>Ga0172375_10011717_pt1 | contig 11111 bp, 21 predicted proteins | sample LakKiv1m_FD_114537 | JGI IMG/M metagenome (GOLD analysis project Ga0172375, IMG submission 114537) | Freshwater microbial communities from Kabuno Bay, South-Kivu, Congo - kab_092012_11.1m | ecosystem: Environmental > Aquatic > Freshwater > Lake | place: Democratic Republic of the Congo... | reverse complement strand
TTTTATAACCTGATTCAATTATAGCTAAACAGTCTGCTTGACCTTCACAGATAAGTAAGGGCTGATCTGGTGAAACTTTGTTCATGTTGTATAAAATTGGGGTATAATCAAAACCCGGTAAATACCATTCTTTTGGCTCGTTTTTATTTACCTTTCTAGCAGGTCTGCATTTTACGGTTAATAAAACATCATTTTCATTATAAAAATTCCAAATTATATTTCTGTCTTTGGATTGTCTAACATCACAATAATCCAAAGTTTCTTTTGATATACATCTACTTAAAAAATATTCTTCAACCTTTTTCCGATCTTGTGAAACTTCATATTTAGGGTATTTATAATCCCTTTCTGTTTGCAAGCCTTTTTCTTGAAAAAGATAATTTATCTTTACAAGATTAAATAATTTTTCTATAGCATCGAGAAATGAAAGATTATAATAAGAAATAAAATGATCTATTATTCCATATCTTATTCCGCAACCAAAACATTTAAAATAAAATGTGTTAGGTTTGTTGTTAAAAATGAATGAACCTGTTTCCTCGTGATGAAATGGACATAATGATTTTAAATTTCTATCATCCCAATTTTCTAGTTTTAAATCTTTAGCTATAATAAAAGCTGATTCTTCACCTAACTTTGATTTAGCATCTTGAATTAGACTTTTCGGTATTAACATATTAATCCTCAAATAGGATAAAGTTTAAAAACTCTATCCTATTTTTAGTGATTAAATTTTTAAAACGGCAATTCATTTATTTCTTCTTCAAAAGAAGAATCATCATTATTTTTAGTTTTTTTATTTTCATAATATTCCCAATCGAATATTACTATTTGTGGATTTTTGGGATATTGTTTATTACCGTCCTTATCAATATAAGGTTCTAAAGATATTCCTCCCGATTTAATTATTATTTGACTTTTTAAATCTACATCTAATATGCTATGATAAGAATTTCCTACAAATTTACAAAAAGACCAGGTTGAATTTTTATATTCTCCTGTTTTTCTATCTTTTCTTGAAGTTCCTAATTTTACCAGAGCATATGTTTTTTTATCTTCTATTTCCCACACAAAAGCAAGTTGATCATAATCCGATTGCCCAAGTCTCCACATTAAATCCCTTCCTTTTCATCGCTATGTTCATCTTTCTTTTCTATTTTTATTAATTCTTCTAAGAATAACTCCGCACTTTCTAAATCTTTTATGTTTCTAGGATTTCCATATTTGTTAACAACATTCATTACATCAGGGTTGGCTTGTCCTCCTAATTTTTTTGCTAAATCGACTATATTATTTTTTGTAATTTTTAAGTTATATTCTAGGTTATAATTCCCCTCAAAAACATTTTCTTTCTTTGAATTAAGTTTGTCAACATCTTTATCGCCCATAGAAGTTATAACTTTATTAAAAAGTGCGAATGTTGGATTATCAACTTTTTTGCCAATCATTAAAGCTTCAGCCCTACTTTTTAGAATAATAGCTGATCGCTTATTTTTTCCTTCATCATAAAGCAATCGGATGACAAAATCAACCGCATATTTTGTATTTTTTTCTCCTTCAAAAGTAAATGTGCCGGTTCTAACAATATTGCCGTCAGATTTTATCTCTAAATATTCTTTTTCACGAGCTAATAAAAATACATTTTGAGATAAATTTTTAAGATCAAGCATAATATCTTTATAAAATCGTTTCATATCAGCCCAATCTTTCTGATTAAATGACTCTAAATCTAATTCATTAACAGGTATTCTTTGTTTTTTCTCTTCTTTTTTTGAATTCATTGCATCTTTAAAATCCCCACGTTGAAACTGTATTTCATCCCACAAATCAGAGATTGGATCTATAATAAAAGTATCAAAATTCTTTCTACCATCATCAGTAGATAAATACCTAATAGCTTTCTTTAATTCTTTTATAGTTCCAGTTTTATAACCATCTTCATCTACCCAAAAATCAAAATCAAACCCGTCTCTGCCCTCAAAAAAATCAGCGCCTTGATCGGGATCGAAAATAAGAACTTTTCCAGGAGTTGAATTCAAGGCTAAATGTGTTTTTCCTGTTCCAGCATCGCCAAATAACAAAATTTTTAATGCTTTTTTTCGTTTAGCGTCAGCATGTTTTATGGGCATATTTATACCTATTTCGACAAGCCGTCTAAAAGATCATAGATGTTATCTGAAAAATTTTGAGCATCCCAAAAAAGGGTTTCGTCGCATATATATTTGAATTCATTCTTATCCTTTTCCTCCCCGATTGCAAGGATATATATATCAAATTCCTTTTTTAAATTTCCAATTAACTTTGAGTCTATATTATGGAAAATAAGAATATCCGTATTGGGATTATTCATAAATTTATCAATCATTTTTCTGCTATAAATTTCTTCGAATCCATAATATTTATTTATAAGATTTCTAAATTCTCCAAGAAACTTATAAAATTTATTATCTTTTTGAGAAATGTTTAAACGCTTTAATCCCAATTGAAGAACGTTATTAACATTAATATTCCAGATCCACCAGCCATCGTCATCATAATATTTCTTGTTTTCATTTCTAGCTATTTCTAAGAATTTAGTTTTTCCATTTTTTACACCATCTAAAGCCATTATTATCTTTTTGTTTTTCATTTTATTCCTTTTCTATTTATTAATATGTATTATTTTAAATTTATATATATTTATTAAATTTGGGAAAATAGCAAGTTTAAAATCTATTTACGAATAATTTTAACTTCTGGTCTTACAGGCTCATTAAATTCAATAGTTAAAGTCATCAATCCGTCTAATGTGTCCCATTCGATTTGTTTTATTGGTTCATGAGACACAAAAGATATATTAATGCTAAAATCTTTATCTATTAAATTATTATGGGTTTTGCCAGTAACCACCAATAAATGGCGATAAGGACTTTTTGCCGATTTTACTTCTACAAAAATATCATTTTTATTTACACCCAAAACATTAAGTAAAACAAATACTTTGCCATCTTTTTCTATAATTTGTGCTGGATTCATGTCTTTGGTTGCTCTATTAAACCTGTAAAGAGATGGCTCAAAAAAGAAAAAATCAAATAAATCTCCCATTTTATTTTATTTCCTTTCTAAAATTTAAATAAAAAATAAAAATGTTTGCTATTTTCCCAAAAACTAAGCACCAAATTAATAATTTTGATGCTTAATTTTAACATCTATGATCCAACTATGTTCAATCTCGCCCGTGTAAGTTTGAATTGCTATAATCTTGGCTTTTTCCTCAGCTTCAGAAATCGATGCGGCAGTAACATTAATAATAACAGGTAACCATAGTTGTTCGTAATTAAAAACAATTCCTAAAGTAACAGCATAGTCGAAAGATGTTTCCATGTTATTTCTCCTTATTCCTTAGGCACAGGAATGGCTAACACAGCTTTTTTAGATAGATCTTTCATAGCCGGCTTTATATATTTTTCAGTTATGGTTATTGATGAATGCCTTAGATGTGCTTGAATAGTAAATGTATTTTCACCAGCTAAAGCCAATTGGCAAGCGCAAGTCCGTCTAGTTGTGTGAGCAGAAATTTCTTCTATCCTCTTTTCATTAAATCCAGCCTTTTTTGCAATATATTTTATTCTTTGGCGAACTGTTTCTGCTGTAATTCCTGTAAAATCTCCGTTATCATGCCCAAAACCATGTCTGGCTACAAAAAGATAAATATTATTATCCCCCCTTGTCTCTAAATAATTATAAATTAGAGTTTCAACATATGGGGATAACTTTTGAACATCTATTTTTCCCCCTTTTCCAATAATGATTATATCGCCATTATTAATATCAGATATTTTTAAACCAACGACTTCCTCTCTTCTCAAACCTTGAAAAAACATTATCCCAAGCATAGCCTTATCCCTTAAAGATTGGCAAGCATTAATCATTGAATCTCTCTCTTCGATTGAGAGATATATGGGAATTTTTTTATTTTTTTCCCTTAAATATTTTAATCCATCAAATGTATTTTTCTTAATGCAGTGTTTTTCTTTTAGCCAATTAAAGAAAACTTTAAGAACTCGAATATGATTATTTACTGTGACTGTAATAGTATTTTTATTTTTCCCACCAATATTATTTAACAAATATTCCTGATATTTAGATGCCTGATCCTCAGAAAATTTTTTTATCCCAGAAATATCAGAAATATTATGATGATTAAAAAACCTAGATAAAATGCCAGTATATGATCGAATTGTATGTGGGCTTTTATCCATTTGCAAATCATTTAAATATTTATCATATTCGACAAACATCTTTATTCTCCTAATTAAGGATATAATATCACCATATCTTTATTTTGTCAAGAATTTTCTAGTTTTGTCGAGTCTGATTATATAATGCTTCCATCCCTTCTGTTGTAATTTTATATCCCGGTTCTTGCGTGTGTGGATCAATTATTTTTTCCACATAACCTAATTCAATTAAATATTCCAAAGATTCATCATAATTATCAAACAGTTGCTTAAGTAAATCCTTCATGATGTTTTCCTATTCTTTAAATTCTTATTAAATATATTTCCAAATTTTTATTGTATTTTTTTCGCTCCAAATATTAGTATCAGTATAACCTATATACGCTTTATTAGGTATATCTTGGTTGTAACAACAAGGTAATGCTAAAACATGTCTTGATACTTTACTATTAATTTTTTGTAAAACATCCTTTATTTTTGCATGGGAGTGAGGCAGAATAATAATTACAGGAAAGTCAAAACAAACATCATATAATTCTTCTATTTTGCACTTACATATTACTAGTCTTTTTATATTATATTCCTTTGTGCGAAATAGGGGATCGATACTAATTACAGACCACCCGCTGCGAAAAGCAAATAAAGCTCCCGTTCTAGGGGCATGACCGTCACCCACAACCACTACATTAATATCTGGATTATTAATATTTAAATAAACATCTTGTAAATTATTTACGACCCCTCTATAACAACCCATACTCTCGGTAATCTCTTTTCCATTAGGAAATAATCCCATTGCTAATAAATCTGGCGCGCACTTTAACCTGACGAATTCATCAATATAATGTTTCATGATATTTTTCTTCAGAAATACAACAAGTTTTTTTAGCAACGTCTCCGAAGATAGTAGAAAAACAAACGCAACACAAATATTGAGTATAAGGGTGATATATACAAAATAACTCTTCAGATAACATTTCAGATATTTTATGTGTAGCAATATTACCACATCTACAAAGTACACCAAAAGAACTTTCAGGTATATAATGTCTATCAATCATTGCGCACATCCTTATTTATAACTACGTATCTATTAACCATGCCGTTTATAGAAAATTTTAATTCTGAGAATTTTCAAACAAATATAAAAAATTATATTTATAGATAATGTTTGATTATTGTAAAAATATTTAATAAAGAATTAAATTATGTATACTATATATAATGTAAATAATTTAGAATTTGATACAGAATTAATGTTTAATGTAATTTTTGCAGATTTTATTTGTCAACCACCACCCGCTAAAGCGGGTGGCTTGTAGCTGTACTTCACCTCAGTTGTGGGCTTGCTTTTACACTGCCTTTGGCATCATCGCACGCTACGTTTGGCTGGTTGTCAACAGCCTGACGGCCAATGTTGACCGCCGCAATTTGGTCTGCAAGTCCAGCGAAACCACAGGCCACACAGGAGAATTTCGATTGAGAAGGACGATTGGCTTTATCAACTGTAGCACAGATGCGCTATTTCTTCAAGTATGAAATCCCATATATAATTAATTCAAACCATAGCCAAGAAAAAGCATATGCCCAAGTACAATCATAATATTTAGCCCTTTCTCCGGCAAAAGGGTGCGATAATTTCCAAAATTTAGGAAGTAAAATAAAATCGTCTAAATAAAATCTTATTTGCATTTTTATATAATTGTCTTTAGATAATCTTTAATGATATTTCTTATTTCATTTTTTATGATGTCAGAAATTTTTGGATTTAATTTATCCCTATCAACCCATATTTGTGAATGCAATTCTCTTTTTATAAATTCCTTTACCTCTCGATCAAGTATACTCATAAATCGAGTATCATTAATGTGTATCTTTAATTTATCTGATACGCTCTGTGAGATTATTTCTTCTAAAGCCGATCTTGTCAAAGAAACAATTTCTCCTTTAACTGCATCTTTTACAGCATTTCGTAAATCATCGTCTTCTATTTTTAAGTTGATGACTATCATAATAACCTCTCATCCATAAAACTCATATTTTGTAGATAATGCAATTTCTGCAATTACTAATTAATTCCTTCCTCCAATTAATGCTAGATTCATTATACCATACATCTTGTAAAAAATCATTACATTCTAGAACATTAATGCCGCTTTTTAGATGTTCAGCAAATGAACAAGGAAAACCTATCCCATTCACATTGATATAATAACTAAAACACAAACTCTCACAAGGCTCAATAAATTTTTCTAAGTCATCATAATCTTTTGTTCCTGCTAGTAATTTTAATAATCTTGGGGCACTACAACTATCACACCCAAAATATATATTATTTTCAAAACAATAATTAATTATAGTTTCAAAACGATCATCGCTTAATGGTGTATAATCAATTCCCCTTCCTTTTCTTTTTAAGGATAAGAATACAATAGCATTTACATTAGAAAGCTTATCATCCTCTTTATACGATTTCAATAAAGAAATTGTGCTATTATAGGTTTCTTCGGATAATAATTGATGGATATTAACTTGTTTTAGCTCTAATTTTATTAATTTTTCAACAGCATTAAAACAAATATTATTTGAATAATGCGAAATAGCAACAGCGCCACATAAATCCGCTAAATGCTTTGCCCAACTGTCAGTTAAACCATTCCCATTTATAGTGATATTAGGAACAATGTTCTTTAAACGACAATATAAAAGCATGTTTATTAAATCGGGATTTGCATCAATATCTCCTATGCCGAGTGCAATTTGAGTCAATGTTGGAATTTTATCAACAATGGCTTTAAATGTAGAGTATCCCATATTTTTCCCAAAAGAAGTATTTGATTTATAACAATGTGCGCATTTTTGCTCGCAAATTGTTGAAACCTCTAAATCTAATATTTCTGGCCCAATCGGACTATATTGAGGATTATGTCTTTGGTTTTCACCCCACCTTACAAAAAATCCGGTGTTTTCATTAAATATATAATTATAATTAGGAGTATTTACTATTTTCATGATATTAGTTGAAAACCGGTGATATTATTTTATAACTAGGAGACTCAGATAAACCATGATCATAAATATATGATCCAATGCCTATATCAAAAGAACTTACATCGCCTATATAAACTATGTTTCCTTTATTTACTTCTTCAAGGCATTTTTGATAAATTTCAATTTCAAAATCTGGATCAGTAATTATATTTTCAATATTATTTTCCTCCAAATAAAAATAAAAATAATGAACAAAATAATCATCTAATTGCTCTTTTGTATATATTTTTTCAGAAATATCCGCTAAATTTATTTCCACAAAAACTTTAGGTTCTTTATTGCTCGCGACAATAAAAGACGAACTACTGCTATTGCTCACAAAACCCTCTCTGATCTTCATATTTTTTATTCCTCTAATTATCATTATTTAATAATTATCATTATCTAAATATATATACGAGTTTTTCCCAAAAATAAAATCTCGTAAAGCCTCTTTATTTAAAAACATTTGAGAGTTATTAGGATATTGAGATTCATGATCTATATATCCGACATGGGGGTAATCGTAGTCAGAATTATGATCATTCTTTATTTTCCAAATTATTCGATCAATATTCCCGTAATCTTTTAAAAGATTATCTAACAATTGTTTATGTTCATTATTTTCTGAATATAAGGTCTGTAAATAAGAAAATATTATTTTACTTTCGATATCATCTATCACAGCAGGGCCCCAACCAAATTCAGTTGTTCCAAATGAAGAATCCACAACTAAGACGTTATTTTCCAGACAAGGAAGCCAAGTCTTCAAATTATCCTTTTTGATAACTATAAAACTAGTGCTAGAACTATTACTAACAAACGACAATTTTATTTTCATATTATGAATACCTACTTCCAAAAAATAACTTAGGTTCGAATTCTATGGCTAATTTTTTTCTTAGATCAAATATAAAACCCAGCTTATCATATAACTCACTAAGCGTTATGAAGCTATAATCATAACCGTCATAATCGGCTAACGACATCCCTACAATCCATTCTTCACTATGGTAAGTAATAGATTCATTATTCTCTAATTCAATGATTGAAGAATCATCTAATAAATTACTATCCCAACCGAATAAAATTACTACTGCTCGAATTAGATACAAAACTTTTTCTGATTTTCATAATCTTTTACTCCACTAGCCATTATACCAGTATTCATTAATAAAGTCAATATCGGCAGATGTAATATCTTGATCATAATAATTTTTTAATTGATTAGCCACAAAATTTCTAATTTCACTAATTTTTAAATCTGGATATAATTTTTCAATTTTTGAAACAGGTAAACCTAAATAAAACACATCATATTCTGGATTTCCTTCAACCTCAAAATTATCTGGAAACAATTCCTTGTCCACCAACAAAGAATATGGATCAAAAGTATAATAGCTTTTAATAAATTCAATTTTTTCATTATCTGAGTTTAACTCATTTGCTTTATTTATCCAGTTTTTCGCATCTTCTATCAACCTCAAATACCAACTATCTTTGTTTTCAGAATTGTATTTCATTAGACTTTCTTCAAAAAATAATTTATCTGTTTGGAAACTATAAAGCCATATTTTATCTGATAATTTTATATTTTTTGTTGAAATACCCCAACAAACAAACGAAGAACTGCTGCTATTGCTCACAAAACCCTTTCTTATTTTCATGATTTTTCCTTATCTTCTAATTCAAAAAATATTCTGGACTAATTTTAATTTCTGCAACAAAATTTGTTTGTATTTTTTCAATTTCCATTTCATAATCATATAACTTCTCACACATTTTTAAAAACACATTAATAGGGGCTTTCTCTGTAAATTCCGATAAAAGAATATCTATAATCCTATTAATTTCTTTCTCTAGAAATTTGTATCTTTTTATATTAATATTATTATTTATAACTTTATCATCTACAGATAAAACAAGATAATTATTTAAACAATCTTTAAAGTATATTTTTTTTCTCATGATAAATTTATTGACTATAAAATTTTTATTTTATTTCTGCAAGTCTTTTATTTGCAATTTCAATATATTCTGAATTTAATTCAATTCCTATAAAATTTCTATTTAATTTTTTGGCCATTCTAGCCACAGTACCACTTCCCATAAAAATATCAAGAACTATACCGTCATCCGGGCAACTCGCTAATATGGGAATTTCTATTAATTTATCCGGAAAAATAGCAAAATGAGCATCCTTAATTCCTTTAGTATTTATTGTCCATACAGACCTCATATTCCTTTTACCCGAATATGGTTTTATTCCTGGAGTATTTCCTGTTGCTTCATATTTTGTACCTCCAAATCTATATTTATATCTTTGTTTACTTTCAAATTTGCAATCTTCAAATTGCTGCTTAAAAAAATATTCATTGTTTTTTGTAAACCAATATATTTTTTCAAAATCATTAGTAAATCTATCTTTGGCGCTTGTTGGCATAATATTTGGCTTGTGCCAAATTATCTCGTTTCTGCAGAACCAGCCATTATCTATCATTAAGATTTTAAAACGATCTGGTATTCCTGCTAACGATTTATTGAAATACGAATCACCTAAATTAATCCAACAAGAGCCATCGTTTCTTAACACGCGTTTAACTTCATTAAAAATATCCAATAAATGTTTTAAGTAAGAATGATAGTTAAGTTCCTGTCCTAATTCGCAAATAATTGCATCACATTTCTCACATTTAAGATATTTACTATCTTTTACTAATTGAAAATTTTCTACCCCTTTAATCGATAATGCTGGTGATATACCTCCCGTAATTCCTTTTTTAATATATCCGATCCATTTATGGCTGCAATCATTATGACCGCCCCATAATTGGGGTTCTATATTATAATTTCTAAGCCCATAATAAGGAGGAGATGTAATCGCCATATTAATAGAATTATCGGGTATTTCTTTTAATACATTTAAAACATGACCTTGAATGAATGTATTTTTTATATTATTAATATTAAACATAATCTTTAAATAATTTTATTATTCTTTATTAATCAAATAATCTATATCTTTAAAACGTCTTTCATAATCAATCAATATGAAGTTGCTTTAGTCTTTAAAACACTCGTGTCAAAATCTATACCTAAATCGTAAAGTAAATAACTAAGCAATGAGTCTGATGCTTCGCTCCCTAATTCACTAGCACTTATTAACCAATCATTTAATTCTAAATAAAAATCATTTGAAATAAAGTTTCTTTTGATATCATTAAATAGAATATGAGCATAATAATCTAGAAGATTATCGCAAAATATCTTATCAGATTCATAATCAAATTCCTCTCTTATCTGTTTTATAATCTTATCGTTCAGTTTTGATTCAATTATTTCAAATAATTTTTCATTTGTATATTGCTTATTTAAAGCAATGACAAAACTGCTGCTACTAGAGTTACTAACAAAATTTTTTCTTATTTTCATTATACATATCCTTTTATTATAAACTTTTATAAAATTAGACTTTTATTGCCCATTTTAACTTATCATAAAAACGAGTATCCGTCAGAATCAATAAATGCCCGCCAGGGCATTAAGACATCTCGCAATTATTGTCATCATCTATAATTAAATCATTATTTTTTATATTTTCTTTATAAATATCTAAATTTCCAATTGCATTTTCCAAATTTCCAAAGCATTTATCACACCACCACGCATGGCTGGGATAAAAAGGAATATTTCCATGAGGGCAGTACCTAGCCGATCCTCTTGTAGGACATTTTGCAACAGAAATAATTATTTTAGAATATCTTACAACTTCTTCCATTAAAAATAAATATTTTTCATCTATAGCATCATTCATATATCACAACCCTATTATTTTAATACCCATTTTCCGATAGAATTAAT
>Ga0172375_10011716_pt1 | contig 11111 bp, 10 predicted proteins | sample LakKiv1m_FD_114537 | JGI IMG/M metagenome (GOLD analysis project Ga0172375, IMG submission 114537) | Freshwater microbial communities from Kabuno Bay, South-Kivu, Congo - kab_092012_11.1m | ecosystem: Environmental > Aquatic > Freshwater > Lake | place: Democratic Republic of the Congo... | reverse complement strand
TCTGCGACTATATGGCGGGATACCACCCCCGTTTTCTTAACAATCGATTCAATATCCCAAGACGGATTCTCCCTAAGCAGCTCCGAATTAGTAACGGTCCTTTCCGGAAGATAATACTCGATATCTGCCAATCTGCAATTTATAGCCATAAATTTTAAACCCGCCTATCCCCAAGATGGATACAGATATAATCAACAAGCGACCCTATGTTCTTTAATGGGCCCGGGCCGGAAGAACCCTCCCCGAACAATGAAACCCTTTTTGCAAACTCCTGCTTAATTGACTCCTCTAAATCCACCACCAAATTCACCATAGCCAAAGAATCAAATGAGCCCACAATAGGTACCGACCTTATCTCGCCGAAGGGCACATCCTTCAACAAAGATTTGTTTATCCTCCCAATCACCCCATAGACAACTTTCTCGACTCTTTCTTTTTCAGTCATAGTTAGAAATCCTTCGGTTTTTCAATGGCTGCAATGCCTTTCCCTCTCCTTATGGGCGTATGCCAGAACCATCCCATATAAACACCAGAAAGGGATAGCGTTATAAGGCAGCTCCAAGGTCTCATTGAAAAAACAAGTTGTTAACCAGAATATAATAATGCTGATTAAAGCTAACCCGATTACAGATTTTGTTATTAGGAATACCCTAGCCATCTTCAAGACATTAATGAATAGCGCGATTAATAAAATAATGCCGATAAGACCCGATCGGTAGATGATATCCAGATAAGAGTTGTGCGGCGAGATCCATCCGTCCCTGCTCCATTCACCATAAGCGCTCCCTATGATCTCGCAGCGCATAGACCTGAATGGTTTACCAAAATCAAATCCCATAATCGGCCGCTGCTTCAAGATTTGCTCAACCATGTCCTCTGTGACATATACGCGAAAAAGCGAGGTGCCGAATTTATGCTGGTAAATTACAGGCTTGGGGCTTTGGCTGAACATGAGCAATTCTTGGGGGGAGGCTTTAAAGGCTTCATTAAAAAATACTTTTTCCTTATCCGTATCCGATGAAGTCGCCTGGCCAAGCGCTGCTCCAGTGTCTTTCGCTATATTAATATTATCTGTCTCAACTTTAGAAGGCTTCTCAGGAATAGGCTTATATGTATTTTTAGGCATATCTGCTGCATTAGCTGAACCCCTGTTCTTAGCCACGCTCAATGATTTTAAAACAACTGCCGCATAAGAAGGGCTTTTATCTTCATCAGCCGCTGCCATAGCTGGATCCTTCTGTTTAGCCAAATCCACAGGTACCGGGACAACTGCCGCATAAGAAGGGCTTTTATCCTGCCCAGGGGGCACCAGGGCTGAATCCTTCTGTTTAGCCAAATTCAGGGCCTTCAGGTCAACCTTCACAGGGGCGCTATTATCTTCGGCTTGCGTAAAAATATATTTTATATTTTCTTGTGTAAATTTATCATTCGGATTATAAAGCCTCAAGGGAATTTTTTTAAATTTAAAGCTGCTTCTTTCTCTTGCGACAATTTCGTCCCAGCTTTTTTTAAATTGGTAGAATTCCAAAGGCCTCATTAAACTTATAATAGAGGATTTTGTGCTCAGGTGATAAGTTATAAAAGTTGTAAGGATCAATCCGGCAAAGAATAAAACAAACTTATATTTTCTTTTTATGCCTAAAATCATTAGTATCATTATTAAGAATAAGATTAAAGAAATAAAGACGCCGACTAATATTGTCCTTGCTCCCTGGAAAAAATAACCATAAGGCGTAATTACCAATAAAGTTGCAAGAAAGAAAAAACGCAGTGCCTTATTCTTAAATGATAAGACCAAGGCCAATCCTAATAAGAAATAATGATATAGAAAAAAACCGATATTCATAAATTTAATGGCAAAAATTATTACGGTGGTCAAAAACCCCCTGATTGGAGAATTAAACAACCTTTCTTCAAAGGCGCCGTAAGTTATGATTGCAAAAATGGGATAATAAAACATTGCGGCATGGCGTAAAGCCAAAGGCCCATATTGGAAATATCCTGATAGCGCCTTGGTCAAGACAAAAACAAAATAAATAATTGCAAAAATATGCCATTTCTTTATCGTAAAAGAGGCGCGGATCTTTAGCCTGATTAGGCTTAGCAGAAAACATGCGGCTAATGTAATTTCCCCGATAAAAACAGGGAAATCCAGGAAAGGCAGCCGTATATTGATCTCCGCAAAATACCGGTTAAAGACAGAGTAACAAAAACAGGCCACAGCAATTAAAAACAATACGCTAAAATTAATACCGGTTATATATATGGCTTTCTTCTGATATTGCGGTTGCATTTAAATCTCCTTTAGTTGCTTCCTGTATTTAAGGAAGACCTTTAATTCTTTGGCGTAGAGTTTCCTATCCAACAAAAGCCCCGGCTGTTTAGTTATTATCTTTACGGCAGTCACAAAACTTAAAACTTTATTAGTAAAAAAAAGGCACGGTAGATAATACATCTTAATCCTGTTTTTGGCTTTCTTTACTTCCAGTTCACAAATATATTGAGCCATGGCCTTATCAAAATAAGCGTCAAATATTCCCAGCACCAAATCCCCCTCGACTTTTGATTCCTGCGGCAGGAAATTCAGCATGCGCATTAAAATCAAGGACCTTGCCTTATCTAAATCCGGGCAATAATGGAGTATATTGCGCATGATCACTTTCCTGCAATCCTGGTCAAATACATCGGCCAGACTGCTGGTTTGAGAATTCTTACATATACGATATTTGAATAATGGCTTATTGATATTTGCCAAGAGAAACTTCCTTGAAATTCTTACCCATAAATCATAATCCTGGGCGATATAATTCTCATCGTATAACTCTACATCAAGAATTGCGCTTTTACGCATCAAGACAATTGGATGCGGAATACAGTGATAAGTCAATCCACTGGAGGCGGATAGATATGCCTTGATTTGCATCGGATTAACCGGCAATTTAAATTCCCGGATGAAGCGCCCCTCTTCGTCTATTTCGTAATACCACGCCCCTACAACAGCCACCTCCTTGTGCTCCTGCAGATATTTATGTTGTAATTCCAACCGGTTGGACAAAGAGATATCATCGGCATCCATCCGGGCTATGAACTCTCCCCTGGCCTGTTTTATCCCGATGTTCAACGCTTTGGTCTGGCCGAGATTCTCCCTGTTTTCAATGAAAACTATGCGCGAGTCAGCGTAGGAATGAACTATCTCTTTAGTCCCGTCGGTGGACGCATTATCAATGATAATCAGCTCAAGATCGCCGAATGTCTGGTTTAGGATGCTGTCGATAGCCTCCCGGATAAACCTCCGGCCGTTAAATACCGTCATCACTACGCTTATTTTTGGCACTTTATCCATAATGGTCAAACAACCTTGACCTTATCCCAGTTGGCGATATCCTCTTTCATTAATTCCAGGGATTCATCTAAACTGTGCAGTTTGGTCTTGAAATTTTCCCGGAATTTCTTGGTATCAAGGCCTATTTTTAACGGCCGGAAGGCTAAACCGCAGGAAGCCTCTCTTTTAGGGGCAAGTAATGAGGAATCCCACCCCAGGGCATCGCAAGTCTTCTTCAGCCAGTCATAGCGGTTTACAAAAGTGGCTCCGGCAACATGATATATCCCTGTGGCCCCGGTTGAACTCAGCTCCACAATGGCCTTAGCCAGATCCTTCACGTAAGTGGGCGTGCCCCAGCGTAAAGCAGAAACAGCGTATCTTTGGCTGTTTGAAATGAAAAAATAGGCATTCATAACTGCGTTGGGAGTTTCTGTCAGCGGATCCCAGCCAAAAACGGACATCGACCTTACAATAAGATAATCATTGAGGTGCTGGCTGATCCACCTTTCACTCTCTGCTTTATATTTCCCGTAGATACTTCCCGGATTAGGCGCGTCATTTTCATTGTAAAAATTTTTCCCCCCGTCAAAAACGCACTCCGATGAAATGAAGATTAATTTTGCCCCATGCCTAAGGCATTCCCGGGCCAGATTGACTGTCCCGCCAAAATGGAACTTATTTGCCAATTCCGGGTTCTTTTCGTAGAAATCCAATCCTCCGGCGAGCTGCGCACAATGAATGACATGAGTCGGCTTCACAGTATTAAAAACATCGGCTACATTTTCAGGGTCCATAATATCGCATTTCAAATATTCACTGCCTGTTTTACTGTACGCTGTCCCTCTCCAGGTAAACCTTTTATTTAATTCATGGGCTACATTTCTGCCGATTAATCCGGTAGCGCCTATTACCAGGAATTTCTTATCAGAATTTCCTTCCAGCATCTTTAAATGGCTCCAAAATAAAGAAGTTAAAATAGCTTCCCCTGTTCTTACGCGTAGCTCCCAGCGGCTCAAAATAATTTATAGGGAAATTATCGCAATACTTCAACGGTACCAAGCTTAATATTTTCTTAAAGTCAGCGGTAGAAAACTCAAATTTATGGCAATCCGTATCCCTTACCGCAACTTCAGACCAACCCCCTCTTTTAATTTCTTGCGATTTCAGCGCCTTCCAATAAAGCGCGTCGTAAATAACAGTCTTCTTAACATAAGGAATTGATAAAAATATCTTTTTCTGCGCTATCCTTGCCAATTCCTGAAGCGCCCGGACAGGATTAGAAACATGTTCAATGCATTCAAAACAAAATACATATTCAAAGGACCTGCTTTCAAAAGGTAGGTCCTCAATGTCGCCTATTTCGGCGTTTATTCCCGTGCTTTTGATAAAATCCACCGTCTGTGGATTGATATTTACGGAAAGCCCGTTTCTGCCCATAGCGCGGAAAAGGATACCGCTGGTATCTCCGACATCAGCTAAGGATGTCTTGTCATCAAAAATCTGGGGGTAATTCTCCAGGAAGAACTTATACATTCTGTAGTACCTTATTTGGTTGATAAACAGATCAGGGTGTTCTAAAGTTTGCCTCATTGGTTCGTATACATAATGCTTATTCAATTCCTCTTCAGGGAAAAATTTCCTGATCTCGGCAGTTTCTTTAACTAAAAAGTAAAGTCTGCGGTAATGCGACTTCAGGATGAACCGCTTAAATGTCGCCCGATACAATCTGCGCCCTAATCCTATTGCTACGGGTGGAAAGAGCTGTTTTATAGCGGCTATAAAATCCATATTAAGAATATTTTTCCAGATAAATACCCTTTAGCCTTTCAAATTCCCTGTTGCCTGCCTCGTCAAACTTCTCCGCCCTTTTTATTGCTTTCCAGAACATCTTCGGCATTTTTACATACAGCACGAAGGTCCGCATCAAGCCCCTTATTTCTTCATTGGAGAATTGCGGCATATCCAGGGCGCTGCCTACGGTTAAACAGCCGCGCCCGGATAAATCCTCCCGGATAAATCCTTCATTTCTTGAAATTTCATACAATGCCGTACCTTTGAAAGGGTAAAAGGAATAGCAATTACAGCTGTCATGCATAATTTTCCTATTTAATTCAATAGTATCAAATACCAGTTTTCTTGTTTCAAAAGGGAATCCGATTATGTTGTTTACCGTCAGAGGGATACCGGCCCTGGAGATCATTTGGGCAGCATCAATGAAAGTTTTATTTTTGAATCCTTTCTTTAAGACATTTTTCCTAAACCCGGGGTTGCCGTGTTCCAGCCCCGTGGACATGCGGTGGCAGCCGATTCTTTTAAGCTTATCCATTTTTTCCTGCCGCACGGTTTCAGGCCGGGTCTGAATCCAAAAAGGGAGATTAAATTCAGAATACATTTCCACAAACTCGCAAAACTCACTGTCAGACATAGTTAAGAATGTATCCGAAGAAAAATAAATGTATTCGGCATTCCATCTCTTAACCAGGAATTTCAAATCCCGGTATATTTTTTTTATGCTTTTTTTCCTGAAATAATTCTTGATCTTATTTTTTTTGTAAATATTTGCTAAAGTAGGGGCATTACAAAATGCGCATTGAAACGGGCAGCCCCTGTTAGTTTCAATCGGGATGAGGCGGTACACCTTGCCCGCCATGGGCCTATACAATCTCCGCGGGTCAAAAACGCTGAAGTCCGGAGTAGGAATAGTGTTTAAATCCACAACTTCATCCAAATCATTCTTTATCACCTTCCTTACACCGTCTTTTACCCAGATATTCTTAATTTTTGTATAATCTTTTCCGCCGGCCAAAGCCTCGCACAGCTTTAGCATGGCAATCTCCCCTTCTCCCACACACACAAATTTTATCAGAGGATTAAGGGAAACTTCTTCGGGAACAACCGTGGGGTAAACCCCTCCGGCAACAACCGGGATCTTGTAATCCTTGATCGCCTCCAGCATTCTAACGCCCATCTGATAAGTCCCCTCCAGCGCTGAGAGGGCAATTAAATCGGGCTTAAATTCCGATACCTTCTTCCTCAAGTCTTCGAATATGTCGCCTTTATCCGGCAAGATTCCTCTTTCCTTGAAGCTAAACGGCTTTACCTGGAGATTCTCTACCTTTGCCCCATCGGAAGTTACAGATCTTGTTTGGTAAAAGGTATCGTCGAAGACAGCGACATCAAAACCGGATTTTCTCAATATAGCGGCCAGGATCCCTATTGATACCGGCGGAGGATTAAGAAAGGGTTCATTGGGATAAAGAAACAGTATCTTGAATTTAGAATTCATTGCCTTATCTTCCCCACGAGGTTTTCGTAATACCGCTTCTCGTCAGAATAGATTTCTAGATACCGGTTAAAAAAACTTTCATACTCCGGAATTCCAACTTCCTCGCCGTTATGCATAATATTATCGGCTAAGGCAAATAGCTCCTCTTGATTCGTAATATAGTGCGCCAAACCACTGACACCGGAAATAGGACATAGGTCAACGATACAATAAAGGAACGGGACAACCACCGGTATCTTATTGTAGATTGCCCAAAAAATTGATGAGGATTCTTTAACCACCATCATTTTGGATTCAGGAACGACCTCCTGGAGCGGTTTATCAGTAAACTCAAATATCCTGCTATTTAAACCTAATCCCATCTTTCTTGCCAGTCTATCAACAGGATAACAAGGATGGCTTTTTAATAAAATCTTATAATTTATTTCTTTATCATTAAAAGCCCGGCATACCAAAGATAATAACTCCTTATTTTCCTGGGGGGAAATCGAGAAGGCAACTATTATCTGGTTCTTCTTTTGCCCTCTCTTTAATATATCAAAGTTATATTCTCTGTCCTTAAGCCCGCAGAATCTGAAACCACCAAGAACAAATAGCTTTTCTTCAGGCCACCTGTTTTTCAAGAATAGGTTCTTGGTAACCGTACCTACGCAACCTAAATAGTTTGGAGATGGTGAATATTTTATATAGTTTTGTCCGCCTAAATCATCGGGGTGATCAAAATAATTAAGCAGCAATAGCGGGACAATAGTGTGCTGCAATCCGACGCGTACAACATCCCTCCTTTTAGAGCAGGCTGCGTTTAAAGCCTTTTCCCAGGCATGCATTTCCGCAAAATAGATAATCTTGGAATTTTGTGGAAGGTCATTTACGATCTTTGAGAACATTTCATAATTCGATATTTCCCAGATCAGCATTTTTCCTAGAAAAGAGCTCAAGAAATCTTTGTTTATTATTTTCCAGAAGTCAATTTCCAGTCCGGTGGTCTTGTCTTTATAAATAAAGAGGGGATTGTATTTGCCCAGCTTCTTGATGCACCTGCAGGCTAAACGCGCATAAATCCCCAAGATCTTACAGAGCTCCCTAAAACCAAGCCATTCCTCAAGTAAATAGAATATTTCATTCTCTTTGACTTGCTCGGCGTATTTCAAAGCCTTACTCCAATTATACGCGTTTATGGGGGTATACATCCCTAACCAAACAATACCGCTCTTATGGCATTGATTTAAGGCGGTTTGAAGAGAACCATAAGCCAGATTGGCGAATCTACCCCTGACAAGCTCCTTATTATCAAGGAAAGGAAACATTGTTACGCAGGCAATATCGGAATTCCGGAAGCTATCTTTACGTCTATTAAAATAACCGCTGAATTTGCGCAGGGACAGAATTTTCCTTATTAAATGAAATGTAAAATTTGCTGCCCTCATTATTTCAACAAAGATTATTTCAATATCTTTTGCGCAGAAAAGACGATATCTAAAACCGGAAGGGAAAATGGCAACTTCTCGTTTTAGATCCGCCAAAACAGCATAGATTATGCCACAGCCTTTGCTCAGCCAGATTTCCCCGCAATTCAGCTCTTTCTTTAGATGCAAAATTGTTAAAATCTGGGAAAAAAATGTAAAGGCATTGCTTTTATATTGGTTCTTTTCTGAAACCAGCGAAAACCACCAAGCGGAGACATCCTGATCCGGATAAACAAAGTAGCGTTTTAAATTGAAACCGTTAATAAATTCCCTTTCGCTTGCATCATGAATAAAGTTTATATATTCCGGCTTAAGCTCAAAAGAGCCTTTATTGAACTTTGTTAGAAAATCGACCCGCTCAAAATTAAACCCGGGTTTCTCTTTTGCCAAAGAGTTTATTATCTGCTCCGCTAAGTTTTCAGTACCGTATCCTATGGGGCACAGAAAGACTTTCTCTATATCTTCCCTCATAAGGCCGCCTAAGACCTTATCGGCCTTGTCTTTTGCGGTAAGTAAAAGTAATATTTTCTTGCTCATTTTGATTTTTTTATCTTATTATCGAACTGGATATGCAATAGCTCAAGGATACCCTGCCCCAAATCAACATAATTCAAGTCAACTACCCGCTTGGCCAACTTTGGCCTGAAGTTATAAGGGGTAATTTCATAATGCGCCTCATGCTCTTCATCCAAGAACTCCAGCCTTATTTCATTGTTAAACATTTCCTTGATCATTACCATAAGGTCTTTTATTCTTATCGGTTGCTGGCCTGCGATAATAACATACTGATTTTTGAACTCTTCTGAAAGGATCTTTTCGCTCAACCTGGCAGCATCATAAACATGGATATACTCCCTTATTTCGTCCCCATCACCTTTACGGGTGATCTTTTTCTCATTGAGCGCCTGCTTGAGTATGTTATGTATCCAGTTGGAATCATCCGCCCTTGGCCCATAAAGCGAGCCGAACCTTAAAATTGTGAAATCAATATTGTATTGCTTATGGTAACTTTCAATGATCAGCTCGCAGGCCTGTTTAGTGGCCCGATAGAAAGAGCCCGCTTCGCTGTAAACGTAAACGGTGCTTGCAAACACGAATCGTTTGACGTTATTTTTGCGGCACCCTTCCAGAATATTGGCAGTCCCCATAATATTAATATTGATCGTATTGATGGGCTCAATTGCCGCCTCTTTAATATCCGCGATCCCGGCAAAATGATACACTACATCAACGCCAGCCGTGATTTTCTTTACCGCCTCTTGATCTAAGATATCCCCGATCACCATCTCCTGGCCGGCCTTCAAATAGGGAGAGGTCTTTTTGTCAAAAATAATCACTTGGTGATTTTTACCGGACAGGTGGTCGGCTACGTGGCTCCCCAGGAAACCGGAACCTCCAAAAACTATAATTTTCATGGTTAACCTCCTTTAAAGTCTTTTATATTTATAATGGCCTATTTTCCGTCTTAACTATATTGAAGCTAATGAAAGAGCAAGCCTTGATAGATCATCTATCTGTTTTATGCATTTTGAAAACGTATTGCCGCTATTATTGCTCCGGCCAATGAAATGCAACCCGGCCTGTTGCGCTGCCGATAAATCCGACTTGGCATCTCCGACAAAAACCGCCTGATTAGGCGATAAAGCATATCGCCTTAATATCTCTGAAATAATTTCATTTTTCCCCGGAGGAGAACCACGTACCTCCGAGAAAAATTTCAATAAACCTCTCTCCTTAATGACGTAACAAAGCTCATCATGCGGAGTTCCCGAGGCCACGAATAAGGCGTATTTCTTGTAATTTGATCTTAAGAATTTGGCGGCTCCGGGGACAAAAGGCGCCTTAAGCACCTCTCTAAGCGCTATCCGGGAAAATTTTCTTCCTAATTCTTCTTCCAGTCCCCTCGGGAGGGGTAATCCCAGGATATTTTTGTAAATATGCCTGAATTTTATATACCTGGATATCCCCATATTCTGTAAATGGTACCCCACAATAATATCCAGCTTGTCGGAATAATCCCGTTCAAAAAGTTTCCTGAAGGCGTTCGTTTTGATATCCGCTGATTCGATAATCACGCCGTCAAAATCAAAGATAACCGCCTTTATCATTCAAAAACTCCCAATACCGTGCAAGGGGCACTGTCTACTTTCTCCAGCCTTAATGGCGCCAACCAGACTTCTTTTAATCTTTTTAAGCTCAAAGATAAATCCATATCCTCAATTATTAATATCGGATGTCCCGTACCTTTAGGGTCAAGAAATTTCCTGTGCGCCTGTCTTCCCAAATCCCGGTGTTTATATGAAGAAATGGAAATCCAATCAATACCTACGGCCCTCAACAAAGGATATTCCTTGCGTAACCATACACCTAACATTGGATCAATCCCCGGGTTCCTTAGGCTGTAAACCGGTTCCCTCCTGAACCTGCCCCATCCTGAACGTAAGAGCAATAAATCTGTTTTTGGGTTAATCTTTACATTCAGATCCTTCTTAGAGATAATCCGGCCCGGGCTTACTTTTAACCGGCATACCTGGGGTTTGCGGAATAACCAGAATCCTGCCGGATAATCGGCGACTTTCCTGCCGCCGACAAAGAAATGCGCCGGGCAATCTACGTGGGTACCGCAATGATTATTCATGCCAAACCGGAAAATTCGGCAGGAACTGTTTTTTTTAATTGACCTAACCTGTTTAAGAGCTATCTTTTCCCCAGCCGAACCATAAGCAGGCATTAATGGAGAAATTTTATGCGACAAGAACTTAATCATTTTATGGGTAACCCCTTAACCAGGTTATTCGCTGCCTGCATCTCCATCTCAATCCTTGCTTCTTTAGCGTATGAACCAATGTGCGGGGTTAAAATTACATTTTTTAACTCTTTCAACTGGCCGCTATAAGGTTCGCAGGCAAAAACATCAAGCGCAGCCCCTGAAAGATAGCCTTCCTTAAGGATCTGATATAACGCGGATTCATCCACCACGTTGCCCCGGGAGACATTAATCAACCAGGCGCCTTTTTTCATCTGCCGTAATTCTCTT
>Ga0172375_10011713_pt1 | contig 11114 bp, 9 predicted proteins | sample LakKiv1m_FD_114537 | JGI IMG/M metagenome (GOLD analysis project Ga0172375, IMG submission 114537) | Freshwater microbial communities from Kabuno Bay, South-Kivu, Congo - kab_092012_11.1m | ecosystem: Environmental > Aquatic > Freshwater > Lake | place: Democratic Republic of the Congo... | reverse complement strand
CTCCAGCGTAGATCGTCATCTCCAGACTTCTCGATATCTCCCGCAGCAACTCCCTGGCTCGCTCTCCCACATCTCCTGTCAATACCGGATACCGATACTTCGTGATCCATACCAGGTGGTACTTGCAGTCCCATACGCTGTGGCTTCCTGACTTGTAATCCTTCATCCAACCATCTTAGCCCGGTCGCCTAAAGGCGAGGGATTTACGGATCCCCGACGATAGACTTTAAAACACCTGCAAGCTGACCCAATAGGCAACTGCGGCTACAAAGGCACTGGCTGGAATGGTCAGAATCCACGCCCAGACGATGTTGCCAGCCACCCCCCAGCGCACGCCGCTGGCACGGCGCGTTGACCCGACCCCCACAATGGCCCCGGTGATGGTATGCGTTGTGGATACCGGAATGCCCAGCGCCGTGGCCAGAAATAACGTCATCGCTCCACCGGTTTCAGCGCAAAAACCGCCCATCGGTTTGAGCTTGGTAATTTTTTGCCCCATGGTTTTCACAATCCGCCACCCCCCCAGCATGGTGCCGATACCGATGGCCGAATAGCAGGTGAAAATGACCCAGGTCGGCGGCGTGCTCTCACCCGCGCTGGCGTAGCCCGTTGCGATCAACAACATCCAGATGATGCCGATGGTTTTTTGCGCGTCGTTGCCCCCGTGCCCCAGGCTGTAAGCACCGGCCGATACCAACTGCAGACGGCGAAACCACTTGTCAATTCTTTGGGGTCGGAACCCTTTGAGCGCCCAAGAGACCAGCACCACCATCAGGGAGCCAAGCACATAGCCCAACAAGGGCGACACAAAAATAAAAATCACCGTCTTCATGATGCCGCCCATGATCAGCGACACCACACCCGCTTTGGCAATGGCAGCGCCTGCAATGCCCCCAATCAACGCGTGTGAAGAGCTACTGGGAATGCCGTAGTACCAGGTGATGAAATTCCAGGTGATGGCACCAATCAAGGCACCAAACACTACATGGGTATCGACAATACCTGGCAACACAATTCCCTTACCCACCGTGGTTGCCACGCTCAGATGAAAGATGAAAATGGCTACAACATTGAAAAAAGCGGCAAAAACGACCGCTTGACTAGGTTTGAGGACACCGGTGGATACCACGGTTGCAATGGAATTGGCCGCATCATGAAACCCGTTCATGAAATCGAAAACAATCGCCATCAGCACCAGCAAGACAACGATCCAGAGGGCGGTTGATACGGACTGCATGTCTGTGAAACCGATGCTCAGGAATTTTCGAGGATCACGCCCTCGATCAGGTTAGCAACGTCCTCACACTTATCTGTGATGGTCTCCAGTAACTCATAAATGGCTTTGAGTTTGATAACCTCACGCACATCAGGTTCTTCACGAAAAAGTTTACTCATGGCAGCGCGCATGACGCGATCGGCATCGCTCTCCAATTTATCGATTTCGTCACAGGTCTTGAGTGCTGCTTCGGCGGTGCAAGCTTCGGCAATTCTGCTGAGCAGTTTGACCGCATCACGCACACGCTCACAGCACTTCACGCTCAAATCCGTGAGACGCGAAATCTCATCGGTCATGTGATGCACGTCGTAGAGCGCCATGGTTTCAGCAGAATCCTGAATCAGGTCCGCCACGTCGTCCATGGTGTTGATCAGGCCATGAATCTGCTCGCGATCAATCGGGGTGATAAAAGTCTTGTGCAGTGCCTTGTTGACCTCATGGGTCACGCGGTCGGCTGCACCCTCAGCGCGATTGACTTGTTCATGGTATTTTTCACGCAATTCCAGATCGTTGTAATTGACGACCAAATTTGAAAAGGCAAGGGCTGCACTGACAATGTGATCAGCGTGCTGATCAAACAGAACAAAAAAATTTGTATCGCGCGGTAACAGCTTGCCAAAAAACACGTTGAACTCCTTGTGGGAAAACGCGCCCAACAATCCAGGGCACAGGGCTGGCAGAGTTTACCCTTGCCGTCGTCTTGAATCAGAAAAACAGGCCCTGCAGTCAGCGCCACAGGGCCTGTTTCAAGCCAAAGCTTGGTTTAGATCAAGCCATGTTCATGCGGCCACTGTGTCTGCTGCATTGGTGTAGTCCTTGACCTTGTCAAAGTTCAGGTACTGGTAGATCTTGCCACTGGCCGCGCTCAAGACACCCATGTCTGCCATGTATTCTGCCTTAGTGGGAATACGACCCAGTTTAGAGCAAATGGCCGCCAGTTCAGCGCTGCCCAGATAAACAAAGCTGTTCTTGCCCAAACGGTTCGGGAAGTTGCGTGTGGACGTGGAAAACACCGTGGCACCCTCTTTGACCTGCGCCTGGTTGCCCATGCACAAGCTACAGCCCGGCATCTCCAAGCGCGCTCCGGCAGAGCCGAGCACGTTGTAATGACCTTCTTCGCTGAGTTGTTTGGCGTCCATCTTGGTGGGTGGTGCCATCCACAGCTTGACCGGAATGTCGCGCTTGCTTTCCAACAACTTGGATGCGGCACGGAAATGACCAATGTTGGTCATGCAAGAGCCGATAAACACTTCATCAATCTTGGCACCGGCCACATCGGACAACGTTTTTACGTCATCCGGGTCGTTGGGGCATGCCACGATCGGTTCATGAATATCGGCCAGATCGATCTCGATCACGCTGGCGTATTGGGCATCGTCATCACGCTTGAGCAGTTCCGGATTGGCCAGCCAGGCCTGCATCGCCTTGATGCGCCGGTTGATGGTGCGCGCGTCCTGGTAGCCGTTGGCAATCATCCACTTGAGCATCACGATGTTGCTGTTGATGTATTCAATGATCGGCTCTTTGTTCAGGTGCACGGTGCAGCCAGCTGCACTGCGCTCAGCCGACGAGTCACTAAGCTCAAACGCTTGCTCAACCTTCAAGTCGGGCAGGCCTTCAATTTCGACAATACGGCCAGAAAACACGTTTTTCTTGCCCTGCTTGGCAACGGTCAATTCGCCCGACTTGATGGCATACAACGGGATCGCGTTGACCAAATCGCGCAGGGTGATGCCGGGCTGCATCTTGCCTTTGAAGCGCACCAGCACGCTCTCGGGCATATCCAGCGGCATGACACCCGTGGCAGCCCCAAAAGCGACTAGCCCGGAGCCGGCCGGGAAGCTGATACCGATGGGAAAACGCGTATGGCTGTCACCGCCGGTGCCCACGGTATCGGGCAGCAGCATACGGTTGAGCCAACTGTGGATGATGCCGTCACCCGGGCGCAATGGAATGCCACCGCGGTTGCTCATGAACTCGGGCAGCTCATGGTGCATTTTCACGTCGATTGGCTTGGGGTAGGCAGCCGTGTGGCAAAAGGACTGCATCACCAGATCAGCGCTAAAACCCAGGCACGCCAGGTCTTTGAGTTCGTCACGCGTCATCGGACCGGTGGTGTCCTGTGAACCGACACTGGTCATCTTGGGTTCGCAATAGGTGCCAGGCAGCACACCCTGACCTTCCGGCAAACCGCAGGCCCGAGCGACGATTTTCTGTGCCAGCGTAAAGCCCTTGCCATGACCCTTTGGATTTTGCGGCAGCCGGAACAGCGTCGAAGCTGGCAGACCCAGTGCCTCGCGTGCCTTGGCCGTCAGACCACGACCGATGATCAGTGGAATGCGGCCACCAGCGCGCACTTCGTCCAGCAACACGTCACTCTTGAGCTTGAATTGCGCAACCACCTTGCCGTCCTTAAGTGCCTTGCCGTCGTAAGGACGCAATTCAATCGTGTCACCCATGGCCATCTGGCTCACGTCGAGCTCAATCGGCAGCGCACCCGCGTCCTCCATGGTGTTGTAAAAAATGGGAGCAATTTTGGAACCCAGGCAGACCCCGCCAAAGCGCTTGTTGGGTACAAAAGGGATGTCTTCACCGGTAAACCAGAGCACGCTGTTGGTCGCTGATTTGCGGCTGGAGCCCGTACCCACCACGTCACCCACATAGGCCACCAGGTTGCCGCGGGTACGCAGGTCTTCAATGAACTTGACCGGGCCGCGCTTGCCGTCTTCTTCTGGCGTGATGCCATCACGCTTGTTCTTGAGCATCGCCAATGCGTGCAGCGGAATATCCGGACGACTCCAGGCATCGGGCGCAGGAGACAAATCGTCGGTATTGGTTTCGCCAATCACCTTGAACACGGTCAGCGTGATGCTCTTGGGCACTTCCGGGCGGCTGGTGAACCATTCGGCATCCGCCCAACTCTGGATCACTTGCTTGGCGAAAGCGTTGCCCTTGTCGGCCTTTTCCTTGACATCATGAAACTGGTCGAACATCAGCAGGGTTTTCTTCAGCCCGGCGACCGCGACAGGTGCCACGGCGGCGTCATCCAGCAAATCAATCAGCGGAGTCAGGTTATAGCCACCCAACATCGTGCCTAGCAATTCGGTTGCCTTTTCGCGGCTGATCAAGGCGCACTTTTCAGTGCCCATTGCCACAGCGGCCAGATAGCTGGCCTTGACCTTGGCGGCATCATCCACACCCGCAGGTACACGGCGGGTGATCAATTCGAGCAGAAAAGCCCCTTCACCATTGGGTGGATTTTTCAGCAGGTCGATCAATGCTGAGGTTTGCTGTGCGCTCAGCGGCAGCGCCGGGATGCCCAGGGCAGCGCGTTCGGCCACGTGGGCTCGGTAGGTGGTCAACATCTTCAAACTCCTTTGATTGACAAAAAATAGTGGGGAATATGCAAAATCAGTAGCAATAAATCAAGGTAAATAATGGGCTAGTGAACAAAAAATTGATACGCCGGGTCATGGCGATCGATACGCCCGGTCTGATGCGCCTTTTCAAGCACCTGCCAGTAGTATCGGTAGCTGGCCCGGTCGTGCAGTTGACCGTTGACCGCGATGGGTGCCCAGTGGGCTACGGACGCATCGCAAATGATACGGCTCGCCAACGCTACTTCGCCGACATCTGGCGCAAAGGCTGACAAGATAGGGCGTATCTGATCAGGGTGAATGCTCCACATCCGGGTAAAGCCCAGCAGGCGTGCCGCACGACGCGCCGCATCTTGAACCACATTCACATCGCGGAACTCTGTCACGACGCCGTGCGACGGCGTTTTGCCATAAGCATGGCAGGCGCTGGACAACTCAACCTTGGCGCGCACCACCAGCGGGTGGCTGAATTGATCAATCGCACCAGTGTCCGTGATTGCGCAAACGCCCATGGCAGAAGCCGGAATGGCTCCCCCATGCGAAGACACAAAGTCCATCAAGCCCAGACTGACCGACTGAACCCGCGGGTGCGCCGCAATGCGCTTGACGTTGACAATCGCCAGAGGTGATTCAATCAGAACGTGAATCGGCATCAACCCTGCCCTTGAAGTGTTTCGCGCGGCTTGATCTACACACGCAACCGCACATTCGACGTCAGCCACACTGTCCACCTTGGGTATCATGACATGGCACAAAGACGGTGCCGAATGTCCCACCACGATCTCGACGTCTTGTTCAAAAGCAGAATGATCCACTGGATGCACCCGAACCGCTACGCGGCGCTCACACGCGACCGGTACGGATGGCTTTCTGGCAAAAGTCTGTTCCAGCAGCTCAGCCACCATGAACGCGTGCTCACGCTCACCGCCCACGGGGGCCCCATCTTCACAATCCAGTGTCACGTCAAACATGCAAGCACCGAACTCCTGCATCATCTCTTCTTGCAACACCAGGCTCTTGACCATGCGCGCGCGCACACCGCAATAGTGGTCGCAGACCGGCAGGCTGGCAGCCACTGCAGAGCCCAACAGGACGTGGCGAGGATGGGTCACGATGTGGGCTCTGAAACTGGGGCCTCAGAGCAAGTGTGCAACGCCTGCTTGCTCGTCCTGCAGTTCCTTGAGCGTCTTGTTGATGCATTCCTGACTGAAGACGTCAATCGGCAGACCTTCGACAATCTTGTATTCGCCGTTGGCACAAGTGCACGGGAAACCAAACATGGTGCCTTTGGGGATACCGTATTCGCCGTTGGACGGCACGCCCATGGTGACCCAGGCACCGTTGGTTCCCAGCGCCCAGTCACGCATATGGTCGATAGCGGCATTGGCGGCTGACGCTGCCGAGGAGACACCGCGCGCAGCAATGATCGCCGCACCACGCTTGCCAACGGTCGGCAGAAACACGTCTTTGTTCCACGCCGCGTCGTTGATCATGTCTTTCACACTTGCACCGTCAATGGTGGCGAAACGGTAATCGGCGTACATCGTGGGCGAGTGATTGCCCCAAACGGCCATGCTCTTGATGGACGACACGGCTTTACCGGTTTTGGCAGCCAATTGGCTCAACGCACGGTTGTGATCCAAGCGCAGCATGGCCGTGAAATTCTTGCCCGGCAGGCTGCTGGCACTCTTCATGGCGATGTACGCGTTGGTGTTGGCGGGGTTACCCACCACCAGCACTTTGACATTGCGGTTGGCAACGGCGTTCAACGCCTTGCCTTGACCGATGAAAATTTCACCATTCACAGCCAACAGCTCGGCACGCTCCATACCTGGACCACGCGGACGCGAACCAATCAGCAAGGCGTAATCAACTTCCTTGAACGCTGTCATCGGGTCGCTGTGGGCTTCCATGCCAACGAGCAGCGGAAAGGCGCAATCCTGCAACTCCATCATCACGCCTTGCAGCGCTTGCTGCGCCTTTTCAACGGGAACCTCCAGCAAACTCAGAATGACCGGTTGGTCTTTGCCCAACATTTCGCCCGAGGCGATACGGAACAGAATGGCGTAGCCAATTTGCCCAGCGGCACCGGTTACTGCAACTCGGACGGGTTTCTTGCTCATGGTAATTCTCCAGGTAGATAAAAAAGGCGATTCGGCTAGCGGCCTGTCAAGACGCGCGAATCGGTCCGCGTCAAGCCGCGGCAGTGTACCTCCGAAACAGCTTGATCGTCAATTTGTCTTATGTCTTATATAAGATATGATTACGAAAACAAGACCGCACGAAGAGACACTCAACATGCCTGCATTGCCTGAACCCAAAACCGACCTCAAATCGACACCTCTGAGCGTTGCCGCCACGGCAAATGCTGCGCCAACGCCCGCTTTCAGCCCCCTCTATCAGCAGATCAAGGGCCTGATCCTGAACAGTCTTCGCGCGGGTGAATGGAAGCCAGGTGAATCCATCCCCAGTGAAACTGATCTGGCGATGCGATATCGGGTCAGCCAAGGCACGGTGCGCAAGGCCATCGACGAATTGGCGGCAGAAAATTTATTGTTGCGTCGCCAAGGTAAGGGCACGTTTGTCGCCACCCACGCCGAGCAGCAGGTTCAGTTCCGGTTTTTGCGGTTGGTCCCGGACACCGGGGCACGCGGCAGCGAGGGACCGGCGCAACGCAACATCATCGAGTGCCGCCGCACCCGCGCCAATGCAGACGTGGTCAAGGCGTTGGCCCTGCGCTCGGGCGACCAAGTGCTGCAGGCCCGGCGCGTGCTTAGTTTCGGGGGCATCCCGATCATTCTGGAAGACATCTGGTTACCAGCCGCTCCATTCAAGGGTTTGACGGCAGAACGACTGGCCAATTACCAGGGCCCCATGTATGCACTGTTTGAAACCGAATTCAATGTACGTATGGTGCGCGCACAAGAAAGCATCCGAGCCGTGGCCGCCAGCGCAGCGCAGGCTGCGTTGCTCAACACGACCCTTGGTACACCATTGCTCAGCGTGGATCGCGTCGCCTACACCTATCACGACGAACCCATGGAATTACGCCGCGGCTATTACCGCACCGACACTCATCATTACCAGAACGACGTGAATTGACGCAGCGTTCGTGATGGATGTGTCAGGATTTTCTTGTTCCAGATCAACAAACCGCTTTTTCATGAAAACGTGATCGATTCGAACCCCAATCGCGGTGGCATCGCGGCGTATGATGCCACCTTACAATAAAATTTCTGACGTGACCGACATCCTTCGGTTACCAAGCGGTTACTCAACACATAGAAAGCAACTTATGTCTGATACAGCAACTAACCCTGCTAAAGCCCGCCCTGAATTCCGTAACATCGAATTCGCCAATTTGCGCACCCTGCGCTGGCCACTCGCTTCCATCGCTTCAGGCATGCATCGGGTCAGCGGTGCCATCATGTTTTTTCTGATGCCATTCGTCATCTGGATGTTTGACACCTCGATTTCTTCAGAAATCTCTTTTGGCAAGTTCAGTGCGGCCTTTGATGTTGGCATGCTGGGACTTCCGGGCTTCATCTGGAAATTGGTCGCGTTGGGGCTGATTTGGGCCTACCTGCACCACTTCATCGCCGGCATTCGACACCTCTGGATGGACACCCATCACGCGCAGGTCAGCAAGGAATTTGGCCACCAGACCGCTGTCGTAGTCATATCCTTGACGCTCGGCTTGACGGTCATTCTCGGTGCCAAATTATTCGGTCTTTACTAAGTCAGGAGCAATACATGTCTGTCAATTACGGATCCCATCGCACAGTTGTTGGTGCCCATTACGGCATGCGCGACTGGCTGTCGCAGCGCGTCACTGCAGTCATCATGGGCCTGTTTACCCTGGTGGTGCTGGCACAAGTCATTTTCAGCAAAGGGCCGGTAGGTTATGAGCTCTGGTCGGGCATCTTTGCTGCCCAATGGATGAAAACGCTGACCTTTGTTGTCATTGTCTCCCTGCTCTGGCACGCCTGGGTTGGCATGCGCAATGTCTTCATGGACTACGTCAAACCCTATGCGGTTCGATTTGTGTTTCACGTGTTCGCCATTGTCTGGCTCACCGGCTGCGCTGGTTGGGCGGTTCAGGTTCTCTGGCGTCTTTGAATCCTGCCCTTCGACGCCATCAGCGCAGGCCCCTGAGCCCAACGCCTGGTTGCGACATCCGCACAACAGCAAATATCAGAAATTATCATGACAGCAACAACCAAACTCTCAACGCGCAAATTTGATGTAGTGATCGTCGGCGCTGGTGGCTCCGGCATGAGCGCCTCGCTGCAACTGGCCAACGCCGGCCTGAACGTGGCCGTTCTCTCCAAGGTTTTCCCGACCCGTTCGCACACGGTGGCGGCGCAAGGCGGCATTGCGGCCTCGCTGTCCAACATGAACGAAGACAACTGGGATTTCCACTTTTACGACACCATCAAGGGTGGCGACTGGCTGGGTGACCAGGACGCGATCGAATTCATGTGTCGTGAGGCTCCCAAGGTGGTGTATGAACTTGAACACTTTGGTATGCCGTTTGACCGCAATCCCGACGGCACCATCTACCAGCGTCCGTTTGGCGGCCACACCAGCAACCACGGTGAAAAGGCGGTGCAACGCGCCTGCGCTGCCGCCGACCGTACCGGCCATGCCATGTTGCACACGCTGTATCAGCAAAACGTGCTGGCGCGTACCAACTTCTTTGTCGAATGGATGGCACTGGACCTGATCCGCGACGCCGATGGCGACGTGGTCGGCGTGACCGCGCTGGAAATGGAAACTGGCGAGGTACACATCCTGCAAGCCAAGTCAGTAATGCTGGCCACCGGTGGTGCAGGCCGAATTTTTGCTGCTTCGACCAATGCGTATATCAACACAGGTGACGGTCTGGGCATGGCAGCTCGCGCCGGCGTTCCGCTGCAGGACATGGAATTTTGGCAATTTCACCCCACGGGTGTTCATGGTGCCGGTGTGTTGCTCACGGAAGGTTGCCGTGGTGAAGGTGCCATCCTGCGTAACAGCAACGGTGAACGCTTCATGGAACGCTACGCCCCGGCCTACAAAGACCTGGCCACGCGTGACTTCGTGTCGCGCTGCATGGACCAGGAAATCAAGGAAGGTCGCGGTTGCGGCCCCAATAAGGACTACATCAATCTGGACATGACGCACTTGGGCGTGGAGACCATCCTGAAGCGTCTGCCGTCGGTGTTCGAGATTGGCCATAATTTTGCCAACGTCGATATCACCAAAGAACCCATCCCTGTGATACCGACCAACCACTACCAGATGGGTGGTGTTCCCAGCAGCATCAGCGGCCAGGTGGTGGCTCCCAAGAATGGTAACCAGGAAGTGGTCAACGGGCTGTATGCTGTCGGCGAATGCTCCTGCGTCAGCGTGCACGGTGCCAACCGGCTGGGTTGCAATTCGCTTCTTGACATCGTGGTGTTCGGTCGCGCCGCAGGCCTGCACATCATTGAATTCAACAAACAAAACAGCGAGCACAAGCCAATCCCGGCCAATGGCGCTGACATCTCGCTGGAGCGCCTGAACCGCCTGAACAACGCCACGTCCGGCGAATACGCTCAGAACGTCGCCGACGACATGCGCGCCATCATGCAAAAGCACGCCAGTGTCTTCCGCACCCAGGTCAGCATGGACGAGGGCGCTGCCAAGATCGCCAAATTGCGTGAACGCGTTGGCAACATCAAACTGTCCGACAAGTCGCAAATTTTCAACACCGAACGTGTTGAGGCACTCGAGGTTGAAAACATGATCGAGGTGGCGCAAGCCACCATGGTGTCTGCTGCCGCCCGTCATGAGTGCCGCGGTGCCCACAGCGTGCTGGACTATGACCGCCCGGCCGACGACCCCAAGTGCCCGCTGGGTCGTGACGACGTGAACTGGATGAAACATACCTTATGGGACAAGGCCAGCAACAGCCTGAGCTACAAGCCGGTGGTCATGAAGCCACTCACAGCGCAGCCCATCGCCCCCAAAGTCCGAACATTCTGATCCGGTACCAAGAAGGAGAAAACACTATGGCAAAGCGTACCTTTCAAATCTATCGTTACAACCCCGACACCGATGCCAAGCCCTACATGCAGACGCTTGAGCTCGAACTTGACGGCACCGAACGCATGTTGCTTGACACCCTGGGCAAGCTCAAGAAGCTCGACCCCACGCTGTCTTACCGTCGCTCATGCCGTGAAGGCATTTGCGGCTCGGATGCAATGAACATCAATGGCAAGAATGGCTTGGCGTGCCTGGTCAACATGCGCACTCTGCCCGACACCATCGTGCTCAAGCCGCTACCCGGGCTGCCGGTGGTGCGTGACCTGATCGTGGACATGACGCTGTTCTTCCAGCAATACCATTCCATCAAACCCTACCTGATCAACGACACCCGTCCACCAGAAAAAGAGCGCTTGCAAAGCCCTGAAGAGCGTGAAGAGCTCAATGGCCTG
>Ga0172375_10011712_pt1 | contig 11114 bp, 15 predicted proteins | sample LakKiv1m_FD_114537 | JGI IMG/M metagenome (GOLD analysis project Ga0172375, IMG submission 114537) | Freshwater microbial communities from Kabuno Bay, South-Kivu, Congo - kab_092012_11.1m | ecosystem: Environmental > Aquatic > Freshwater > Lake | place: Democratic Republic of the Congo... | reverse complement strand
CCTCATATAAAAAGCTTTATAAATTTAAAATTCTCAATATAACTATGAAACCTAAATCAAGAGCAAGCAATATAAGTATTCTCTTAGCTCTGATTATATTATAAATAGGTTTCTCTAAATCTTTTTTCTTGGGGAAACAATGACTGATTCTACTAATAACTATGCTTCTGGAAGGAAAATAATCGTTTTAGATACAACTCTTAGAGATGGAGATCAAAGTGCCTATGGAACTATGTATCCAAGCGAGAAAATGAAAATTGCGTTGCAACTTGAAAAAATGGGTGTGGATAGGATTGAAGCTGGTTTTGCAGCTTCTCATGGAAACTTTGAATTTATGGAAAAAGTCGCAAGGACTTTAAAAAAGCCTGTTCTTTCAGGACTTTCAAGATGTGTAAGAAGTGATACTGAAAAAACCTATGAAGCTTATAGAAACTATGAAAAAAGGATGATTCATCTTTTCCTACCAACATCAGCAGTTCAAGTTAGTGCAAAAATGAAAAAAAATGAAGATGAGTTAATTAAAATAGCTCGCGATTCAGTAGCTCATGCAAAAAGATTTTTTAATATGATAGAGTTTACCGCAGAAGACGCTGTAAGAACTAATTGGGATTTTTTGAAAAAAATTTATTTTGAAGCAATAAATTGCGGAGCTACAATAATCAATGTAGCAGATACTGTGGGTTATAGCTATCCAAGTCAATTTGGCATGCTTGTAAAAAATGTGACTGATTATGTTAAATCTATAGATACTCGGGTACAAATTAGTGTTCACTGTCATAATGATTTAGGATTAGCTAGTGCAAATACAATTGCTGGAATTGAAAATGGTGCCGAACAAGTTGAAGTTACTATTAATGGTTTGGGAGAAAGAGCAGGTAATTGCAGTCTTGAACAAATCATTGCTTTTAGTTGGCTTCACCCAAATATTTTTTCTACAAATGTTCAAGCAAAAGAGATAGCAAGAGCTTCTGAAATGGTTTCTGAATTTACGGGCATAAAAAATGATTCTGCTCCTATCGTAGGCAAGTCTGCATTTAGCCATAAAGCAGGAATCCATCAGCAGGGAGTTATCAATAACAAAGAATCCTATGAAGTTTTAAATGCAGAAAAATTTGGAAGAAAAACTGAAATAATTATAGGCCCTCATTCAGGACATCATGGAGTTATTGCAAAAGCAAAAGAACTTGGGTTTGATATTAATCCTGAACAAGCTATGCAAGTTTTGGAAATTGTCTCTGAAAAAGTTCAAAAAGAAACCCAAAAAAGATTTAGCGACTCTGATATTAGGGCCATAATTGAAGCAAATTTATTCTCCTTGTAGAATATAAAGAGTTAGTAAACCTTTGCTTAAAGTATTAATAATTTATATCCTGATTCTTCCGGTTGAGTAAAGCAAGCTAAACAAGAAGAGAAGATTAAAACAACATTGAATTGGGATAAGACTTATTAAAAAAAGGTAAGGTTAGATAGTTTACTTGATATAAAGAAAAGCTTTATAAATGCTCAAAAATAGGAAATATTGAAACGGCCATAGTAAGCTGGTAATACCTGATCCCATTCCGAACTCAGAAGTCAAGCAGTTTACGTTTTCGGTGCTAGTCTTGCAAAAGGTGAACCCGAAAAGCTGTTTCGCTTTTTTTATTTTAATATAATTTTATATCTTTTCGGGTTGTATATTCTCTAGAATAATTTTTAAATTTTAAATCTCTTCAAGAAGTTTTACTCCGCTGGTTTTCATGCGGTAAGAATTATAATATAGAACATCTCTGACTAATGATTCAAAGATTAGAGTTTCTTGCTCGTATTTTTCTGCCATATAATTTTGTAAACGACGAGCATTGCTTAAAGATACTGCTAACCATATTCCTCCAAAATCACTCTTTCCAGGAACTACTTGATCTAGAGGTAAATCAACCCATTCTTTTCTAGAAAAGGTTATTATGTTCGGATTTTTTCTTAATCCCAAAGATTTCATATCTAAAGTTAAGACCTTATAACCAACAACATATTCCTTACCTTCAAGAGTTACTGTTAAAAGATCTTTCCTAATTCTTGAAGTTATTCTAAAATCATTCATAAAAAATAAGAATGTCTTTAGTTTAAAAGAATAGTTGTAATCGAATATAACTTTTAAATTTTCTAAATGAAGATTAAAGATTTTAAGAATTAAAATTTCAAGAATTAAAACTTTTTGAACTTGTTAACTAGCTCAAGAGTATCTTCTTGGCAAAGGAAAACTGTTCGGCAGCAATATCTGTCTAATCCAAGCTCATCTAAAACTTTCTTGGCGTCTTCGCCTTTTGCTACTCTAGATTTAAAATCTTCCCATAGGTGAGCGATTGGCTTACCACAGGACATACAACGCATTGGGATTATCATATTATTATTGCTAAAAGCAGGTTTTTAAAACTTACTATAGGCCCAAATTTGAGCATAAGTTATAATTGAAACAAAAAACACAAATATTTATAAACAGCCATTTAATATAAAAATTATAAAAAGAGTGAAAAAATGGCAAACAAATGTGTCTATTGCAATAAAGAAATTCCTGTTAACAAAGCTCTCTCAGTTTGCAGGCCTTGTGGAGTCAAGGTTTGGGGCGCAAAGATGTATGAAGCTATAGATTCACAAATGAATGATGCTAAAGAAACAGGAAACCTCGAACAAGGAAGTATCTGTTAATTCTTATAGGCTCTTAATTCTTAGTAATTTCTAGTGATTTTGAGTACTTTTTAGCCTATTTCTCTCGTATTTTACCAGTAATTATAAAAGAAAAGCTTTTTAAACAACCCCTTTCTAAGAAAATAAGCAGTAAAAATTAGTTGTTACCATATAATGTTAAAAAGAAAAAATGTAAAGAAATGCGGAAAACTTGAACTTAGTAAGTACTTCCAAGAATTTAAGGTTGGAGAAAAAGTTGCCGTCGTTAAAGAGCACACATTAAGTCCTGCCTTTCCCTTAAGATTACAAGGACGCACAGGACTAGTAGCAGGCAAGAGGGGAAATGCTTATATAATAAAAATATTTGTTGGTGGTATAGAAAAAACGCATATTATCAACCCTTCAAACTTAAAAAAATTAAAATAAATAAAACATGATAAAAGACAGAACCCCATTGGCAATTTACGAAACAAAGGAAATAATCGAAAATTTAAAAGAAACTGATAAGATAAAAGAACTTAAGGTTTTCATAAAAAAGTTTGAGAAGATAGAAGGTAAGAAAGCTAAAAAGTTAAAAGAAGAACTTGAAGCCTTAGGAATAATCAAATTAAAAAATTCAGATATAATCAAGATTATTGATATCCTTCCAGAAAATGCTGTTGAGTTAAATAAAATAGTGACTGAAGCAGGACTAGACTCAGATGAGACAAATAAAATACTTGAAACAATTAAAAATAACAAATAAAGAAAATGAAAGACAAAGAAGAACAAGCGATTGTAATAGATTATCTGCCTTACGGATATCCACTCGAGAAGAAAATGATGCCTATAGCTCAAGCTGTAGGTAAAAAAAATTTTACTCTTTTAGAGCTGGTACCTAGGAGAGGAATCAAATTAGAAGTCGGAGAAGAAGTTTATATTGGAGAAGGCAAGCGAGATAAGGTATATTACATACTTGGAAAACTTCAGTTCAATAAAATAAGCGAATCAGCAAAAAACTTTTTACAAAGCTACATCGAAAAACAAGTTGCAGAAAATGAAAAGACTTTTGTTGAATTCTTCAACAATGCTCAGCCAATAAACACAAGGCTGCACCAGATTGAACTTCTTCCAGGATTTGGAAATAAACATACTCAAGCAATACTTGAAGAAAGAACCAAAAAACCTTTTGAAAGTTTTGAAGAGCTAAAGAAAAGAATTTCAAATCTTCCTGATCCAAAAAATGCAGTAGTTAAAAGGATACTCGAAGAAATAAAGGGAGAAGAAAGACACTTCCTATTTGTAAGTTAAAAATAAAAGCAAAATGGCAGAAGAAAAACAAACAAAACCAGAAGTTAAGCAAAAACCGAAAGAAGAACAAGTAGAGAAAAAACCAGCTAGAGCTTCAATGATAAGCAAAGAAGCCCCAACAGGAAGAATAATTAGAATTTTACAAACCGATATTCCTGGAACAAAGGCAGTATATGTTGGACTTACAAGAATAAAGGGAGTTTCTTGGGCAATATCTAATGCAGTTTGCATACTCAATAAACTAGAGAAAAACAAAAAAATTGAATCTTTGAGCAAAGAAGAAATTGCAAAAATAGAAGAAACAATAAGAAAACATAATTTTCCAAAATACCTTTTGAATAGAAGAAATGATTTTGCTACTGGCCTATCTAGTCATGTAATCGGTTCAGATATAGATATGAATGAAGAATTAGATATTAAAAGATTAAAGAAAATACGTTCTTTTAGAGGATTAAGACATGCTACTGGTCAGCCTACTAGAGGTCAAAGCACTAGAAGCCACTTCAGAACAAATCGTAAGAAAGGTGTTGGAATTAAAACTAAACCTACAGTAACTACTGCTCCAGTAATGAAAGGAAAATAAAATGCCAATAAGAAAACATAAGAGATACAGTCGACCAAGAAAACTTTATGATATTGCTACTATGAAAGAAGAGCAAGCTCTAATAAGCAAATATGGTTTGAAAAACAGACGTGAAGTTTGGAAGGCAGATTTCCAAATCTCAAAAATAAGGGATATTGCAAAAGATTTAATTACAGCTGATGAAAAAAAGAAAGAAGAATTTGTAAGCAGACAAAAAGAAAAGGGTTTTAATGTTGAAAGTTTAGCTGATGTTTTAGGATTAAGTAAAGAAGACTGGCTAAAGCGAAGATTACAAAGTATTGTTACAAAAAAAGGAATTGCAAAAACTCAAAAACTTGCAAGACAATTGATAAATCATAAACATATTAAAATAAACGGAAAAATAATTGATTCTCCCTCTCATTTAACAACACTTGAAGAAGAAAAAGCAGTTGAATCAAAAATCTTCATGCCTGAAAAAAAAGTTATAAGCGATGAAGAAAAGCAACTTTTAAAACAAATGAAACCGAAGGAAAAGGAGGAAAAAACTGAATAATGGCAGAAACAAATATAGAAAAACCCGAGTTAGTTAAAAAACCTGTAAAGGTAGAAGAAGAAATTATAGATCAAGCTGGAGAACTAGAAAAAGAACAAGCCGAAGGAGAAGAGAAAGAAGAAAAGAAACCAAAAAAAGAAAAAATTGGAATACTTCATATTTACACTTCAAAAAATAATACTATTTTAAATCTTACAGATATGGCTGGAAATACAATTTCTAGATCTTCTGGTGGTCAATCAACAAAGCAGGATAGACTTAAATCTTCTCCAACGGTTGCAATGTTCTCTTCAAAAAGAATTGCTGAAGATGCAAATGAAGCAGGAATAACCACATTTTATGTAAGAGTTAGAGCAGAAACAGGAGATCCTTCACCAAGTTCAGCAGCTCATGCAGTTATCAAATCTCTAAGCAGAGATGGCTTTAAAGTTATAAGCATAAGTGATATAACTAGAACACCTAGAGGAGGACCTAAGAAAGGTGGTGGTCGTAGAGGCAGAAGAGTTTAACTAAATAAAGATACATTTAAAAGTCAAAAAAATTTAATAAAGATAATAAAAACATGATAAAACTAATAAACAAATCAGGCAATAAATTAAGCTTTAAAACTGATGCTGATTTAAGCCTTATGAATGCTATAAGAAGAAGCATTAATTATATACCTATTCTAGCAGTAGATTATTTAGAGATAAGCAAAAATGATTCTGCACTATATGATGAAATCATAGCCCATAGAGTTGGACTAGTACCCTTAAAGTATGAAGATTTAAAGCTTCCAAGCGAATGCGGCTGCGAAAAAGAAGAGGGTTGCACAAAATGCTCAGTAAAACTTAAAATAAGTGCTGTTGGACCTTGCACTGTGTATTCTGACCAACTAAGTCCAAAGGGAAGTGCCTTGTATAAAATGCCGATAACAATCCTAGATAAAGAACAAGAACTTGAGTTTGTAGCAATAGCAAAAATGGGTCAAGGAATAAAGCATGCTAAATTCAGCCCAGGAGTTTTATTTTACAAATATTCTGATGATTCAAAAAATATAGATGATGAAACATTCAATAAAATAACTGAAAAGCCAGGTAGTGAAATAGATGTTACAATTGAATCCTGGGGACAAATTCCTGCTAAGGAAATATTCCCAAGAGCTGTAGAGGCTTTGAATGAAGAGTTGAAATCTTTAGCTAAAGCTGTTAAATAATTCTTAATATAATTCTATGTTTACTTGTTAACCACTTAACTAATTTTTAAAAACCCCTGACAAATCTGCACAAGTTCGATTTGCTTAATAAACATCAGTAATTCATAATCTGATTGAAGTTTTTTTGATTATTAATATTTTATTTATGAAGTATAACGCGAAGCGCAAATTATAGATACAGGTAAGATTAAAGAATTAATTAACAGAAAGCAAATACTTAAAAAAGCATATCCTCCTTATTTATCTAGTAAGCGGGGATGCCGGAGCGGTCAAACGGACGTGACTAAGGATCACGTGGCCTTGTGCCTTCTAAGGTTCGAATCCTTATCCCCGCATATTTTTTATTGAGCGAAGCGAAATAAAATGTGATGAGAACCTTAGGTTCGAATCACTGAAGGTTCGATAGAAGAGAATTGAAGTTCCCAAAATTAGGTAATAATTTTTAGGACTTATCCCCGCATAACCTGCATTGTTGCATCTTCGGGTGTTCTAAAATCAATAAAGACTAAATAAGAATCAAGAAGAGTGCATTGGTGCATTAAAGGGAGTTAGTTCTTGTAAAAAAATAAAGAATTAAACTTTTTTCTTTTTTCGTGGTTCTTTATCCCATCTTGCAGATTTACATTTGGGGCAAATAAGTGGTTTTTCTTTTAAAGAACGTGGAACCCATTCATAGCCACAATTATTACATTTGTATCCTTTCACCTTAATTTCTATTTCTGGCATATCATATACTATTTATACTTGCTTATAAATCTTACTATTAACAGTATTACTTTATTAGTAGTTACTTTTCATACTAAACATTTATATAGTAGTATTACCATACATGGTAATACTAAAGAAGGTAAATAATATGAAAGAAAAAATAATTTGTCCTTGTTGCAAAAAAGAAAATATAAAGAAAGATGGAATAAGAAAAACTTTGAATAGAGGTTTGGTTCAAAGATATAAATGTAAAGAATGTTCTCATAGATTTATCCCCGATGATGGTTTCAAAAGAATGAGAAATTCTCCTCACAAAATCACACAAGCAATCGATCTTTATTTCAGAGGAGTCTCAACAAGAGGGGTTCAAGGTCATTTGGCTATGTTTTATCCGCATAATGCAAGTAATGTTTCTGTTTATTCTTGGGTTTTAAAATACAGCAAAATGATAAGCAAATTTACAAATAAATTAAAGCTAAAAGTGGGGCAAGAAGCTCAAACAGATGAAATTGAATTTCATAGAAGAAAGTCAAGCAAAGCAAAATTAGGAACAGAAAAGAACTTCTTTATTGATACTGTTGATCCTAATACAAAATTCATGCTATCTTCTGAATACATGAAAACAAGAAGTTCAAGAGATATCAAGGCAGTAATGTTAAGAATAAAAGAAAGAACTGGAAATCAGATTAAAATTATGACAACAGATGGTTGGAATGCTTATGAAAAGACAATAAAGAAAGTATTTGGTTATTCTTTAAAAGATAAAAGATATAATGTTTTTCATAATAGGGTCGTTGTTTCAGAAGAACAAGGAAATTTTAATCATCCCATTGAAAGATTGCATAATAATGTCAGAGCAAGAACAAAAGTAATGCGTGGTTTTCATGGCTCAATAAGTTCTGCAAATGCAATCTTAAAAGGTTTTGAAGTTTATTATAATTTTATTAATAGACATCAAGCAATTAATTGTTGTCCTTATGAACTTGCTACGGATTTAAAATTAAATTCTGAGAATAAGTGGTTAGAATTGATTGAACTAGCTAAACAAATTTAACCAAAACTATTTTAAATCTTGAAGTCTCATTAATTGTATGTTAAGCAAAAGAGGACAAGTTACCTTATTTATTATAATAGCAATTGTAATTGTTGCTTTATGTCTTGGAGGATATTTTTTATATAAAGAACAACATCAAAAAGCAGACATAGCATTTAATGAAGTTGTAACCAATGCAAAAAGTTATTCTAAAGATAGAATAAATTACGCTGTAGAAAATTCCTTGCATTTAATTTGTTTTCAAGGCGGATACAGTAAAATTTCAACAAAACACTTGGATATGCAGTTTTATTCAATTCCATATTATTCTTCAAATAATCAAACAAATGTTCCGAATAAAGACATAGTAAAAACAGAGTTGATAAAGGAAATAAAATCACGATTAAATGAGGTATCCCTTAATTTTTCTAATGTAGAGATAAGAAAAGAAAATCCGGAAGTTGATATAAATATAACAGAACAAATTAAAATATTTGTAAAGTTTCCAATTACAATAAAAAAAGACAAAAATGTAGCTTCTTTACAAAACGATTACTCTTATAAATATAATTTAGATTTTAATAAATTTCTTGACGTTTCTCAAGAAATTGCTAACAATTCTATGAACAATCCAACCTCTTTAGATCCTGAATTTTTGTTGAATTTACAGAATAAGTATAATATAATAATTAGTCCAATTATTTACGATGAAAATACAATTATTTATAGGCTCATAGAAAATAACACACAAATAAATGAAAATCAATTTGAATTTGATTTTGCTGTTGGAAAATGAACAAGAATTTGATTTTTATAATTTGCCTTGCATTTAGTTTATTTTTAATTCTCAATATACATTCATCTCTTGCTCAAGATATTTATCACGATGGGAATTTTAGCAATGGAGAAAACCTAACTCTTTTCGCGAATAAATATCTTTTCATAAAAGGAGAAAACATAAGTATATTGGAAAAAAATTTGAGACCCGCGACACAAGAAGGTGAAAATTCTTATGCTAGTCTTAAAATAAAAATAGATGGTCTTATTTTTATAAAAACAGATTGCTTGAATACAGAATATCAAATTAAAACTAATGATACTATAAGTTTATCTTTAGAATATGCCAATGAAAGTAAAGAAGATATCCACTTTGAGCATCCAATTTCAACCATAGAACTATGGGATCACAAGAATTTAAAAATTTCAATTTTACCAGAAAAAATAGGGGTTTTAGATAACGGAAAATTGATTTTTTTAATACAACCGAGATTGGATGATTTATTAGAATTGTGGATAAAAAGTGATGGAATTGGCCAATTAACTTTTGATGAGGATATTGCAGGAAAACTAGATAAGATTTATGGAATTTTTGGTAAAAAAGGATTTTTTAAGAGAACAATTACAGAAAATTCTTTGGATATCATTAGTTGCCCAGGAGTGAAATTTACAGACGTGGGATTTATTGATGGAGTGGATAATGCAATTGGGATTACATCAAAAGGAGAATTAAATATTTTTGGCATAAATGTCTTAATGACAAGTAAACCAATTTTCACTTTAACAAAAGTAGACGAAATAGTGGGATGTGAAGCAAAATTAAATTTAAAGAATTATAAAACAACAAACAATGCAAATAATCTATTGCCTAACGGAAATGTTTTTCTGTTTTATAATGGGCTTAAAATTATAGATGGAAAAGTTGATTCTTCTGAGACTGAAATATCTGGAAAAAATATATTTTTCTTTAAGAATGACGATGAAATTGAAATTTTTAATGAAAATAAAGACAAATTTCCTAAAGATTTGAATGCTGTTTTTTATAATGATAAAACAGTCACCTATACATTGACTCCAAATTTTACTGGAGAAATAACAATTGAAGGACAAAAAACAACATATAAAAATGGAAAAGTTAAAGGCGTTGGTTTTAATCAATTAAATTTTTACCAAATACAAAATATCCAAGAAGAAACATATCTATCTGCCCAAGATAATATAGACAAAGCAAGAACCCTGGCCAAGGATGGTACTTGCGACGATTTTGGTGGTGAATGGAAGGATATGAGAGAAGGATGCAATACTTCTCCCAATACCTGGCTTGGTACAAATAGGAATGAATGGTCTGGTGCTAAAATAACTGATTATTCTGAAGGAAAAGTTTGTTGCTTTAAACAAACAATTAAGAAAAAAACTAAAATTGATTTTATACCAACTAACAATCAACAAAATAATGTTGAAATTGAAGAAAATACGGTTGGTAGTGTAATCTTCAAATCGGCTGAAAAAGGTTCTATTGTTATTGATGTTGCACCGCAAATTGTTAATGAAAGAATAAATGCTGTTAAGAAAGAAGCGTTTTCTTCAACATGCCAATCTTCAATCCCAAAAATTATAAAACCAACAGATTTTTCAGAACACCAACCAGATTTTAGTGGAATTTATCGAGGTTCTAAAGGGATCGATATAAACAGAAGAACTTTATCAGAATCGGATCCTGTAACGAGTGTAAACGAGGTAATAACTCACGAAATTTTGCATCATTTTTTCACACTTGGAAATACCAAGCAACAAGTTGAAAATGCAATGCAAAAATATCTTAAAGATGAAACTTTAGATTCTGACCAAATAAAAACAAGAAAAGATTTGTCATTCAAATTAGAAGAGTGGGAGTATGGATACAATTTATATGACCCAAATAGTCAAGATTATTTTAAACAAATAGTTTGTGATGAGGGGCACGCCGTTATTGGACAATGGCTATATAGAAATTATATAAATAAAAACGGCAATTATAAATTCCCAGAGTATATTCTGGATCTTTACAACGGAGTTTTAAAGCCAGAAATTATTAACCAAGGAAGATAAAAATAAGATTTATGCACTTACTATACTAAAATCGTATTTTTAGCACCCGCTAACTTAACAATATACAAGAAGAGAAATCTTTATAAACCTCTTAATACTCAAATGATTATAAAAAGATGGTGAAAACAAATGAGATTATTGTTGCATTTGTATCTTTAATTTTTCTTACTCTTATTTGTGTTTCTTCAGTATCTGCAGAATTTAATTTTGCAGGATATACAAAATATCAAAATGGAACTAATAT
>Ga0172375_10011710_pt1 | contig 11114 bp, 9 predicted proteins | sample LakKiv1m_FD_114537 | JGI IMG/M metagenome (GOLD analysis project Ga0172375, IMG submission 114537) | Freshwater microbial communities from Kabuno Bay, South-Kivu, Congo - kab_092012_11.1m | ecosystem: Environmental > Aquatic > Freshwater > Lake | place: Democratic Republic of the Congo... | reverse complement strand
GGTCAAAAAGGTTGTGCGATCAAGTCGTGACCACGCGATGCCACAACGTGGGCTCGGGTGAATTCGCCCACCTTGAGCGTTTTGCTGATTTTTTGTGGTGGCAACAATTCCACCACTCCATCGATGGCTGGGGCATCCGCAAATGAGCGGCCTTGCGCGCCCTTTTTTCCCAAATTGGGCGCATGGTCTACCAAAACTTGCAGAGTGGCTCCCACGCGCTGCTTCAATCGCGCAACCGACACACTTTCGGCTACTGCCATGAAAGCCGCCTGTCGTTGCAGACGTTCTGATTCAGGCAACATTCCAGGCAACTCGTTTGCCACCGCGCCCTGCACCGAACTGTAGGCAAAACAACCGGCCCGATCAATTTGCGCCTGTCGCATGAAGTCAAGCAGATGCTCAAACTCTTGCTCGGTTTCACCAGGAAAACCAGCAATAAAAGTGCTGCGGATCACCAGTTGCGGGCAAAGTTCGCGCCAACGCTGAATGCGCTCCAGGTTCTTTTCGCCGTCGGCGGGACGCTTCATCCGCCTGAGCACCTCCGGATGGCTGTGCTGAAACGGCACATCCAGGTACGGGAGCACCAACCCCGCATTCATCAACGGCAGAATATCGTCCACACTGGGGTAAGGATAAACGTAATGCAGTCGCACCCAGGCCCCGTGTTGTTGTGCCAGCTCACCCAAAGCCTGGGTCAATTCCAGCAGCCTGGTTTTGATGGGTTTGCCATTCCAGAAACCGGTTCGATACTGCACATCCACACCATAGGCAGACGTGTCCTGGCTAACCACCAGCAGTTCCTTGACCCCCCCGTCGAACAAAGCCTGCGCCTCTGACAAGACCTCACCGACAGGCCGGGACACCAGGTCACCCCGCATCGATGGAATGATGCAAAAAGTGCAACGATGGTTGCAACCCTCGCTGATTTTCAGATAGGCATAGTGACGAGGTGTCAATTTGATGCCAGCCACGCCAAAGGCATTCGGTACCAGGTCCAGAAACGGGTCATGCGGTTTGGGCAGGTGCTCGTGCACCGCGTCCATCACTTCTTGCGTCGCGTGTGGGCCAGTCACCGCCAGCACGCTGGGATGCATCTGTCGGACCAAGCTGTCACCGGCGCTGCCCTTGCGCGCTCCCAGACAACCGGTCACGATGACCCGGCCGTTTTCACTGAGCGCCTCGCCAATGGTGTCCAGACTCTCCTTGACCGCATCATCGATGAAACCGCAAGTATTGACAATGACCAGATCAGCGCCTTGAAATGTCTTGACGGTCTGATAGCCCTCGGCACTGAGCTGGGTCAGGATCAGCTCGGAATCGGTCAGCGCCTTGGGGCACCCGAGCGACACCATACCAATGCGCGGAATCTTTGCTTGTATATTGTTCATGGGGTCCAATCAGGCGGTAGGACAGCGCTTCAACCTAAAAAAGAGGGTGTCCCATTCTTCCTTTTCCATTACGCTTTGCTTTTGATACCAAACGCCCCCAGCATCTGATCGGTCTGCTTTTGCATCTGATCCTGCATTTGGCTCAGCAAGGCTCTGGATTGCTCCAGACTGCCACCCATCATGGCCTGTATTGCGGGCGTCTGCAACGCAGCAAACTGTGTCCACATCTCGGGGGACAGACCCTTGGATTGCTCGGCAAACCGGGTTTGCAACTCCATCAGTGACTGGATGTTTTTTTCAAGATAGCCACCCAAGAAACCTTGCATGGCATGCCCGTAAAACCGAATCAGGCTCTCGAGCACAGGCACCGTGAACATGGGCGAACCACCGGCCTCTTCTTCCAGAATGATCTGCAAAAGAATGCTGCGAGTGATGTCGTCACCGCTCTTGGCATCGCGAACCTCAAAAGGTTCACGCGCCATCACCAGCGCTTTGACCTCTGACAGGGTGATGTAACTGGACGTCTGAGTATCGTAAAGACGCCGGTTCGGATACTTCTTGATGACCCGCTGCGACGCAGATCCGAAGGTTGTAGCAGTGTTCATGGACAGATCTTTTTCTCAGCGTGAGCCGCACCGATGAAAGTGGGTTGAAATTTCATTGTAGGCATGCAACGACGGCGCAGTACCCTCAATGGTCAATTCAAAAAGAAAACCGGAAGATGCGAGGCCTCTGTTTCTGAATCTGGTTGACTTCAGAGAGACCTGGTAGGCGCGATTGGACTCGAACCAACGACCCCCACCATGTCAAGGTGGTGCTCTAACCAGCTGAGCTACGCGCCTGGGTTTTTGGAGCGGCGAAGTATAGCTGCAAAACTTTTGTGAAGCTGTGTTCTGACGCAACAATTTTTGAAGACGCAGGTCGTCCATAATTGACGTTAACGTCAACGTCAATCTTAAATCTGGAGAAAATCATGGACATTGCAGGCAAAGTTTTTATTGTCACGGGCGCAGCGTCGGGGCTGGGTGAAGGTACGGCGCGGATGCTCGCCGCCAAAGGTGGCAGCGTCGTCATTGCCGACATGCAGACTGAAAAAGGGCAAGCGGTTGCAAAAGACATCGGAGGGACATTTGTCAAGTGCGATGTCAGTTCCGAAGCAGACGCTCTGACCGCAGTCACGCAAGCGACCGCGATGGGTAAATTGATGGGCTTGGTCAATTGCGCCGGCATCGCACCCGCCGAAAAAACCGTCGGCAAGGCTGGGCCACATACGCTCGGACTCTTTACCAAGTGCATCACAGTCAACCTGATCGGCAGCTTCAACATGATCCGGCTGTGTGCCCAGGCCATGAGTCAAAACGCGCCAGAAGCGACCGGCGAGCGAGGCGTCCTGATTTCCACCGCATCTGTGGCAGCGTTCGATGGACAAATTGGCCAGGCAGCGTATAGCGCATCCAAAGGCGGCATTGTGGGCATGACTCTGCCCATCGCCCGTGACCTGGCCCGCAACGGTATTCGCAACATGACGATTGCGCCTGGAATTTTTGGAACACCCATGTTGTTCAGCTTTCCAAAGGAAGTGCAGGATTCACTGGCTGCTGGGGTACCCTTTCCGTCACGCTTAGGCACCCCCCAAGACTATGCCAAGCTGGCTGTTCATATTTTTGAGAACGACATGCTCAACGGTGAAGTCATTCGCCTCGACGGAGCCATCCGGTTAGCACCTCGCTGATCGCTGCAGCCAAAACTGCCCCGGCAAAATGATGCCGATTCGGACCGGTTGCACGGCAACGGTTCCTACAATCTGAACATGGCCATTCCGCACACTTTTGTTCAAGAGCTGCTGGCGCGTGCAGACGTCGTTGACACCATCGGTCGACACGTACAGCTGAAAAAGAGTGGCGCCAATTTCATGGGCTTGTGCCCGTTTCACAGCGAGAAGTCGCCCTCATTTTCGGTCAGCCCCAGCAAGCAGTTCTACCACTGCTTTGGCTGTGGCAAAAGTGGTGACGCTATCAATTTCTTGATGGAGCACACGGGTGCCAGCTTTATCGAAGCGGTGCAAGACCTGGCCCAACAGTTCGGTATGCCGGTGCCGGAAGACGACGCCAGTCCACAAGACCGCGAGCGAGCCGCTCAACAAAGAAAAAAGCAGGCCACACTCACCGATGTACTTGAGCAGGCGGCCAGGGGCTATCAAAAGCAGCTGAAAGCTTCAGAACGAGCGGCCAACTATTTCAAGGGCCGAGGCGTCAGTGGTCAAGTTGCCAAGCAGTTTGGACTGGGTTACGCACCGGACGGATGGCACGGCCTGTCCAGCGTCTTCCCGGATTACAACGATCCGCTGCTGGAAGAATCCGGCCTCGTCATTGTCAGTGACGGCCAGGATGGCCCTGCGCGGCGCTATGACCGATTCCGAGACCGCGTGATGTTCCCGATTCGCAACGTGAAGGGGGAATGCATCGGTTTTGGTGGTCGCGTGCTCGGTGACGACAAGCCCAAATACCTCAATTCACCGGAAACGCCGGTATTCAGTAAAGGTCGTGAGCTCTACGGGCTATTTGAAGCGCGCAACGCGATCCGGGACGTAGGCTACGCGCTGGTCACTGAAGGGTACATGGACGTAGTGGCGCTGGCTCAATTGGGTTTTCCCAATGCGGTTGCCACGCTGGGAACGGCGTGCACACCCGACCACGTGCAAAAGCTGTTTCGGTTTACCGATGCGATCATTTTCAGCTTTGACGGCGACAGTGCGGGGCGACGCGCGGCCCACAAGGCGTTGAACGCCACCTTGCCATTGGCCACCGATCTGCGCAATATCAAGTTTTTGTTTCTGCCACCCGAACACGATCCAGACAGTTTTATTCGGGAGCACGGTAAGGAGGCATTTGCCCGTTTCATTTCGGATGCGCTCCCGTTGAGCCAATTTCTGATCGACGCTGCCCGTGACGGCTGCGATTTGCTGGTTGCCGAGGGACGAGCACGTCTGGCCAGCCATGCCAAGCCGCTGTGGGAAGCTATGCCGCCCGGAGCGCTCAAACAACAATTGCTGTCAGAGATTGCCGAGTTGGTGCAGTTACCCCAGCGGGAGCTGCTGGACATCTGGCAGCATTCCACAGTTCGTGGCAATCGTAAAGGCATCGCAACGATCGACGGTGAGCGACTCGAAACCTCGGTCTGGGACCGGTCCCGCCCGCATCGAAAAGTCGCGCAATCCCGCCAGACTGGGGCCCGCTTGCCGGCCGCGCGCGCGGACCATGCAGCGCGCATGTTGCTGAGCAACATGGGAACCTTCGACTCACTCACAGGCGAAGACCTGGCGTTGCTGACGGCACTCCCAGCACCACATGGACCCTTGTTCGTCTGGCTGCAGGCACAAGTCCATGAACATGGTGCGCAACCCTGGGCTGCGTTGCGCGCCGGACTTCAAGGACACCCCTCGCAACCCTTTGCGCTTGACCTGATGTCCGTCGACGAGTTGACCAACGTCAACCACGAGCTGTCTGACCCAAACCGTCACGAAGCCAGACAAGAACTGCGTCAACTGCTCAACCGCATGCTGATCGACCGGCTCAAAACTGACGAAACGGCAGCGCTTGAGGAGGCAAGAACCAACCCTGCTGCACTGGTGCGCTATCGCGACCTTCAGGTTCGACGTCGATTGCTGGTATCCAGCGGATCCAATTCGCAGGCAGGCGCCACATCATGATTTGGCGAGACGCACGCTCCGCTTTCCGTCACCACTCAAATACCCACTAAAATGCCGGGCTTGCTGGATTGGGACATCCTGTGCTGCCCCCGCCCAGACCCATCTCTGCCGCGCCCACGCGGCCTACTTACTCCTTTGATCATGAAAATCGCTCAAGAAATTCGCGCCGGCAACGTCATCATGAACGGCAAAGACCCGATGGTCGTCCTGAAAACCGAATACAGCCGCGGTGGCCGCAACTCCGCCACGGTGCGCATGAAGCTCAAAAGCCTGATTGCGAACTTCAACACCGAAATTGTGTACAAGGCCGACGACAAGCTCGACCAGGTCATTCTGGACAAGAAAGAGTGCACCTACTCCTACTTTGCCGATCCCATGTATGTCTGCATGGACAGCGAATACAACCAGTACGAGGTGGAAGCCGAAAACATGGGCGACGCGCTCAACTACCTGGAAGACGGCATGCCGCTGGAAGTGGTGTTCTATGACGGCAAAGCCATCTCTGTGGAGCTACCCACCAGCGTCGTGCGCGAAGTCACCTGGACCGAACCTGCGGTCAAGGGCGACACCTCTGGCAAGGTCCTGAAGCCCGCAAAAATTGCCACCGGTTTCGAGATTGGCGTGCCGATCTTCGTGGCGCAAGGTGACAAGGTGGAAATCGACACCCGTACCGGCGAGTACCGCAAACGCGTGTAACGCCCTGCGCCCACTCTTTACCCCAAGGCTTCCTGCGCGAAGCCTTTTTTGTTTGTCAGGATCCCCATGGAAAGCACCCACACTCTGCCCCATTTGCTGACCGAGCAACGACTCAGCGACGCCTGGGCCGATGTGCTCAAGCACCCCGTAGACGCAACGGTACTTAAGCCCAACGCCCACCGCTTAGCCTTTGCCGACCCGGAGTTTTTGTTGCGTCGGGACACGCGGGGCATTCGCATCCAGCTGGAGATGCTCAAGCCCGATCTGGACCAGATCGAGCAAGGGGTGGACAACACGGTGGTAGTGTTTGGCAGCGCGCGCTTTGTGTCGCCCGAGCAGGCGCAAGAACTATGGGAACAGGCGGGTGACGACGCCCGGCTGCAAGCGCCGGCCCAGCGTCAGAAGCGCAACGCCCTTCACTACGCGCACGCGCGAGAGTTTGCCCGTTTGGTCGCCAACTACAGCACCATGCAGCCCCCAAAGCAGCGCCTGTTCATTTGTACCGGTGGCGGGCCCGGCATCATGGAAGCGGCCAACCGCGGCGCACACGACGCCGGGGCGCCTACCGTCGGGTTGAACATCGTGTTGCCGCACGAGCAACACGCCAATCCGTACGTGACACCGTCGCTCAGCTTCAAGTTTCATTACTTTGCGATGCGCAAGATGCACTTCATGATCCGGGCCAAGGCGTTGGTGGCTTTTCCGGGGGGATTTGGCACGCTGGACGAATTGTTTGAAGTGGTCACGCTGGTACAGACCAAAAAGGCCCAGCCGGTACCAATCGTGCTGTTTGGCAGCGACTACTGGAAGCGCCTGATCAATCTCGACGTCATGCTTGAAGAGGGTGTCATCTCGCCCGAGGACGTGAACCTGTTTCACTACGTCGACGAGCCGCACGCCGCCTGGGACATCATCGCCCGCTTTTACGGCTTGTAAATCGTCGGCCGCAGGTCAGGGCTTGGCCGCCTGCAGCGCCCAGGCCTGGCGCGCCCCCAGTCCCACGGCCGCACCGACCGTCCAGAACACCACGCTGACCCCAGCCAGCGCACCCGCTGCGCCAAACAGCATCGGCATGCTGACGCTGGACGCGTTGATCAGCATCAGACGCAATCCCAGCGCCTCGCCGTGACGCGCTTCGGGCGTGATCTGGTGCAAGGTGCTCATGATCATCGGCTGCACCGAACCGAGCGAAACGCCCAACGCCGCCGAGCACAGCCCCATGCTCCAGGCACTGACCATGAAGGGATACAAGCCAAACAAGGTGGCGGTGGCCAGCATGGCAGCGGTAATCACCACGCGCTCTTGCGCATTGGCCGCAACCCAAGGCAGCGCCACTCGAATGCTTGTAGCAGCCAACGCAAAACCGCCCAGAATGGCGCCGATGGCCGATGCGCTGAGCCCCCGCTCGTGGCCCAGCACCGGCACCACAAAGGTGTGAACATCCCAGCACGACGACATCAGCCAATTGACCAGCAACAGGCGGCGCATTGTTGGCGCGCCCAGCAGGTCCCAGGCACGGCGCTTGGCCCCTGCATCATCCGGCACCACCGGTGGCAGTTCGCGCGTGGCGCGTACCAGCCACCACGACACGCCGGGCAACAATGCCAACACACCAAACGCTAACCCAAAACCGCCTGTATCGATCAACACGCCAGCCAGCAAGGGTCCCACAAAATTGGACAGCGCCGGACCAATCGACAACCAGCTGAAAAATCGCTTGCGCTCCACCGCATCGCGCGCGCAGCGCCCCACGTGTCGCTGCAAGCTGATGGCCCCCACCCCAACAGCACCGCCCGTGAGCAACGCGGCCAGACACAGCACGCCAAACACCGGCCACAACGCCGCCATCGTGGCACCCATCGCGCCAGCGACCAGGCACAGCTGCACCGGCCGCCAGTAGCCATGCCGGTCCACGTAACGCCCCGCAGGCAAGGCCAGAAAGACCTGCGTCAGGGCAAACAAGGCCAACAGGGCGCCCACCGCCGCCGCGCTATGGCCCGCACGCAACGCCAGCAAAGGCGCGGCCATCCGCATCCCCGCCATGCAGGCGTGCAGGCACACGTGACCACCAATCAGCCGCGCCAGCGCCGGGTTATCCAGACTGACCGGATCTGAAACGCTCATCTTTCAGGAGCACTCACGGCTCATCCGCAACGTCCGATTGCGCTGACAACAACACCTCGTCCATGGGGATCAACGCCGCGCTGTCGCCCTCGGGCAGGGCTTCAACGGTCTTCAGCGCCCGGCCCATGGCGCGGCTGCGCACTTGCGCGCCGTCAATGGTCTTGAGCACCGTTTCGGTTTGCGACTTGACACGTGCCAGCACGTCGCCAAATTTGCCAAATTCGGTCTTGACCACGCCCAGAACCTGCCAAACTTCGCTGGAGCGCTTTTCCAGCGCCAGTGTGCGAAAACCCATCTGTAGTGAACCCAGCATGGCCAGCAACGTGGTCGGTCCAGCCAGCGTGATGCGATGTTCGCGCTGCAAGGCCTCCATCAGGCCAGGGCGACGCAAAACCTCGGCGTACAGCCCCTCGGTGGGCAGAAACAGAATGGCAAAGTCGGTGGTGTACGGTGGCTCAATGTATTTGTCGGCAATCGATTTCGCCTCCAGCCGGATGCGTTGCTCCAGCGCCTTGCCCGCCAGCTCGGCCTGCACCGCGTCAGCACGACCCTGAGCGTCCAGCAAGCGTTCGTAATCTTCGTTCGGAAATTTGGCGTCGATCGGCAACCACAATGGCTCACCGTTTGCCGATTTACCCGGCAGCTTGATGGCAAAGTCGACCACATTCTTGCTACCGGGCCGGGTGGCCACCTGCGCCGCGTACTGGTCGGGCACAAATACCTGTTCCAGCAGGCTAGCCAGTTGCGCCTCGCCAAAAATGCCGCGTGTCTTGACGTTGGACAGCAAATGTTTGAGGTCACCCACGCCCTGTGCCAGCGTTTGCATTTCGCCCAAGCCCTTGTGCACTTGTTCCAGCCGATCGGCCACCTGTTTGAAACTCTCCCCCAGCCGTTGCTGCAGTGTCGACTGCAACTTTTCGTCGACCGTGGCGCGCATCTCATCGAGCTTGGTGGTGTTGCTGGTTTGTAGCTGCGCCAACTGCTTTTCAAGTGTTTCACGCACCTCACCCATGCGGCGAGCGTTGGACTCGCTCAAACCGGTCAGCTGAGTCGCCAAGGTGTCGTGCAGGGTCTTTTGCAACACAGCCAACTGTTGCCCGAACGCGTCGATCTGGGCGTTTTGCGTACGCGTCGCCTCGGCCGCCTGTTGCACCAGGGTCTGCTGAAACGTGGCCAAGTGTTGCGAGAGCTCTTGACGCCCCTCCCGGGCGTTGTCTTGCACCTCCCGGCGCAACTCCCGCTCCAGCCGCTCTGCGCTGGTGTTGACCGACTGCAATAGCTCTTGTTGCGCGGCTTGCGCGCTGGTCTGAAATTGCGCTTGGTGCGCCGCCTGCTCAGCGCTGGCTTGACCCAGACCTCGACCGCGCCACCATAGGGCGATCAACAGCACCGCATTTACAAAACACGCGAGCAACACCCACCACAGCAACAGATCATTCACAACGTCTGGTCTCCTTGGGTGCGATTGTGACGCAGAACGCCCGCTGACGAGCCAGCAGGACGTCTTCCAAATTCATCATTCAATTTGCCTTTAGCCCTTACACCTAAAGGGCGAGCAGCTATCAATACCAGTGCTAATTGAGCGGCGTCAGCGCCTTGCCATGCAGCAGGTATTGCACCAGGTTGTCCGCGGCCAGTTGCGCCATGGCCATGCGCGTGGGCAGCGTGGCGCTGGCAATGTGCGGGGTCAGCACCACGTTGGGCACGGTCAGCAGATCGGGATGCACCGCAGGTTCGCCTTCGTACACGTCCAGTCCCGCAGCCGCAATGACACGGTTTTTGAGCGCTTGCGCCAGCGCGGCGTCGTCCACAATGCCGCCGCGAGCAATGTTCACCAGCGTGGCGGTGGGCTTCATCTGCGCCAGCTCTGTAGCACCAATGAGGTGATGAGCCTCGGGGGAGTAAGGCAGTACCAGAATCAGATGATCAGCTCGCTGTAGCAACTCGGTTTTGCTGACATACGTCGCACCGCATGCCGATTCCGTGGCCGCATCCAGACGCGAGCGGTTGTGATAGATCACGTTCATGCCAAAGCCGTTTGCACCGCGTTTGGCGATGCCTTGGCCGATGCGGCCCATGCCCAGAATACCCAGCGTGCTGCCGTGCACGTCCGAGCCGGCAAACATGTCGTAACGCCAGCTCTTCCACAAGCCCGCGCGCAAAAAATGTTCACTTTCAGCCATACGCCGGGCAGTGACCATGATCAGCGCAAAGCCAAAGTCGGCGGTAGTTTCGGTCAGCACGTCGGGCGTGTTGGTGGCCTTCACGCCCGCTGCGGTCATGGCCGCCAGGTCAAAGTTGTTGTAACCCACAGCCATGTTGGCGCAAATTTTCAGCTCGGGGCAGGCGGCCAGCAAAGCAGCGTCAATGCGCTGGCTGCCCGTGGTGAAGACACCTTGTTTGCCTTGAAACTGAGCGATCAATTCAGCGGGTGTCCACGCCACATCGTCCTGGTTGGAGGTGACTTCAAAATGCTGTTGCAGATAGGCGATCACCTCTGGAAAAACTGCGCGAGCAACCAGAATGGCGGGCTTGATCATGTCGACTCCTGCGTGGTTCAACCAAAGATGTTGCGCTCGGCAATGTAGAAAAACGCGCCGCCCAAGTAGCCAATCAGCGCCAGCCAGCTGATGCGCTTCATGTACCAGAAGAAGTCAATTTTTTCCAGCCCCATCGCCGCCACACCTGCGGCCGACCCAATGATCAGCATGGAGCCACCGGTTCCCGCGCAATAGGCCATAAATTCCCACAGAAAGCTGTCGGCCGGATGTGTGGTCATGTCGTACATGCCCATCGACGCCGCCACCAGCGGCACGTTGTCCACCACGGCGCTGACCACACCGATCAACATCACGATCACATCGAGCCGACCAACAGTGTGGTCCATCCACTGCGCCAAGCTAGTCAGGATGTGCGTGTGCTCCAGCGTGGCCACGGCCAACAGAATGCCAATGAAAAACACGATGGAGCCCATGTCGATCTTGGTCAGCGCGTGCACCAACGTCAGTGGCGCGCGGTCATCGGCGTCTTTCTTGCGATGCACCAGATCACCCACCATCCACAATATACCCAGGCCAAACAAGATGCCCATAAAGGGCGGCAGATGCGTCAGCGTTTTGAACACCGGCACCATCACCAGAATGCCCAGGCCCAGAGAAAACATCAGGTTTTGCTCAAACTTGGTGGTGTTCGTGCGC
>Ga0172375_10011709_pt1 | contig 11114 bp, 10 predicted proteins | sample LakKiv1m_FD_114537 | JGI IMG/M metagenome (GOLD analysis project Ga0172375, IMG submission 114537) | Freshwater microbial communities from Kabuno Bay, South-Kivu, Congo - kab_092012_11.1m | ecosystem: Environmental > Aquatic > Freshwater > Lake | place: Democratic Republic of the Congo... | reverse complement strand
CCCTGCAATCCGCAGAAGCATCGATTATCAACGGTGATGGCTCGAGTAGTCCATGAACTAGATGCTTATTTTTCTGGCGAACGGATCCGATTCTTCACCCCGCTTGACCTCTCTACTAGTTTGGCCTTTTTTCGCTCTGTATGGCGTGCATTGCAGAACATTCCATACGGCCAGACAATTTCGTACAGTGGTCTTGCGTCTATCATAGGAAGGCCTAACGCTGCTCGGGCAGTCGGGATGGCGGCAGGAAAGAATCCTATTCCAATCATTATTCCATGCCACCGCGTCATCAGGTCCGACGGCTCTCTCGGAGGATATGGCCCCGGGATAGAGTTGAAAAGGAGCCTTCTAAATCTGGAGAACGCTCTCCATGGAACCGCCGACAGAACAGTCTATAGAAAGAGAAACCCTTAGTTCGGCCAGTCACGAGGTAGGTCTATGCTTAAGAATACCTTCTGTCATATAGCCGGTATCGGCGAGAAGACGGAACGGGAACTCTGGGACCAGGGGATTCTATCCTGGGAGGACGTTCAGTTCACCGAGGGGGTCTCGTGCTCTGACAGACTTAGATGGTTACTACCCAGAAAAATAGCGGAGTCCGTCTATCGTCTGCATCAGGAAGACGCCCAGTTCTTTTCAAAACTCTTGCCTGCGTGTCAAGAGTGGCGCCTCTTCAAGGAGTTCAGACATTCAGTGGCTTATCTGGATATAGAGACCACCGGCATGACAGACGCCGGGGACGTCATCACCACCATAGCCATGTATGACGGGACCTCTCTCATGTGCTTTGTACAGGGTGACAATTTGCATCAATTCAAGGACGCAGTAGCGCAGTATCGCGTTTTGGTGACATACAACGGACGTTGTTTCGACGTCCCGCTGCTCCGGAAATGCCTTCATCTGCGGTTGGATCAGGCTCACATAGACCTGCGGTTCGTATTGGCGCAGCTAGGGTTCAAAGGAGGTTTGAAAGGATGCGAAAGGCAACTAGGCATTGATAGGGGAGGTCTTGACGGCCTAGACGGTTACGACGCTGTCCTCTTGTGGAACGAGTTCAAACTACATAGGAACACGGCCGCATTAGAGACCCTCCTGGCTTACAATGTCTTGGATGCTGTCAACCTCGAGCGCCTTATGGTAACTGCGTACAATCTTCGCATCAAAAATACGCCCTTCCACAAGAGCCACGAAATAGCGTTGCCGATTCCCGTGAAAAATCCATTCCGCTGCCACCAGGCAGTTGTGGATAAGATCGTTCGTCTCAGAGGGTTCGACAGTACCCTTAACCACCGCTGGTGAAACAAGAGTTATTACCCTCATCTGGTCTCCCATTAGCGGCGGCCAAGATGGCACAGGTTTAAAGGGCACGTTCCGCCAGCGCCAGGATTAGCATAAGCCAATTGAGGATTCCAGAGGTTGAAGTTTGGTTGGCGATACGCATTAGATAGTCATTTCAGGGGCTGATGGTGTTTATTGTTTTTGAAGGTATAGACGGCGCGGGAAAATCGACCCAGGCTCTCCTCCTCGCCGACAAACTGAAGAAAAATGGCTTTGAAGTAGTTCTGACCTCGGAACCTACCCAGGGCCCTCTGGGCCAAAAAATCAGACGACTCAAGACGAGGCTAACTCCCCAGGAGGAGATGGAGCTTTTCACCGAGGATCGGAAAGACCACGTTAGAGACGTTATCATTCCGGCAACACAAGCGGGAAAGATAGTGGTGTGCGATCGATACTTTTACTCCTCGGCCGCATACCAGGGTGCCCTTGGTCTCGATCCACTTGCCATCCTCCAAACAAATCTTGAATTTGCCCCGAAACCGGATATTACTTTCTTTCTTGACTTATCCATCGAGAACGCAGTCCAAAGGATCATTCAGAATCGTGGCGCCCGTCTCTCTCCCTACGAAACCAGAGATAATCTAGGAAAGGTTATGGAGATCTACTCGGTGATACGGGATTCGAGCTTTGTAAATGTTAATGCGGAGTGCGACGTCAGGACAATTCATTGCACGGTATGGAACCGACTGCGAGACCTAATGAAGTAGTTTGGTCAATTGCTGCGAATTATTGTTGTTCCCGCGCGCATTATAATTGACACTCACCAGCATGAAGATCTATTATGTATGAAATATTTTAATTAATTGCTTTCAGGCACATATAACGTTTAATGAAACTAAAAGTTTTAACTCTGGCATTTCTAGGTGTGGCGACTTTCATCACTGCATGCCCAGGTCTAATCTGTGCTGCAGAAGTCGATTTCCCAAATATCAGGCGCTATCCACCAGGATACTACGGCGCGGCATACTATTCACGCTTATACCCCAGCGAGGAGAGCATTACCGGAACCAAAGATCCCCTGATATGGGACAAGACAATGAGCCGTGAACTCGGCGTAGGATTCCCTTTTTACCCTAAGCCTTATCCCTGGGATTATGGCAGAGACCTAAATTTCAATTTTCCCGATTTCAACTGCAACGACTGGCACTGATTATACCAGGGGAGAAGATTATAGGGAATGTGGCGGAGAGAGAGGGATTCGAACCCTCGGAACACCTTGTGGGCATTCACGCGATTTCCAGTCGCGCCCCTTCGGCCTCTCGGGCATCTCTCCGAACGATGTCTTGTTACAATATGGAGCCGGGTGCCAATGGCTAATACCGGCCTCGTTAAGCTACTCGATGCGCACTCAAGAACAAGAAGGCTCCTAAATGCTCCTAAGCATCATAAACCCATACCATGGAAGAGGTCAATGCTATCATGTTCGCCTGACTTGACTTGGGACTCCCTTTGCCGTCATTATGAAAAGTTGCTAATAGCGACTGCCGCTCGGGATGTCCGATTAATCACGTGCTATATTGGCAGGCAAGCGAACTCAGGTTGCCGTGTGGCCTCTGAATACTCGCAAAGACAGGGTAGCTAATCTTGTCAGTTCGAGGAAAACGAATCAGTCTTGTTGATGCTTCGGCAACGTAATGGATAGGTTAGAGGCTTCAGAAGCCTGATATTCTTTGTCTCTAACCTCGCTGGCCGGCGGCAGGATTCGTTGCAAAAAGAATGAGGTCCATCCATTGATTTCTGAAGAGTCCCGCTTCGGATTTGTGGCGGTATGCGGACGGCCAAACGTCGGGAAATCTAGCCTGGTCAATCGCCTGGTGGGGGCGTCGCTGGCTGCTGTCACTCCCAAAGCCCAGACAACAAGACACCGCATTTCAGGAATATATACGGTCCCAGGAATTCAAATTGTCTTCCACGACACGCCGGGTTTGCATTCTGCCCGCAACCTTTTAGGCCAAGCCATGGTTTCCATTGCGGAAAAAACGATTGCTGAGGCGGATGCTGTGCTCCTAGTCACGGATTGCGTAAAAGGCAAGACTGTGCTGGACGATGTAACACGCCAATTGATTAGACCCCGAGCAGGCAAGTCCATCCTTGCAATTAACAAGATCGATCTCATTAGCCCTTCTGTAAGGCAAGATTTAGAGAATCAATTCATGAGGGACGAAATATTTTATGCCGTAGCCCCCGTGAGCGCATTGACCGGAGAGGGACTCCAAGAACTGATGGATGTGCTCAAGGCCCTTATTCCCATCGGGCGTCCAATGTATCCTGAAGACGAGATAAGCGATTTGCCCATGCGTTTCTTTGTGGGTGAAATCATTAGGGAACAGATCCTCAAGTTGACCGGAGAAGAGATTCCCTACGTCACAGGCGTGACCGTGCAAGAGTTTCGCGAAAGAGAGAAAATTGCTATTATAAAAGCTGACCTCCACTGCGAGCGAGAAAGTCAGAAGCGGATTCTCATTGGGAAAGGCGGAGAAAAGATTAAGAAAATGGGGATCGCTGCCCGGCAGAAGATTGAAAATTTTCTCCAGAAAAAAGTGTACTTAGAACTCTTTGTCAAAGTTACTCCAGGCTGGACAAAAGATCCCAAAAAAATACTTGAATTTGGATACTCTCACTCAAGGTAACCACTCCCGCGTTGACTATTGGGAGGAACGTAATTTTGACAGTCTATTTCGCGCGGCCAAAATCAAGGTACGCGGAAGAAAGACTCGTCAAATTCCGGTTTCCCTTTATAACGGTCCATAAAAAAGCTAGGCGCTTCCTCTAAGTGATCAAAAATTGCTGGATTCACCATGATTCCAACTTGGTGTAGAGCCTTCACAACGGCCTGAGGCGAGGGTGGACATGTCTTTATGGCAATCATCTTCTGGATATCAGGATGATGCCTATTGGCCTCATATAGACACTTGCCCAGCAAGATGGTGTGTTTCTTACCGGGGGTGGGCTTCATTAGCTTGCCAGTCAAGATTTCGACATCGTCCCACGGTTCACCCTGCCACGCGAAAGCGATGGAGGTGAGAATAATGCCTGTTAATGCCGAACAATAAGTGCAAATGGTATCATCATATTTTGGGTACGACAGGCCCTTGATACCCATCTTTTCGAAAGGAAGGGGTAAGGTGTTATCTTCGTTGTACGCAAACGCATACCGCAAATTCATTTGGAAACGATCGAGAGCGTGGCCCACTATTTCAACGTCCGAAAGATCTTCCGCCCTGGAAAAGCCCCGTGAGGCGTGCCGGAGGTAAGGAACCTGTGACGCATCATACCCCAAAATTTTGGCCCCAACCTTGTCCGCTGAAAAGACGTCCCGCGAGGCCACTAGCACATCGCTACGCCTCATCCTTCCATCGAAACCCGGTCCTCTTTCATTCGCGAAGATGCCGTCAATCAACGTAAGGCATTCCGGTAACCTGTTTGCTAAGTGCGAGACCATGAAATGGAGGTCACGGGAACTGTCTGCCGAGTGGCATTTCTTCCGGGAGTTCATATCGATCAAGCCTTTGAGATTTTTTATCCCAAGACTTACCACGGTCTGAGCATGGGTCTTTAAGACCGGCAGGTTCACGACGAAATCGCTGGCTAGAAAATCAACATTGAAATTCAGCTCCACGCCGTCTCCAAGGTCTGTCTTTTCGAAAGGGCGTTCAAACACATTAACAACGTTGACGCCAAACCGTTCCCGCAGCTTGTTATAGCCTAAGTATTCGAAGGCGTGGGCGGGAGTTGCATGATCCTTGGGATCAAACAGAACGCCACCCTCCCCAATGGTGATATCATTCACGCCAAACTCTTTCAAAAGAGTCACCACATCGTATACTACCCGGGACGTTGTGATAACGCCCCACTTCGGGAAAGGGGTTACCTTGTTCCAGAAAACTATGTTGGGTTTTACGAACACCCTGGCATTGTGAGTCAATCCACCGAAACCATTGCACAGACTTACTGCCTCACGAACCGATTCGAGCGGGTTCTCGTACGGGACCAGCGACACAACTCTTTTCCTACTATCAGGCATTATTGGCATTTTCCTCAAGCCTCACAAATAAACGTTCAGCGAGTTCAGGAAAATTAGGGGGTAATCCCCTCTGTGGGCCGGCCCACAACTCCTGAAGAATCATAAAGAATTCGATCTGAGCCTGGCCTAGCTCTAATCTAATATCTAGATTAGTTCCCAAATCCAAGAACTTCAGTATCTCCAAGCATACACTTCTATCCCATGGATTCTTGCCAAGTTCCTTCATCAACACCATGATTCGCCCGCGCATCAATTTTTCGGTAGAGCTTACGTCAAGTAGTATATTCCAGAAACGAGCCTCTTCCAAAACGGACTGCAGCCTGTCAGGATAGAAACCGCCAGAAAGTTTCTCCAGTTCCCGCAAGAAAGTCCGGCTCAGAACAAAACGCGCCGCCGCAAGAAAAGTGTCAGGCAGTTTCGCTTCATAGGTGATAATCAACTTTGCCAGATCCTTGTTCGTCCTGTAAAACACCTCGAATAGCCCGGCCTGCTCCTCGTACATCTTGCTCGTGGCGGCCTCTATGATACGTATGCGCTGTTCCACAAAGAGGTTTTTCATGGAAAAGTACTCTTCGGAAAAACGCTTGTCCATTTGCCTCAACAATTCAGTGGACGAATACCTATAAAATGTTGACAGAAGCTCCCTCTTTAGTGTTGCGTAGTCCTCATTGCTCACAAAGTTTTTCACCGAACATCGGAGATCCACTTCTCCCAGATAAATGGCTGCACAAACCAAATCTGAACTGTGCAGGGTCACCCGGTCCGCTACCTTTAGACGCCCAAGGAGGAAAACTCTTTCTACAGAGCGCTCGCGTATCAGATCTAACACTTCGATATCGTAGCAATAGAGCTTTTCTTTGATAGGCAGTTCTTCGAAAGCGGATGAGATAACCACATGGGCTGCCACATGTTCCAAAGACGATGACTGAGGCCAGATTCTATTCTTGAATATCTCGTCTCCTCTAGGATTTGACCTCGTATTGCTCTCTGCTTGGGATAATATTGCCAGGAAATCATCTAGCACCGCCGCATCATACGGCTGCAATAACTGGATTGTACGTGCTGCATAGCGAAGAACCTGTAGTGATTCAATTCCTGCGATGTCGTCAAAGAACCACCCGCAGCTTGTGTACATAAGCATTCGACTACGCTGCATTTCGAGGAGCTTAAGTGCCACGGGCGCCTCCGTTTCATCTAGATGATGAGACTGGTGGACCTGGAGGAACTCGGTTGCGGTGGAGTGGTTCGAAAGTATAACGTTGATGTACTCATTTCTTGCCTTCCACGGGTCTCTAAAAGAAAAACCGGCTTCACGCTCGTAGGCCGCATCTGCTCTGTCTCGCAATTCATCCATTGCCCGTCGCAAAGGGGCTCTCCATTTCTGATTCCATCCGGGTTTCAGCCCGCTGGAACAACCGCAGTCGCGCGACCATCGCCCAAGACCGTGACAACAACTCCAGGACGAATACTCTATTAACTCAACCTCGGCAGTCGGAGAGTGTTTATCCAGGAATTCTGCATAATTAGTCAACGTAATGTTTTCGTCTAGCATAAGCCGCTCTAGAGCGAAGGCCAGAGCCATCTCCCCGAATCTATGATGATGACCGTAGGACTCACCATCAGTGGCTATGTTCACTAGTTGCGGCCACGTCCTATCCTCAGAAAAACCTCCCAATAGCCTTAGTCGGAAATCCTCGCCGCTGTTAAGCAGGTGCTGAAACGCTATTGCCTGGGAGATGGGAGCATCGTAGAAGAATAAGGTGATAATTCCGTGCCCTTTTATGATGCACTTGTACGGTCGAGACGGATCAACGCTTCCCTGAGAGACATCAACCCACTCGTCACCTGAAGCTAAACGAAAACGCATTGCCTGCCATGGGGACAGAATCGTAAAAGAGATTCCCTGATCGATGAGGACACCTAAAGTTTCCCTGTCCACCGCTGTTTCGGGGAGCCACATTCCCTCGGGTCTGCGCTGAAACCTCTCAATAAAATCCTCGATTCCCCACACCGTTTGTGTAATTTTGTCTCGCAGGGAAGCCAGAGGCATGATCATGTGGTTATAGGCCTGGGCAAGGGCATTGCCGTGCCCTGATCGCTTCTCCATGCTCAGAACGTCCGCATTGAGAATCGCCTTATACGTATCCGGACACTTCTGTTCGAGCCACGAGAGAAGTGTGGGACCGAAATCGAAGCTGATGTGTTCGTAGTTGTTAACTATGTGTCGTAATCGCCCCTGGTCGTCGAGTATCCGCGCCCTAGTATTAGGTGTATAGCACTCTTCCGATATCCGCTCATTCCAATCATGAAAAGGATGAGCCGATTCCTGACATTCCACATATTCGAGCCAGGGATTTTCTCGCGGCGGCTGATAAAAATGTCCGTGTATGCACAAGTACTTAGCTGGGCGTGTTTCCACTTTTCCTCACATCTTGTCCAATGTAGGTTACGAGCCCCTTGATCGCAAGCGCAAAAATATTATAGTTTCAACACGGTACCGTCAAGTCCGTCCTTCTGGTCGGCGAAAAGTATTAAAGATAACTGTCTCCCCACGAGCTGTTACAGCGAGGGGGGAATCTTGATCAGAGGCCGTGCAGGTGCGTAGGCGATCTGCTCGCCGTACGACTTACACGAGCGGCTGCGTTAGAGTCTGGACGTTCCATGCATATCACACTGGTAAAGCCACCTTTTTATGCCTTGTTCGGCGTCACCGCGCCTAAAATGAAAACATATCCGCTCAACTTGCTATATCTCGCCACATACGTCAGGGAACTGGGGCATCATTCCGTGAGCGTCATAGACGGAGAGAATATTGCGATCCCCAACGTATCGCCGCCTCCCTTAGACTCAGGCGACGATCCAGAGATCGTCATGAATCGAGGCATTGGTCGTATGACTGATCTCCTCAATGATTACGATCATCCTCTGTGGATAGAACTAGAAAAGCGCATCGAAGATACCAGCCCGGATTTAGTAGGTTTCACCTGCAACTCAGGGAACATGGACACAGTCAGGCTCATGGTCAAACGGCTAAAGCGCTGCGGCCTTAGAGTTATTTTGGGTGGAAGCCACCCTACCGCTGCCCCTGTTCAGAGTCTCCAATACACTTCGGCCGACATGGTTGCTGTGGGAGAGGGTGAGGCGACCCTACTTGCCTTGTTGGACGCCATGGAAAAAGGTAACGAACTCCAGTCAATCTCAGGCCTGGCCCTAAGGATCGGGAAGGAGATCCGAGTTAATCCCCGACGTCCGCTGATGTCCAATATAGATGATATTCCGGCCCCGGACAGGTCCCTCGTCTCACCAGCCGATTACTTCGGTAATGTCATTATCACCGGTCGAGGCTGCCCTTTTAACTGTGCCTATTGTGCATCGCGTAACCTTTGGGGACGGCGCGTTCGTCTGAGATCGGTTGACTCCATCATCGAGGAGCTGAAGAGTTTTCAAAATATATGCCAAGATGGAGAACCGCCCCCAGGAAGCAGCGTCGTCAAAATCGTTGACGACACCTTCACTGTGAATAAGTCTAGAACACGAAGACTTCTTGACCGCATTGTCCAAACCGGTCTCAATTGCTTCGAATTTACAGCAGGTGTCAGGGCCGATACACTTGACGAAACCCTGGTCGTGAAACTGAAGCAAGCAAATTTCAGAAGAGTAACGCTTGGAGTGGAGAGCGGCAGCCCTCGCATACTAAGAATGATCCGAAAAGGCGAAACCAACCAAGATGTGATTCAGGCGATGCACCTCCTTAGGACCCTGGGAATAAAATCTCACGCCTTCTTCATGATCGGTCTGCCTGGAGAGCGATCCGAGGACATAGAATTATCCAAGAAACTAATTCTTGAAGCTCGTCCCGATTACGTCGAAATAAACATGGTAACCCCGTACCCCGGAACAGATATCTTTGACGAACTCATGCCTGAGGGTGTAGATAATATAGATCGTTGGTACCGCTGGTTTCACCAAGGTCTCGCTACACATTCTCGCCAACTAGGTTATGATCTTGATGAGGGCTATGCAGACTTCTTGGCATTCGCACGCTCCTACAATACGTCACAAAAATGCCCCAAATCGCAAGGTGAAAGCGTGCCGCAAGACTTGATTGCGCGATCTTCGTTCGGTGAGAGGGGACCGCTCAGTGGAAAATGAACTGATGCGCGCAGCCGCGCGCGGAGATACTGGACAAGTAAAAAAACTACTTAGGGAGGGGTACGATCCAGACGCGCAGGACGACGTATTAAGAAACAGCGCCCTTCATTTTGCGTGCATTCATCGTCATAAAGATGTTGTCCATTGCCTCTTGGGAGCGGGTGCGTCACTAAGTATAAGGAATCGCAAGGGAAGAATTCCCCTTACTGAAGCAGTAGCAAAGAGAGACCTCGATATCGTAGAGGCGCTGTTGGCCAATGGAGCAGCCGTCAACAGCACGGACTCTATGGGACTAACCCCTTTCATGGAAGCGTGCCGGGTCGGCGCATTGGAGGTGGCATGCCACCTGTATCAAGCTGGTGCTCCCAAGGACGCCCGCGACATAATGGGGAAAACCGCCCTCATCCTTGCCAGCACTGAGGGACATCGTGACCTCGTAGAAGCTCTAATCAAGCACAATGTACTCATAGAGGCCAAGGACAAACTGGGTTGGACTTCCCTGTCCTGGGCCGTTTTCGAAGGTCACGTGGCAGTGGCGGAGCTCCTTTTGAAGTGCGGAGCGGATCCTAATGTAGTGGACAACAAGGGCCGAACCCCTCTCATGATCTCGGCCCGAACCGGCCATCCGCATGTCTGCGAGTTGCTAATCCGCTCCGGAGCGGTCATTAATTACGTAGACGAGCATGGCCGCACCCCCCTTTTCCTGGCAGCCTCGGCAAGAAACGCCGAAATTACCAAGATACTTATTCAGGCTGGCGCATCGATAGATGCCAAAGACAACCTTGGAAGAACGCCTCTTATGATCGCCTGCTTCAAAGGAGCGATCGAGGTGGCCGAGGTGCTGGTGCAACACGGCGCTAACCTCTACGCAGAATCTTCCGAGGGGCATACACCTATCATTTGTGCATGTGCTTCAGGCAACGCCGATATTGTGGCGCTGTTGATTGCAAATGGTTTAGATGTTCATCGTACAAACGTCTTGGGGCTTACGCCGCTTCGCGTGGCCTCCCTTGCTGGCCACAGGAACGTCGAGAGGCTCTTGCTGGAAAAGGGAGCGTGAATGATACATACCCGCCGCAAGCCGATGTGAGGCCGCGCCCCAGGAGTATGCTGCCCGGAATCCATCAAAAGACTGTCTGTTGCCGCACACAGCTACAAGAACATAGTTGGTTATACCCATTCTCGAGACTTATCACTACACTGCTTCACTTCACTCTCAATGACACCTTTACGGCCCTGTTGTCACTGCGAAAACCTCAAGGCTACAAAGCAGTGTCAGCTCACATGGACGGACCAGTAGAATCCTAGTAGAATTCGCGTTGACTTTCGAGAATGGCTAGGGCGCCAGGCGGAGCTTGGCGTCTCTTTCAGGGTGAGAGTCCCTGTCGGGTAACGCCTAACCAGCCGCCCGTATCAAGTGTTGCGGATATGGAGGAGGAAGTCAACGACGACCGAACAAGATATCCGAAGCGTACACAGAGAATCCTGTGGGCCGCAGGGGAGGCCGCACTCCCCTAAGCGATTCAGCCTCGTTACCTCGTTAGAGCAGGCGGCGAAGATGTTAGCGTTCCGGAAGCCAATACAAAGGGATCATGTTGGT
>Ga0172375_10011703_pt1 | contig 11122 bp, 10 predicted proteins | sample LakKiv1m_FD_114537 | JGI IMG/M metagenome (GOLD analysis project Ga0172375, IMG submission 114537) | Freshwater microbial communities from Kabuno Bay, South-Kivu, Congo - kab_092012_11.1m | ecosystem: Environmental > Aquatic > Freshwater > Lake | place: Democratic Republic of the Congo... | reverse complement strand
TTTTTCCTATTCGGGTAAACCTGCAATTTGCCAAAGCACACTCGTCACTCGCCATTGTTCTTTGAGGAGGTTTTTCATGCGTTCACTCCGGCTTCGCGCCGGCGGCATCATGCTGCTGCTCTGTCTTTCCATCGCGGCGATGTCCGCCGAACGACCCGGCAAGTTGCCGGTGGCGGCGCTGCTTGCGTCGTGGTTCCCCAACTCGCACCCGGAAGTGATCATAGGCCGCGTGCTCCACACTTACACCATGGACGGCAAGGGCGAGCCGTCGCAATTGCAGATCGCCTCCGTCTACCTCGACCGCCCGCAGAAAAACGATTTCACCGATAAGCTGGCGGCGGAGTATAACTTTCCGATCTGCAAATCCATCGAAGACGCGCTGACGCTGGGCGCCGGCAAGCTGGCGGTGGGCGGCGTCTTCCTCAGCACGGAATGGGCGGATTACCCGAAGGACGCGCGGGGGGCTACCCTTTACCCGCACCGGCAGATGTTCGATGAAGTGGTGAAGGTATTCAAGGCCAGCGGCAAGGTGGCGCCGGTATTCATCGACAAGCACCTGGCCGACAACTGGGAAGACGCTTATTATATTTACAGCACCGCTAAAAAGCTGAAGATCCCGCTGATGGCCGGCTCGACCATGCCGGTTTCCTGGCGCATCCCGGCTACCGACGTGACGCGCGGCGCGAAGCTGAAGGAGATCGTCGTCACCTCCTACCACACGCTGGACGCTTATGGCTTCCACGGGCTGGAGGTGCTCCAGTGCCTGGCAGAGCGGCGCAAGGGGGGAGAGACGGGGATCGTGTCAGTGCAGTGCCTGAAGGACCAGGCGGTGTGGGACGCGGCCGGCAAAGAATACGACCCCGAGCTGCTCGCCGACGCGCTGCAGCGCAACGTGCCGCCGATGACCATCGACGAGGTGAAAAAGAAAGAGCCGCACCCGGTGCTCTTCATCATCAGATATAAGGATGGCCTGCGCGCGGAGATGTTTGCGCTGAACTATACCGTGATGCACTGGAATGCCGCCTGGCGTTATGCGAAGAACGGCAATAAAGACTCGACGATTTTCTGGCTGGCGGATAACCCGCCCTTCGCCACCTTCGCGGCGCAGATGAAGGGAATCGAAGAGATGTACCTGACCGGCAAGCCCACCTGGCCCGCCGAGCGCACGCTGCTCTCCAGCGGCATGCTCGACGCGGGACTGACTTCGCTGAACGAGGACTGCCGGGTGGTGAAGACGCCGTATATGGCGAAGATCAAGTATAAGACCGACTTCGACTGGGCGCAACCGGACGATCCGCTGGCGGGTGAATAGGATCGGAGGTGGCCCATGCACTTGCTCTTCCTGGCGGGTCTGATCGTTCCCTTCATCGTCGCGCTGACGATGGCCGTGCTGTCGGGCATGGAAATGAAGGCCTTCGTCGCGGAGGTGCAGGTGATGCGCACGGCGGCGGACCTGGCGCGCTTCAAGCGGATGGCTGCCCGCAACATGTATGGCGCGCTGGCGCAGATCCTCCTCTTCCTTGTCCCGTGGGCGGTCTATATCATCGGCCTGTCGCAACGACGCCTGGCGCAGGGAGAAGTGACGATCATTTTCATCCTTTCCATCGTCACCTTCCTTGTCAACCTGTTGCTGAAGAAGGACGAAGAAGCCGCCCGCGCCATGCAGGTCGAAGACCCCGAGCTGCGCTCCGAACGAGATAAAGTGGTGAAGACGTGGATGCATAAGGCGTGGCCGGATTGGCGGTAACGCCGGTTACTATAACGGGAGTTCGGTTGAAAAAGATTTAAATGATTTAGAAGATTTAAAAGATACTCATTTAAATCTTCTAAATCATTTAAATCCTTTTTAACCGAACCTCCGCTATATTAACCCAGCCCATATTCGTCGATCGCCTCCACCATCGCCAGCACGTTCTCGACCGGGACATCGGTCTCGATGACGTGCGCGGGGGCGATGAGGAGGCCGCCGTTGGCGCCGAGGGTTTGGATCACTTCGCGCACGTGTTCGCGGACCTGGGCGGGGGTGCCGTGGGGCATGACGGACTGCACGCCGATACCGCCGGCGAACGAGAGGCGGTCGCCGTAGGTTTCTTTCACCCAGCGGTGATCGACGCACTCCGGCTGCACGGGGTTGAGGATATCCACTCCGATGTCGATGAGGTCGGGAATGATCTCGTCTACCTTCCCGTCGCTGTGGAACCACACCAGCAGGCCGGGATTCTCCTCGCACCCCGCATCGTAAATGCGCTTCAGCCGGGGGAAGAGCCATTCGTTGAGCATCGGGCGGCCGATCATCAGGCCGTGCTGCATGGCGATATCGTCGCCGGAGAGGATGATATCAACCCCCGCCCGCGCCAGCGCCCGCGCGTGGGCGGCGCGGTAGCCGGTGATGCGGTCGAGCAGCGCGACGGCCATCTCCTTATTGTTGATCATGTCGTCGAAGAGCCGCTCTACCCCGCGCAACTGCCAGGCCATCTCGTATACGGTGTCGCCGAGCACGCCGACGGCGGCATAACCGCGGCGATGGGCGTCCGCCACCCGCTCCTCCAACCCATCGAAACGGTAAGGCGCCAGTTCATCCGGCCACGGGTATTCCTCCAGGTCGGCCACCGTCTCCGCGTTTTCCAGCGGGTAAAGGTACTCCGCGTAATGCCCCTCGGCATCCCACACGCGGCCGCGGCCCCAGCCGTCCCACTCGACGCCTTCCCGGGTGAAGTAACGCGAATAATCCAGCTTCTCCCGCGTGGGCAGCACGACCACGCGCCAGATGTCGATACGGGTAAAGGGCAGCATGTCGGTCAATCCCAGCCGAGTCATGACCTCGCGCTCCTTTTGCGCCACAAAGGAGATATAGCGCGGCACGCGGTCCGGCTGCTGCCGCCGCATAGCGGTAAGGACGCGTTCGTGGGAAGTCATTTGGACCATGATGATATTGTTCTGCCGAATGAGGTGTAATCCTGCTAATCTCCGTAGCGCGCGCTACGGACTGGCCAGCGCGGCGTCGATTATTTCACTGATGTGGCGCACTTCCCAGGTGTCTTCCGGAGCGCGGCCGCCCATGAGCTGGAGCAGGCAGCCGGGATTGGCGGTGACCACGGTTTCGGCGCCGCTTTCGCGGATATTTTTCAACTTCCGCGCCAGGGCGTCGTCGGCGATCTCCGGGTGGATGGCCCAATACATGCCGGCGCTGCCGCAGCAGCGCTCGTATTCATGCAGGTCGCGAAAGCCGGGGCACATGCGCCGCAGCAGCCTGCGCGGGCCGGTGCAGATGCCTTGCGCGTGGCCAAGGTGGCAGGGGGAATGGTAGGTGACGGGTCCGATGTCCAGCGAAACGTCGGGCATCAGCGGCTCGACGAACTCGATGAAATCGCGCACGCGGCCCGCGAAATCTCTGGCCCGGTCGTTTTCCAGCCAGTGGTCGTAGTGCTTCATTTCCGCCCCGCAGGCGGCGCAGTCGGTGACAACTGTATCCAGACCGTCAAAACAATCAATATTATGCCGCATCATCTTCCGCGCCAGGTCCATCTCGCTCAACGATACCTGCGGCGCCCCGCAGCACACCACCTGCTGCGGGATCACCACCTCGTAGCCCAGGCGCGTCAGCGCGCGAATGCTCTTGCGGGTGGCGTCGGCGAAAACGGTGTTCATCGCGCAGCCGAGGAAAAATCCCACCCGCCCGCGCTTTTCCCCCATCGCCGGCACCACTTCAGGCAGGCTGTTCCGCACCGACTTTGCCGGGATGGCGGGCAGGAAGCGGTCCATGCGGCGCAGCGCCGGCAGCGGCTTGAGCAGTCCCGCCCGGCGCACCAGGTGCTGCAGCCCGGTGCGCTGATAAAAGAGCCGCGTCGCGCCCAGCCCCTTTTCCAGCCAGCCCGGATGCGACAGCACCGGACCCAGCACGGCGCGCTTAAGCCAGCGCGAGAAGGGCATCCCCTGCTGCAGCACCGCGCGCGCCTCGGTAGCGAGCTGGCCGGGATGCATGCCGTTCGGGCAGACGGTCTCGCACGCGCGGCAGTCCAGGCAGGAGAACAGCGCCTGCCGCAGGCGATCTGAATTCCGCAGCTTGCCTTCCATCAACGCGCGCACCAGTTGCAGGCGTCCGCGCGGCGACAGCCGCTCGTCCAGCGTGGCAGAATAGGAGGGGCACGCCGGCAGGCAGGTCGCGCACTTGCTGCACGCGAGCAGCGTATCATAAACCGGACTCTCTCCGGGAGCGAAAGCATATTCGACGGCGGGCAGTTGCATGGCCATAGTGTACCCGATTTGCGCGGAAGGTTGAAGGAGACAACCGGGTTGCCCCTTGCCCGCGGCTTGTCAAATTATCCCGGCAGCGTGTATTGTAGTTCAAAGTTCGGAGTTCGAAGTTCGGAGTTGGAAGTTCGGAGTTCGAAGTTTGGAGTTCGCGGGGTTCGGAGTTCGGAAAGTTCGCAGATTGGAAGTTGGCAGTTCGGAGTTTGTCCTCGATTGAGGAGCTGGAGGTTAAATGGATATGTTTTTACAGCAGCTGAGCACGCTCCCGGCGGCATTTTCCGGGATCGGCCTGCATTTTTTGATCGTATTCGCTGTTTCATTGGGCGCGGGAATGATCTATACGGCGTTCCGCGACTTCATGCCGCGCGGGCGGAAATTGCCGGCCCCATGCAAGGCAACCACTCGTGCGCGAGATAAATAACGCGGTAATCGCGTTTGGGCAGGAATTGCGCAACGCCCGGCCTTCAGATGGAGGCCGGGCGTTTTTCTTCAGTTTCTCGATGGTACAGAAGGTAGAGCTACCGCTATCCCGAATTGCATAACAAGGAATTTACCATGTGGCAGCAAACCCACCAGACCGATATCTGCGTCATCGGCGGCGGCATGGCCGGCCTCTGCGCGGCGGTGGCGGCGGCGCGGCATGGGGCGAGCGTCATATTGATGCACGAGCGGCCCGTGCTGGGCGGCAACGCGAGCAGCGAGGTGCGCATGCACATCTGCGGCGCGGACCGCGGCGCAAGCATCCCCAACATGCGCGAGACGGGCATCCTGGAGGAGCTGCGGCTGGCCAACCTGGCGCGCAATCCGCAGATGAACTATTCGATCTGGGACACCCTCCTTTACGAGCTGGCCGCCTTCACCCCCGGGCTGACGCCGCTGCTCAACTGCACCTGCCTGGACGCGGAGATGGGCGGGAAACGCATCGACAGCGTCACCGGCTGGCAGTTGACCACGGAAACGTTTCATACCGTTAAGGCGAAGATATTCCTCGACTGCTCCGGCGACGGCATCCTGGCCCTGCTCACCGGCGCCGAGTTCCGCATGGGCCGCGAGGGACGCAACGAATTCGGCGAATCTATCGCCCCCGAGCAGGCGGACAGCCGCACCATGGGCATGACCTGCGTCTTCGCCGCGCGGCAATACGACGCTTCGCGGCCTTTCGCCCCGCCGGCCTGGGCGGAGGATTACCCCTCCGACGACGACTTGCCTTACGGCGCGGGCGGGCATGACGAATTCGGCATGGGCTACTGGTGGATCGAGCTGGGCGGCGAAGACCACGGCATCCGCGACACCGAGCGGCTGCGCGACGAGCTGCTGAAGATCGTCTTTGGCGTGTGGGATCATATCAAGAACCACGGCGATCATGGCGCGGAGAACTGGGCACTGGACTGGATCGAGTTCCTGCCCGGCAAGCGCGAGAGCCGCCGCTTCATCGGAGATCACATCCTCACGCAAAACGACATCGAGGCGGCAGGTAGATTCCCGGACATCGTGGCTTATGGCGGCTGGAGCATGGACGATCACCACCCCGCCGGCATCCGCGCCGTGAAGATGGGCCATCCGGCGACTATCTTCCATCCCGCCCCCTCGCCTTACGGCATCCCCTACCGCTGCCTGTATTCACGGAATATCGGCAACCTGCTCTTCGCCGGGCGCAATGCAAGCTGCACCCACGCCGCCATGAGCAGCACCCGCGTGATGGGCGCCTGTGGCGCCATGGGACAGGCGGCCGGCACCGCGGCGGCGCTGGCGGTCACGCACGGCGGCCTGCCGCGCGACGTCAACGACCGCATCGACGACCTCCAGCAACTGCTGCTGCGCGACGACTGCTACCTGCCCGGTGTGCCCCAGCGCTTCGAGCCGCTCACCATGACCGCGGAATTACTAGCCTCGCGGGGCGATCCCACGCCGTTGCGCGACGGCGTCAACAGGCCCGTCGGCGACAACATTCACGCCTGGCCCTGTCAGGTCGGCGACCGGGTTAGCTACACCTTCCCAAAGGCAAGCCATGTCTCCGAAGCGACGCTCATCGTGGACAGCGCGCTGGACAAGAACATCTTTTTCAGCCGCTATGCCGACTACGGCCAGCTCACCGCGCCCCCGCCCGTGCTCCCCAAGACCTTCCGCCTGGAAGGCTTACAAAACGACGAATGGCATACTTTGCGGCAAATCACCGACAATCATCAGCGCCTGGTTCGCCTGCCGGTGAACGAAACGGTGGAGGCGATCCGCTTCACGCTGGATGGTACCTGGGGCGGTGAAGCGAGCCGTTTATACGCCTTTTATATTGATGAATAGCTCAGGGACTGTCCCGACCCCGAGGGACCGATGCCCGATGCTCGCAAATAACGCCGTGAGTGGGACCACGGGACTGTCCCCCCACGTGAACAGGTTAGCCTCTCGCACGAGGTGGGACAGTCCCGTGGTCATGTTAGCGGCGTTAAATACGAAGAACGGGCGCTGGTCATACGGGCACGGGACAGTCCCTGAGTTATGGAACTGCCATGCAATTATCACAACCTAAACTCGGCCTCCTCTTCCTCACCGCCGGCTGGTTTATCGACATCGGTGCCGGCCAGGGGTCGTTTGGCGAGTTGCCGCGCATGCTGCGGGAGAACGCGGTGGAGGTCGAGCGGGTGTTGGGTGAGGAGATCGAAGTTGTCAGCTCCACCGTGCTGGCGGAACGCGCGGGTGTGGCGGAAGCGATAGAACGGTTCCACCATGAGGGCGTCGAAGGCGTCGTCATCTGCCCGCTCACCTGGTGCGAGGATGCGCTGATGCTCGAGGCGGTGGAAAGCCTGCGCGGCCTGCCCATGCTGCTCTGGTGCTACCTGCCGGAGCGCGCGCTGCCCGCGCAAATGACCATGACGGATCTTTTTCACGGCAGCGGCCCGGTGGCGGCGCTGCAGGTCAGCGGGTCGCTGAAGAGGCGTGGCGTGAAATTCGCCACCGCCTTCGGCTCGCACCGTGCCCCGGCAACGATAAGACGTGTGATCGCATTCGCGCGGGCGGCGCATGTCGCACAGACATTGACGGAAGCCCGCATCGGTGTGCTCCCCTTCCGCTGCGCGATGATGCCCGGCACCTGGCTGGATGACGATCGGCTGCGGAACGAGATCGGTCCCCAGGTGCAATATATCTCGCTGGACGAGTATAAGACCATTTGCGATGCCATCCCCGAAGAGCGGGTGGCGGCCTTCGTAGCTGAATTGAAAGACGCTTATCCTGCGTCGCCGAATCTTACGGCGGAAGGCTTGCAGCGCGGCGCGCGCGTGTCGCTTGGGCTGGCGGAGGTGGCGGAAAGGCATCGCCTCGATGCGGTGGCCATCGAGGATGTCTGCGAGGAGACCCACCGCGCCCTCGGCCTGCGCCCGTGCCTCTTCGTGCCGCAACTGTTCGACCGCGCGGTGGTGAGCATGGAAGCGGAGGTGGGTGGGGCCGTCGCCCTGCTCATCTTGTGCGGGCTGACCGGGCTGCCGGTGCTGTATGCGGAGATATTCGCCGCCGACGAGACGGAGAACACCGTGCTGGCCGGCCACGCCGGCATGATGGACATCCGGCTGGCGGGAGGCGAGGTGGTGCTGGAGCCGGACGGCGAATACGCCGAATCCGAGCCGGACAGCGCCTGGATGCGCTTCCAGGCGAAACCGGGCCGCGTCACGCTGCTCTGCGTCTTCCAGGACGTCGAGCGGTTCAAGCTGATCGTCGCCACCGGCGAAGCCCTGGGCGGCCCGCAAAAGCTCCTCGGCTCCCCCACCACCCTCGTCCGCCTGGACACCCCCCTCCCCGAGTTCTTCACCCGCTGCATGCGGACCGGCATGACCCAGCACTGGGCACTGGTGCACGCGGAGGTGAAAGAAGAGGTGGAGATGCTGGCGGAGATATTAGGCCTCAATCACATTCGCGTCTAATCATCCGACTTATCGCGCGAGAAGACTCCCGGCAAATCGCCCCACAACATCACTTCCACCAGCGACCGATTCATCGGCACCGAGACTACGATCGGCTTCACATGAAAGCGCTTTTCCCACGTCGCGACGTCATGCCGGGCATCGTCGATGCTTTCATAAATGCCAAAGCGAATGCGTGTCAGTCCTTTGTGCTGCTGAAGATAAAGGGGGTCTCCTTTGTATCTGCCGTCGTCACTGCTATATTCTAATTGCCAGCGTTTCCGAGTGCTCTGATAGATTCCGGCACCGGACCAGCCATCAATCATCGGGTTCCCTTTCGGCAATAGCCGCAGAAAGCGCTGGAGATTGCTGCGCTTTTGATAAGCCGCAAGCTGCAAGGTATATACCCGCACGGATTGCCGGTCTACAAGGCGAGCAGGCAGGCCGTGGGCCGTGAGTGTTTCCTTGAAGTCTTCGGGAATATCATACTCCCAAAGCAACTCGCCGAATGGTTTCACATCAAACGCCGATCGCAACTGTTCCCGACTTTCGATGGCCCGTTGGATGCGCAATGTATATTGCCAGACTTGCGTCAGTCGGGATAATTCCTCTGTATGTGTCGGGTGCCAGTGGCGGCCCTGCTCATCCCAGCGATCATAATCCTGAAACAATATATTGAAATACGAACTGTGCACTCGAGTGCCATACCCAGTGGTTGCCTCCACCAGTATCGGCAACAGTAACAAGGCAATGATCCATACGATCCTATACATGATCCACCTCCCGTTGTATATGGTAGCTTACCGTATGTTAACGGGCGGTTACATTGCGATGATGCGACGGTTAAATATTGCCGGATGAAGCGACTTCTTACGGCTTTTGCAAACCAATCCTTTTCTTTTCCTCCTCCAGGGAAACCGCTCCCTCCTTCTCAACATCAGCAAGCGCTTCTTCTACCAGAAGACGATCGAGCAAACGCTCTATCTGCTCGAGAGACTCCTTGCTCCGAACGGGAATGATGGCAAACGAGGGCTTATCGTTCTTCGTCACCACGATCCGTTCGTTGCCATAGATTACGCGATTGCATAGATCGGTGAACGATCCGCGGAATTCCGTCATCGTCGTAATAACCATAGTTCCCCTCTCTCAAAGGCTGCCACCTCTATGATAGACGCCTTATACTGCTATTATCTCATAAGATTGGCTAAAAGTTGAACATTTCAAAAAATTTAATATTTGCAATAATTGATTTAGCTTCGATTAAATCTTCCATGATGAAAGGTCGCGCCTACACCCTGCAGGAACCTTCCCTACGGTGACGAATTACTGCTGTAGAGCCCGTGATATGGGCTGGAGGAGCGAGCGATGTCATTCTACGACGTGATCGAGGCGCGCCATAGCGTGCGGAAATATACCGAGCAGCCGGTGCCGGAAGAGGCGCTGGAGCGCATCCTGGAGGCGGCGCGGCTGGCGCCGTCGGCGTGCAACCGGCAGCCGTGGCATTTTTACGTTATCAAGGACGAGGCGATCCGGCGGGAATTATTCACCCCGGAGAAGCAGGGGTGGGCGGCGGAGGCGCCGGTGACCATCGTGGCGTGCAGCCGTCCGGCCGAGGCCTGGGTGCGCTGGGCGGACAACAAAAACCACGCCGACGTCGATCTGGCCATCACCTTCGAGCACATCGTGCTGGCCGCCACCGCGGAAGGCCTGGGCACTTGCTGGATCTGCGCCTTCGATCCCGAGCACTTCCGCAAGGTGCTGAAGCTGCCCGAAGGACTGGAACCGGTCGCCGCTACACCACTGGGGTATGCGGCGGGTGAAGTGGGGGCACGTCCAAGGAAGGCATTAGCGGAAATCGTTACGCGGTTATAAGCTCTTTCTCTTTCTCGGACTGTCGGAGTCGGACGATTCCGACAGGAAAGAGAGTAAGAGAAAGCGAAAGCGAAAGAGGAGCAACAGATGATCCTGGGTTGTGCATGGTACCCCGAGCATTGGGATGAATCGCGCTGGTCGGAGGATATCCGCCTGATGCGGCTGGCGGGAATCAATATGGTACGCATCGCCGAGTTCGCCTGGAGCCGGATGGAGCCGCGGGAAGGCGAATTCACGCTCGATTGGCTCGAGCGCGCCGTCGCGCTGGCCGGCGAGGCGGGCATCTCCTCGGTGATCGGCACCCCCACCGCCGCCCCGCCGGCGTGGCTGACGCAAAAGTATCCGGAAACGCTGAAGGTATACGAAACCGGACAGCGCGCCACCCACGGCGGGCGCTGCCATTACTCGCCCGCCAGCCCGAAATACCGGGAGCTATGCCGCCCCATCGTCGAACAGCTGGCCCGCCGCTTAGGCCCCAACCCGCGTGTCATCGGCTGGCAGATCGACAACGAATACAACAGTGTCTCCTATGACGACGAATCGCTACGCCAGTTCCGGGAGTGGCTGCGGGCGAAATACCAGACCCTCGACAACCTGAACGACCACTGGTCCGGCGCCTACTGGAGCGAGGATTACAGCGACTGGGCGCAAATCCCCTTCCCCATCGGCAACCACAATCCGGGCCTGCGGCTCGACTTCCGCCGTTTCATCACCCATCTATACAGGACCTTCCAGAAGGAGCAGGTGGATGTCATCCGCCGGTATGGCGCCGGCCAGTTCATCACCCACAACTTCATGGGCTGGTACGACCTGTTCGATCATTACGAACTGAACGAAGACCTGGACCTGGCCTCGTGGGACAACTACGTCGCCACCGGTCATCTCGACTTCCGCGCGAACGGCGCCGGGCATGACCTTACCCGCGGCTTCAAGCGGAAGAACTTCTGGCTGATGGAGACGCAGCCGGGCGCGTGCACCTGGGGCGGGGTGAACAACAACCCGGACCGCGGCGAAGTGCGCAGCATGGCCTGGCACGCGGTGGGCCACGGCGCCGACGCCGTCAGCTACTGGCAGTGGCGCAGCGCGCCGAACAACCAGGAGCAGTACCA
>Ga0172375_10011702_pt1 | contig 11124 bp, 9 predicted proteins | sample LakKiv1m_FD_114537 | JGI IMG/M metagenome (GOLD analysis project Ga0172375, IMG submission 114537) | Freshwater microbial communities from Kabuno Bay, South-Kivu, Congo - kab_092012_11.1m | ecosystem: Environmental > Aquatic > Freshwater > Lake | place: Democratic Republic of the Congo... | reverse complement strand
GGGTCGCGCTGAAAGAGGACGGATACTATTCCAACTGCACCCTGGTGGAGATGACGCCCTTCGACATAGCCATTCTATTCGGGAAGGTGCGCCCTGTCCGGGACGCAAACGGTCAGGGCTCCTTGGTGGAGATGTACGATCGGCAGGTCTATCTGTCTCATTTGCAGGCAAGGGCGCTGTACGAGGCCCTGGGAAGGAGCCTCAACGCCTTGAGCGAGCGGGCGCGTCAGATGCAGACAGGGGGGACCGAAGGAGAAGGAGTTGGACGGGAGCGCGTTGGGCATGAAGGTGAGGAGAAGAATCCTTGAGAGGTTAGTCCGGAGACGAGGTACGCACGCTGAGCACGATGGAGTGAACGCTCCTCTCTACTCTCAGCGTTCTCTGCGATAGACGCTTGTGCACTTGCGGCTTGATAGGGAGATTCTCCATGACTGACGGAGGCATTGCAAAGATCGCAACGGGGTCGCTGCTCGTCCTCTTTGTTTTAGCGCTCCTGCCTTGCGCTGCACTTGCAAAGGACAGGGCAGCAGTTGACCGGGAACTCAATCAGGCAAGAAAGAACTGGGAACTCTTGGAAGCGGCGAAGCACGGGGATTTGGCCCTCGTCAAGAAGACCTTGGCCGATGGCGCCGACGTCAACGCAAAGGATGAGAGAGGTGGCACGGCCCTGATGAGAGCTGCCCGCGAAGGCGACTGCGAAGTCGCCAAGTTGCTTATCGAGAAAGGGGCCCACGTCAATGCTGAGGACAGATCCGGCCTGACCCCCCTCAGACAAGCTGCACGCCGGGGTGACATGGAATTGGTGAAACTGCTTCTGGACAAAGGTGCGGACGTAAATGCGAGGCCCCCGGGGAGCTATACTGCCCTTATGGAGGCTGCGTGCTACGACGGCTTAGAAGTGACAAGAGTCCTCTTAGACCATGGTGCAGACTTGAGTTCAAAGGACTACTTTGGTCAGACCGCCCTAAGCTGTGCTGCCACAAGAGGTAAAAAGGATCTTGTGAGACTGCTTATGGCGCGGGGAGGTGCTCTGAGCCTAGGGGACGCAGTTGTTCTTGGGGACATTGAGGCAGTGGAACGGCTCGTAAAGGACGGCGCTAACGTCAACGCAAGCTACGGTCCCGCTGGTCAAAAGCCCCTGCAGGAGGCTGCAGAACGGGGCTACTTGGGCATCGCCCAACTCCTCCTGACAAAGGGAGCTAATGTAAACGCACGGTCCGGCCTCCCTGGCCGGACTGCCCTGATGGCGGCTGCAGAACGAGGGCACTTGGAGGTCGCGAGATTGCTCTTGGACATGGGCGCCGATGTTAACTTACCAGAGGAGGAGCAGGGGCCGGGCTATACGGCACTCATGCTTGCTGCATCTGAAGGCCATCTGGAAATCGTGAAACTCCTCGTGCAAAAAGGCGCCGACGTCAATGCCGAGGACGACGATTACATGAGAGCGCTGAACGTGGCTCAGGCACGTGGTCACACTGATGTGGTCCGATACTTGAGAGCACATGGGGCAAAATGATGCGAGGGCTCTCTCAAACCAAGGAGAGAAGCATTCAGTTACGGAAGCCGCTCTCAAGAAGACCGACGGTTCTTGCTCGTTACAGCTGAATCTGCAGATGCCAAAGGAGGAACCAAGATGAGTGACGCTTACACATTGCCGCCAGATTTAAGGGTTTTCGTCCACATCATGCTGCCCGGCATGGACATTGACAAGATTCATGTCACAGGGTGGTATCAGGAATGGCGTCGCACAAGTGGGCGTTACCACTTGGCATACGATATTCAGGGTAAAGGCGGAAAAACGGGAAGAGGCACAAATGTTTGTTCGCCAATCGATGGGAAAATCATCAAAGTGAATCCGGAGAAAGGCATGGTATGGATTGCTGATGACATAGGCAACTATGTCAGGCTAGGACACATGACAGGTATTGATGAGTGGGTGACCCGGGTCAATAACCAAGAACGACCGACCGTCAACAAGGGGCAGACAATTGGGCAGTTGGGGAATGTCGGCGTTAAGGATGCGAATGACAATCAGGTCCCCCCCAATGTAGGAAACCACCTCGATTTCCAAGTTGGAACGGGATATTTGGAGGGTGCCGAGTTTGTCTTTAACCCCGAGAATCCTTACGGCTCATGGCTCGACCGATGGGCAAGGGCCTATGGCGAAACAACCAGAGTTAGGGATAACCCCCTTGGCCCTGGGAGCTGGCGGTATTGCTATATTGGGAAAGCCTACCCCCCGTTCAGTGAGGCAGGCCGGGCCGGAAAAATGAGTCACACTGATCCCCTGGTACTCGACCTTGACGGCGACGGGATCAAGACTACCTACGTCAGAGACTTCAGCGCATATTTTGACCACAATGGCGACGGATTTGCGGAATTGACCGGGTGGATTGACCCCCGCGATGGCTTTTTGGCAATGGACCGAAATGGTGATGGGATCATCAATGACGGCAGTAAACGAGAAAAGGGGTCAAGTCGGCTCTTGGCTCATATATGAAGTGGCGAAATGGCCGGTATATGTCGCATAGCATTACGCATTCACTATACGGGTGCTTGGTACCAGGTGATAACAAGGGACAGATGCCATGAAATCACTTCCTCCCGGAAAGATGATTGTCAGGGGTTCCTGGAACTCCGGCAGGAGGGCTAGGCAATCTACCCAGCCCGCAGCCGGCTGGTAAGACACAGACACTTGCCGCCACAGAGGAAGCCTTTTGGACTGGAGCAGTACAGCAGCGTCGGGGGAGTGGTTTGTAGCATGAAGCGGAGTATCGTTATGGACGGGAGTTTGAGGAGGAGATTAGAGGCGATCAAGCGACATCCGCCTGAGTCAAGAGTAGATCTGACCCCATTCTGGGACTCGGACTTGATCAAGCAGATGGTCCTGACCGGAACAGCCGGAGACGATACGCTGATCGGCTATTCCACATCCGACTCGATCCACGGCTACGAGAGTGTGGCAATTGTAGCCAAGGAGGAACGCCTATGACAGGTATCCGGCAATTGGTCGCGTGTTTCCTGATCGCTGGCCTCTTTCTCGTCCCTAGTCCCGCGGGAGCGGACGATGCTCCAGTTTGGATCATGGCAGGCGGCGCAGCTCCGAAATGCGCCCATCGGACAATACGCATGGACGCCGAACAGGTGACAATTCTGTTACACATGGACAGCTACACGGTTGATGCCATTTTTCATTTCTTTAACACTGGTGATACCACGACAGAATGGGTCGGGTTTCCAAAACGTGGGATGGGGTACTCGGGCACGTTCACAGGTACCACAGATTTCATTCGCTTTCAGACCTGGGTTGGACAGGAGGAAGTCCTATTCCGAGAAGAACGCGACTTCTGGAGCAGGATCCCCATCTTTGTGCGTGGACTGTTCTCCAACATCGTCACAGATAATCGATGGCTGGTAAAGCAAGTCACGTTCGCAGGGCATGGTGAAACGGTGACACGCGTGAGGTACGAAACACACTATCACGTCACCGAAGGCAAATCAGCGTTGTACATCTACGGCACGGGCTCGCATTGGGAGGGCAACATAGGAAAGGCCACCTTTATCATTGACGCCTCCGAGATAGGAGGCACAGGAAAGATAAGAGTGAACTTGCCCGAGGCAAGTCGCCAGCAGGTCACAGGGAACACGGTGTCGTACGAACTCAGGGACTTCGAGCCGCATCCGAACGCCTGTTTGAAGGTTTTCTTCCCAGTTCCTTAATGCTCTGCTGTCAGAGTCTTCTGAATATCCCGGAATGCCCCGTGCATAGGCGGCAGTCCGTCTATGGTGAAAACAGGGAGGCTTCAATAATTTCGTTACCGATCGGAAACTTCAAGAGAGGAGACAACTATGGGCTTATGGCCGTGTTCTTGTCCGACTTCGCCCGATCACAGGATTCTTGAATCCGCACGGAAATATTACAGGATAGCTCCTGACGGACGCCCAATCTGGGAATTCGGAGGGGAAGTCGGTGGCGACGGGAATCGAGACATAGATGGGAACGGTCGGTATGAGATCGATTGCTCCCACTTGGTTGTCCGAGCGCTCCTCGATGCAGGCTATTTCCCACCACTTACCGTTACCTATTCAATACCGAAGCTCGGGTTCAGCACTGAGAAATTGATTCAAAAGCAGTGGGACTGGTACAAGTCGATGTTCTTTTGCGAAGTACCGATCGAAGAGGCCGGATCTGGCGATATAATGGTGTTCCAAGCCGAAGGAAGAGCTACTGGGCACACGGGAATTCTTAGTGAGAAAGTATATGATGAAGTCTTGGGAAAGTGGTGCGGAACCATATTTCATTCCGGCGCGAGCACGGATGGTCCTGGCACGAGGACTTGGGTTGATGATCCAACCGGTCCCTGGGATCTTGGTGGCAAAACACTCCGCCTCAACAAGATTCTTCGTCCCCGGGTTTGCAGCATCTTTGCGCCACTCCCAGACTGGGGCAAAGCAGCTGCAGCCTCCCAGCACCGGGATCCCTTGATACTTGATTTGAACGGTCACGGCATCCAGACTTTAGGGCCCAGCGCGTGGGTGCATTTTGACCACGACGATAACGGCTTCAAGGAACTCACAGGCTGGGTTGCCGCTGGCGATGGGGTGTTGATTCTTGACAAGAATGGCAACGGTTCTCTCGACAACGGGCGCGAGCTTTTCGGTGACTTCACAGTTCTTCCGAATGGCATGCGAGTCGCGAATGGGTTTCAAGCATTGGAGGCCTATGACTCAAACGCGGACGGTATTATCGATGCAAGTGATGCGATCTGGTCAGAGTTGAGAATATGGCAGTACGACTCGTATCCCGAGGGAGGAGAAGCGTATGATCCGGACATATCGGGGTGGTTAAGCAGCCTCGATGAACTGGGAATCAGGGCAATTCACCTGAGTTCCTCAATCACGAATAGAATGGACGATGCGGGGAATACCGAATTGCGCTCGGGACACTTCGAATGGGTTGACGGCAGAACAGGCACCATTGCCGAGTATCGGCTGCAACGCGATACGAGTAGTACCATACCGACAGAGTTCCTGGAAGTCCCGCCGGATATTGCGTCCCTTCCCTACTTGTTTGAATACGGCGACGTATACGATTTGCACCAAGCTATGGTGAGGGACCCATCCGGTCACCTCAAAAGACTTGTAGAAGCGTTTGTCGCGGCAACAGGCCCAGCGGATCGAGCCGCGATTCTTGAGGAAATGATATTCAAATGGACTGGCGCAGATACCGTCTCAGCTGAGTGCCGCGGACCGTTCATGGATGGGCGTGAAGTAGTTGCGCTTGAAAAGTTTTACGGTGAATCACGGGCAAACCCTGATGCCCGCCTTGCGATCTCGTGGAAAGCCACCTATCGGGAGCTATTTGAAACCCTGTACGGCTGCCTTATGGCTCAAACGCACCTCAAAGAATTGTATGAGAAAGCCACCTACACCTGGGACGACCAGAAGCAGGAGTACAAGATAGACACCAGCGGACTAATTACTGCTCTGCAAGACAGCTTGGTCACCAGTCCCGAGCAAGGCAAGGAGTTGCTCAGCGAATTCGCGCGGTCGCGCCGCGGCCTTGGATATTTTGGGAAGACATGTTATCTGGCGGTTCGCGAAGCTTTCGTCCAGCAAGATCCTTCTCTTGGTTGGATCTTCGACACTGGCGGCCTACCCATCTACGACCACGTCGGCCAGGGCACACGTACCTGGTCCTGGCATATCGAAGGAACGGACAACGCGGATGCTATCCGAGGGAGCCTGACCGAGGGCGATGGGTATCTGAATGGTCTGAACGGAGACGACGTCATATATGGTACGGACCGCAATGAAGTCCTGATAAACGGGGACGGCGACGCGCTCCTGGTTGCGGGAGGCGGGAATGATCAAATCTGGGCGGGCGCGGGGAATGATATATTGGATGGTGGGGCTGCAAACGACGTCCTGAAGGGCGAAGCGGGGAATGATACGTACATATTCCGCCGCGGCTCCGGCCAGGATACGATCATTGATACCGACGCCACATCAGGAAACGTGGATACCATCTGGCTTGCGAGCAATCTCACCCCTGACGATATTGTCCTGAGACGCGTGGCCAACAACCTTGTCCTTAAGATCAAGAACACCACGGACAGCCTCACAGTCCAGGATTTCTTCAAGAACGACAGCCCATTGAACCGGGTCGAGCAAATCCAGTTCATGGACGGGACGGTCTGGACGTACGAGGACATGATTCGTGAAGCTTACTCCCCTGCTGCTCTTGCTTCCAGTGAGTTCGACGACATCCTTTACGGAGGGCCCGGTCAGGACATTATAAGCGGCGGAGGTGGAAATGATAGGATTTTTGGCCGCGAAAACAACGATACTTTGGACGGTGGAACCGGAAACGACTTTTTGGAGGGCGACTCCGGCGCGGACACATTGAGAGGAGGCGACGGAGGGGACCGGCTGTCAGGCGGCGCCGGTGCGGACATATTGGATGGCGGGACCGGAAACGACACCTTGGATGGAGGCACAGGAGCGGATACCTATCTGTTCGGTCGTGGTTCCGGACAAGACATGGTTATGGACCGTGACTCCACGGCGGGCAATCTCGATACGGTCCGGCTGGCCGAGGACATCACGAGTTCCGATGTTGCCCTCCGGAGGAACGGCGACAACCTTGAGCTGACCATTCACGGCACTACGGACAAGCTCATTGTGCAAGATTGGTTCTTGAACGATGCCGGAGAATATCAGGTCGAACTCATCCAGTTCGCGGACGGTACCACATGGGGCGTGGACACCATCAAGATCATGGCGCTTCAGGGGACAGCCGGAGATGATACGCTCATAGGTTATTCCACCGGCGACACGATCCAAGGTTACGAGGGAAGCGACCGTCTGATGGGCGGCAAGGGCGACGATACCTTGGACGGAGGCTCCGGTTCAGACTATCTGATTGGAGAAGAGGGTGATGATACTCTGAGGGGCGGGGCCGACGGGGACTACCTGTACGGGGGCCCCGGCTCGGACCTGTTGGACGGGGGAATACGAACTCACCGCAGAGGGCGCGGAGCACGGTTACCCGGACCTTTCTCTGCGCCCTCCGCGATCTCTGTGGTAGCCGATTGTGGGGTTGCCGCATGAACCGGAGATTTATTGTGGAAAGCGAGCGGATTCGCCGGGTTGCAGAGTGGTGGCCAGCTCTTTTCTTCGTTCTTAGGGTGCTGCCGCGGCGTGGGGTGGTTCAGGGGCCAAATGGCGCTGCTAGTCTGCGGCACGTTGCGACCGCCTCCGCTGGGCAACCTCAACCATCGCCGAGCTGCAAGAATGCGGAAAACGGCAACAAGGAGGTGAGCCGATGGTCAACGATGATCAAATGAAGACGCACGATGATGAACTTGTCTTCTCAGCACGGTACTCACCTTTTAGGGTTTGGGTTATGGTGATATTTATAGCGATGTTTCCCATATGGGTATTCCTTCGCGTATCTTATCTAAACTTGCTCCGCGGGGAATATTTAAATGCATTTCTCTTTTCGGCGCCTCTCTTGCTTATGATCTACTTTACACTTGATTCAATTTTGTTTAAAGAACTGCTCTTTTACTCCGACAGAGTAGTCAAGATCTGGCACTTTTTCGGACGGAGAACGATCTATTACCGGAGGGCAAAGGTAATACACCCGCCTTGGTACTTGCGATGGCTGGGGCATGCGATTAGGGAGACCAGGGAGAACGGGAAGGATCTATTGATGCAGATGCCTGTTTCTTATGTGGCTTGTTTCCTTCGTGCTGACTCAATCAAGATGATCGGGAAGATTCTGGATTACCTGACAGAGGACACAGAGAATAACCAGAAACCGTTTAGGAAAGCCAGGCTACCTAAGGAGGTCATATGTCTGTAGAGCTGTTCATGCTACCTATCAAGATAGCTACAAAGGCTGAAATGGAGTTCGTAAAAAGAAACTGTGTTGACCCCAGCAAGCTGACAGACCGCATTATGGTCGGTTATGAAATGGTTTTCCATGTCGCTGAAGAAACTGTCACAGTGCTATCCGACGAATCCCATAGCGAGCTGGCGTGGTGGGAACAGGTCGCGGTAATCGAGGCTGCCGAAGCGGCCGGTACAGCTATTGCGGTGGGCGGCTTATCACTGCTTGGGATATCTGGTGGCTGGGTCGTCTTGGCCGTAGGGGGCGGCATGGTCCTTCTCGTCGGATTGAACAAGGAGAGCGTCCTGGGGGCCTACGCGTATATCAAAGACGGTCTCGCTGACTTCGCCCGCTGGTACGACCAAAATAGCCCGGAGCCCTTTGAGCCTTGTGAGCAATTTGGCAGAGAGTATGTGGAGTCCATGAAGGAACGCGGTGCCCTAAAGCGGACCGATCCTCTAATTGTAGACTTAGACGGCAACGGTCCGAAGACGATGGGCACCGCCGCGGGGGTCTATTTCGATCATGCCGGAGACGGATTTAGAGAGCTCACCGCCTGGGCTTGCTGGAGAGACGGGCTGCTCGTGCTTGACAGAAATGGTGACGGCAAAATCAATGACGGCACAGAACTCTTCGGTGACCAAACCGTGTTGAAGACCGGAAGGAAGGCGGCCAACGGGTTCGAAGCATTGGCAGAGCTTGATGACAACCAGGATGGAAGGATCGATAGTATTGATACGGTCTATTCGGAATTGCGAGTCTGGAAGGACTCAGATAGTGATGGAATATCCGCGCCCGAAGAACTGTTGCCGCTCACCGAACTCGGCATCGCTGCAATCAATTTGGACTCGACGCCCACTGATGAAATTGACCCCAACGGCAACACAGAAACCCGTTTAGGTACCTTCGCAAAGGTCGACGGCACCACAGGACAAATCGGCGAGTTTCAGTTGCAACGGAATAGAGCCGTCACAATTCCGAAAGAGTGGCTGGATGTACCGGATGACATAGCCGCTCTTCCGGATCTGACCGCGTTCGGCATGGTGCATAATCTCCATCAAGCGATGGTGAGAGACACATCCGGACAACTGCAAGAACTTATTCAGCAATTTATCAACGCCTCTGAGGTGACCACCCGCAACACTCTGATGGAGCAGGTCCTCTTCCAATGGGCGGGGACTACGCGCTTGCCCCAAGAAGTGAGCATGCCCCTAGAAACGACAGTGAGTATGTCCTCTGGCCGGGGTTCCGGGAGCGGCAGTGCCGTCACCATGAGGGAGGTCGATTGGTGGATAGACCCCCGAAAATTGGCAGTCCTGGAGCACTTTTTCGCTCAACCTTGGGCCGGGGTGGGCGGACCGCAGCCTGGATATGAGGCTGCGGTCATGCTCAAGGAAATCTATGGCAAGATATTTGAGGGTTATTACGCGGCCCTAATGAAGCAGACACATTTGAAGCCACTTTACGACACGATATTCTACGTACATGATGAACAAACGCACTCGCTGCGGCCAAATCTCACACTCACAACAAACCAGATCAATCAGGCTCTAAGCGATAATCGCGAGCAAGGGAAAGAGCTACTCGGGGAATTTGCCCGAACTCTCCGCGGCTGTGGTCTCGCCGATACAGGTAGCTACCTGACCTTTCGTGAAACGTTCCTACAGCAGGACCCGAGCTTGGGGTGGGTGATAGATACGGGCGGCTTGCCGGTAATTGACGGGCCGCATCAAGGGGCACGCGCCCAAGGCTCGGACCATATCCTCGGAACTGACAACGCGGATGCTATTATTGGGAGCCTCACCGAGGGGGACGGGTACCTGAACGGGGACAACGGCGACGATGTCATATACGGTACGGACAGAGACGAGGTTCTCATAAACCTGAACGGGGATGCTCTCCTGGTTGGCGGTGGCGGCGATGACACCATCTGGGCTGGAACCGGGAATGATATCTTGGATGGGGGACCCGGCCACGACACCCTTTACGGAGAAGCGGGGAATGATACTTACCTTTTCCGCCGAGGTTCGGGTCACGACGTACTACGTGATGTTGCTCCAACGTCAGGGAACCTGGATACGATCTGGCTCGGGAGCGATCTTACCCCGGCAGATATAACGCTGAGGGGCTCGGGTGACAATCTCGTCCTCATGATTAACGGCACCTCCGACGTCCTTACGGTGCAAGGCTTTTTCGGAGAACAGAGCAGCCTGTACAACATCGAGCAAATCCAATTCATGGACGGCACCATCTGGACGGAATCAGACATCCTTCGTGAAGTATTCAAACCTACTGACGGTGATGACGTCATTTTCGGCCGTGACGGCGGAAACGACTCTATCAGCGGCGCAGGTGCGGATGATCAGCTCTTTGGCCGTGGCGGATCCGACACCTTGGACGGAGGCCCCGGAGGGGACCGGCTCTCGGGCGGATCCGGTGCGGACATATTGGATGGCGGGACCGGAAAGGACACCTTAGATGGCGGCACAGGCGCGGATACCTATCTGTTCGGTCGCGGTTCCGGACAAGACTTTGTGGTGGACCACGATTCCACGCCGGGCGTTCTCGATACCATTCTGTTGGCCGAGGATATCACGATTCAGGATGTGACCCTCCGGAGGAACGGCAACAACCTTGAGCTTTCCATTAACGAGACCACCGACGTACTCATCGTCCAAAACTGGTTCAAGGACGACTCCCCCGAATATCAGGTCGAGCGCATCCAGTTCACGGACGGCACGATCTGGGACGCGGACGCAATAAAGCTCATGATGCTGGAAGGCACCGCGGGAAATGATGTGATCTTCGGCTATGCCTCTTCGGACACTATCCACGGTTACGAGGGAAGCGACCGTCTGATGGGCGGCAAGGGCGGAGACACCTTGGACGGAGGCTCCGGCTCGGACTATCTGATTGGAGAAGAGGGTGATGATACTCTGAGAGGAGGAGCCGACGGGGACTACCTGTACGGCGGCCCCGGCTCGGACCTCTTGGACGGGGGGACCGGCCCGGATTATCTGGAAGGCGGACGGGGAGACGATACTTACCTCTTCGGTCGTGGCTCGGGCCGGGATACCATATCCGATTACGACAACACCCCCGGCAATCTGGACACCATAAAGCTCATGATGCTGGAAGGCACCGCGGGAAATGATGTGATCTTCGGCTATGCCTCTTCGGACACTATCCACGGTTACGAGGGAAGCGACCGTCTGATGGGCGGCAAG
>Ga0172375_10011701_pt1 | contig 11125 bp, 16 predicted proteins | sample LakKiv1m_FD_114537 | JGI IMG/M metagenome (GOLD analysis project Ga0172375, IMG submission 114537) | Freshwater microbial communities from Kabuno Bay, South-Kivu, Congo - kab_092012_11.1m | ecosystem: Environmental > Aquatic > Freshwater > Lake | place: Democratic Republic of the Congo... | reverse complement strand
GTGCGAACTGGCCTATCGCCGGGGGCAACCGAGCGACTGGGACAGGCAGGACCTGATGTACATCCCCGGCAAGCGGCCGTTCCTCGCGCTGCGCGAGGGCGACGCGAAGCGGCGGCGCGGCCAGGCCAAGACCGGCAAGGGCGCGCTGCGCATCATGTACCGCCTCGTGCCGTTTGTGGACCAGGCCCCGGACCCGCGGGCGCTGCCGGACCGGGCGGGGCTGGTGGCGCGGCTGTCGGCGACGGCGGACAAGTGGTTCGCCCGGTGGCGTCGGACTGCCGGGAGCGCGGGCGTCCCGCCCGCATGAGTAGCTGTGGGAGCGGGCGAGACGCCCGCGCTCCCGGTCGTGGAGAACGAGATGATCGGCATCGCAACCCAACAACTTCCCGGCGGCGCTCGGCATACGCAGCGCCAGCGTTCGGCGATCCAAGACGCGGTTGAGTCCACCGCGGCCGCCCCGTCCGCCGGGTCTTTTTGCGCGGGCATTCTGGCGGCGTTCGACACGCCGCGGCACCGCTCGATGCGCGGGCTGACCACGCACTGGCACGGCAAGGTCGGCGCGCCGGCGGGCACGGCGCCGCGGGCGTTGGTGGAGGCGCTGCCCACCACCGGGAGCGCGGGCGTCTCGCCCGCCAACACCGGCGCACCGTCGTGCGGGCGAGACGCCCGCGCTCCCGGTCTCGTGCTGCTGGTCGAGGTGGCGAACTCAACCGTGCTCTACCAGCTCCGCCAGGGCGGCGGGCTGGCCAAGCTCAAGGCCAGGCTCGCCGAGCTCAGCCACGGCAAGGTCGTGGACGTCCGGCTGGTGCCGGCGGGCAGGACCTGACGGTGGACGTGGAGTTCACCACGAAGGACACGAAGGACACGAAGGCATGAAGCCGATCCTGACGCCAGACTTCAAGCTGCCCGAGGACGGGTTCGTCCAGCTCGCCCCCCTGGGGGAGTTCCCGGTCACCGTGCGCGACGCGCAGGGGCGCGAGCGGCGGCTCGTGCAGGTGGTGGATGCCGCCAGCGTGCAGGCGCAGTGCAACCGGTTTGCAGCGGCGGCGCGGGAGCCGGGCTTCGCCGGTGTCCTGGTGGACTTCGATCACTTCAGCCTGGACACTCGCGCCCCCAGCCGGGCGGCGGGGTGGATCACCGAGGTGGCCAACCGCGGGGCCGCGGGCATGTGGGGGAAGGTGCGCTGGAGCGCCAGCGGGCTGCCGGCCGTGACCGGCGGCGACTACCGCTACCTCTCGAACGTCTACGACGAGCGCGACTGCGAGACCTTGGGGGCGAATCGGGTCCGCCCCCTGCAGCTCGAGCGGGCTGCCATCACCAACGATCCGAACATGGCCGGGATCCGGCCGATCTCAAACCGGACCACGGGCGGCGACGCGCCGGGGTCCACGGAGGGCAACATGCAGGGACCGTGCAGTCCGGCGTGTCTCAAGGCCCTGGGTCTGCCGGAGACGGCCGACGAGGCCGCCTGCCTGGCGGCCATCCAGGCGCTCAAGGACCAGGCCACGTCCGCCAAGGGCGACATGGCCGCGATGAAGAACCGGGCCGAGACCGCCGAGCAGAAGGTGCTCGCCGCCGAGCAGGCCGCGCTCGCCGCGCAGGTCGAGCAGGACCTGGTGCAGTACGCGCCGGTGATCCAGGACCGCGAGGCCGTGAAGGCGCAGCTCCTGGCCAACCGCGAGGGCGGGCTGAAGCTGCTCAAGAGCCTCAAACCCGCCGCCCCCGGCGCGAAGCTGCCCAACCGCCGGGACAACCCGCTGCCCACGGGCGACGGCGCCGGCGACGAGGCGGCCGCCGCGGCCGACCAGCGGGCGGCGAAGATCCGCAACCGCGCCGCGGAACTCCGGCGCGAGCAGGGCGTGACCTTCCAGCGCGCCTGGGACCTGGCGGAAGCGGAGGTGGGCGGCTAGCCGGGAGCGCGGGCGTCTCGCCCGCCAGGACGGCTCCGCGGCGCGTCGCCCTCCAGGTGGAGGGTGAACCTCACCACGAAGGACACGAAGGTGGAGTGCAAGCGGGCGAGACGCCCGCGCTCCCGGTAGAACGAGCACAAGGAGGCTCAGCCGATGTCGAAGCAGACGAATGTGCAGCAAGGGGCGATCCGGGTGATCGCGGGCGAGGACCTCACCGGATATGAGGGGTACCTCGTCGAAGTCTACAACGCGAGCAACGTGCTGAAGGCGCGGCGCCCGACGAGCAACAACGCGCTGGCGCTCTTCGTCCTGGACGAGGAGGGGGCCGCCGCGGAGTACGTCAGCGTCCTCCCGCTCTGGCCGGGGAAGAACGTGCGGGTGAAGCTCAACGGCACCTGCACGCCCGGCGAGAAGCTGGTGCTGGCGGACACGGGGACGCCGGCCGACAAGGGCAAGGTGCGCGCGCTGCCGGCGACGGCGGGCGACTACGTGGTCCTCGGCGTCGCCGAAGAGGTCGGCGTGGACGAGCAGAGCCTGCTGGTGCGCCCGCTGGTCAAGCTCGAACACGTCGAGAGCGCGCTGATCGCCGACGCGGCGGCGCAGACGCAGGACGACCTGACCGACAACAGCGGCGGCACGCCGGCCACCACGCTGGCGGAGATCACCAACGCGGCGAACGCGGGCAGCGCCGACGTGGCGCCGACCGCCAACGCCATCGCCTCGCTGGCGGCGCAGTTGGCCAAGGTCAAGGCGGACTTGGCCGAGGTGCTCGCCGCCGTGAACGCGCTCAACGCCGCCGCGAAGGAGCAGAACCTGGTCGCCAGCGCCTAACGCGGCGGCCGCAACGACGGTGATTCCCCGGCCGGGGGCTGAGGACGGCCCCCGGCCTTGACCAACTCAAGAGGAGCGGGCGAGACGCCCGCGCTCGCAGTCAGTCTCACAGGAGGAGCAGCACATGTCCCGTCTCAGCACGATCAGCAGCAAGCCGACGATGCGCGAGTTCGCGCAGGGCGCGGCGCAGAGCGCCGTCCAGCCCGTGGCCGACTTCCTCGCCCCGCCGGTGGACGTGCCGACCAGTGTCGGCTACTACAAGATCTACACGGAGAAGCACCGTTTCGCGCTGCCGACGACCCGGCGGCCGCTGGGCGGGCGGGCGACGGAGCTGTCGTTCGAGGCGTCGGACGGGACCTACGACTGCAAGCCGCACGCGCTGGACTACCCGGTGGACAACCTCGAGCAGCTCGAGGCCGCGGCCATCGAGAACGTCCTGCGCGAGGGCGCCGTCGCCGTCGCCGAAGTCGCCGCCCTGGTGCACGAGAAGACGGTGATTGACGCCGCGCTCGCCGCCGCCGGGGCCGGGACGAGCAAGACCTGGAACAGCAGCGCCGACCCGGTGAGCGACGTGGACGCGGAGATCCTCACGGTCCTGAAGGCGGCCAAGTACGGCAGCCTGATGGGCATCGGCGTGCTCTTCGGGGCGACGGCCTGGAAGATCTTCAAGAACGCCGCGAACGTGCGCGCCAAGTTCGTCGTCGGTTCCGGCAAGGGCGCGACCGGGCTGGCCATCCCGACCGAGGAGAACGTGGGCCAGCTCTTCCTCGGCACGCCGGAGGTGAAGACCAGCTACATGGTCTACGACAGCGCGGCGGCGGGCGTGGCGGAGAGCATCAGCTTCCTGCTCGACAGCACGGTGCTGATCTTCGCGCGCAAGGCGCAGCCGACCCGGCGGGACCCGTCGTTCATGAAGACGTTCCGGCTGATGGGCCAGTGGATGGTCCCCGGCAGCTACACCCGCGACGACGGGCGCGTCGAGGTGGCCAAGTTCGACTGGTCCGAGGACGTGAAGGTGACCAACAGCGGCGCCGTGGTGCGCCTGAACATCAGCGAGAGCTAACACGCCACACCGCCGGGCTGGGGGCTGGCCACGGCCCCCGGCCCACCTATCTCTTCATCCTCACGGTAGCCGCCCATGGCCTACGTCACGCAAGCCGAAGTGCAGGCGCTGTTGCCGCCGGAGACGTTTCTCCAGGCGCTCGACGCGAACCAGAACGGCGTGGTGGACAGCGGGCTGTTCACCAGCGTTGAGGCCAGCGTGGCCGCCGAGATTGACGGGCTGCTGGCGCCGGCGGTGGACGCGACGGCGTTCACCAGCACGCCGGCGGCGGTGAAGGCGGCGGCGCTGGTGCTCTGCTGCGAGGCGCTGCACCGGCGGCTGGGCAGCAAGAGCGAGAGCAACCCGTGGATCGAGCGGGCCAAGACCTGGCGCGAGCGCCTGGAGAAGATCGGCCGCGGCGAGCTGGCGCTGCTCGCGGACACCCGGTTCACCGGCGGCGGGATCGATGCCGTGGACGGCGACTGGGACAGCGACGACCAGGACGGATGCTGATGATCACGATGGCCCAGATGCTGTGGCAGAGCCGCGACGCCATGGGCGATCACGGCGACTTCACGGCCTGGGGGCGGACGCGCTTTGGGCGGTCGGTCCTGATCCAGGTCGGTGATGATCCCACCGTGCTGCCTGACGCCTGGCGGTTGCCCGCCGTGGTCCTCTTGCCCACGACGCTGGAGAGCGGCGACACGGCGGACGAATCGGCCTACACCATCACGGCCGAGCTGCGGCTGCGCACCAAGGAGGCCCGCGGCGCCGGCGGCGAAGACGTGCCGGTGCTGGAATACGAGGGCGTCTACTTGCTCGATGAGTTTGCCCAGGCGGCGCTAGTCGCGCTGCGCTGGGGGTTCGACGGGGCCGGGCTGAGCCTGGACCGGTGGACGCAGACCTGGCTGATCGTGCCGGAACATCCGGTGCTGCTCTGCCGGCTGGCGTACACCATCAAAGTGCCGACGCTGATCGGCGGAGCACTGGCGCTGCGCGCCACACGATAGGAGGCCGGCCATGGGCCAGCAACGCGGTTGGAAGTCCACCCTGGTGATTGACCCGGAAACGACCTTCGGCGCCGATCCGGCGACGCCCAGCGGGCAGATCATCCCGATTGACGTTCACTCGCTGAAGCTGCAGCAGACGCTGGTGGTGCCCGAGACGATGAAGGGCCGGCGCGACCAGTCGGCGCCGCAGGCGGGGACGCAGGTGGTGCAGGGCGACATCACGGGGCCGCTGGAGCTGGGCAACCTCGGCTTCGTCCTGGAGATGGCCTTTGGCCAGGCCAGTTCGCCCTGGAGCGTGGCCGACGACCAGGCCAGCTTCGTCATCGAGGACACCCTGCCCGACGTGCCCAAGTTCATCAAGTACAACGGGTGCAAGGTCAACAGCCTGGGCCTGAACTTCGTGCCGAACCAGGAGCTGCAGTACAAGCTCGGCATCATCGGGCAGAAGCAGACGGCGGGCGACACGGCTTACGACGCGAGCGCGGCGGCCGCGGCCGCCATCGTGCCGGTCACCTTCAACCACCTCGCGCTGAGCGAGGGGGGCAACCCGCTGCCGATGAAGGCGATGACGCTGAACGTGGAGATGGGGCTGGACGCCGAGCAGTTCGTCACCGGCGCCGGCGGCCTGCTCGGGGCGCTGGGCGAAGGCCTGGTGAAGGTGAGCGGGCAGCTCACGCTGCTGCTCGACTCGTACGCCGTCTGGACCAAGGCGGTGGCCGGGACGGAGACCAGCCTGGTGCTGGTCGCCACAGTCGGCGCGCAGGTGCTGACGATCACGCTGAGCGAGGTGCGGCTGGAACAGCCGACGAAGGATTTGCAGGGGCCGAAGGGCCGCCTGCTCGTGCTGCCGTACCAGGCGTACTTCGACGACGCCAGCCCGGACGTGTCGTTGATCCAGGTGACGCTGGCCTAGACCGCCGGAGCGCGGGCGTCTCGCCCGCCAGCACGGGGCACGGTGGACATGGGAGCGGGCGAGCCGCCCGCGCTCCCGGTAAGAGGTGGAAAGGGCACGACCGATGGAAGTGGAAGCGAATGGCCAGAAGTTCCAGTTGCGCCCGCTGACGTGGGCGGAGTGGAAGAAGGTGAAGCGGGAAGAGCTGCTGGTGGTGGACCTGCCCGAGTTGGTGGTGCCGGGGGCGGCGCTCGACGCGCTGCCCTACCCGGAGGTGCTCAAGCTCGGCGAGACCATTCGGGACCTGACGCTGGGGACCAAGGCCGAGCGAAAAAACTGATGGCGGTCCTGGCGTGGTGGCTCAACCAGGATCGCGCGGAATACTGCCGGGTGTGCAGCGGGATGCACCGGCAGCGGCCGCCGTGCGGGCGCTGCGAGTGGCGGGCGCCGAAGCTGAAGGCGGGCAACGAGGAGATCTGGGAACTGTGGCTGGCGCTGCAAACGCAGTGGCGCGCGGGGGCCGCCGGACTGATCGGGCTGGACTACCCGGCGGTCCCGGTGGCGGCGCGGGCGCTGGGCGTGGAGTGGCGGGCGCCGCGGGTGTGGCGGGGTCTGCAACAGCTCGAGGCGGAAGCGCTCGACCACTGGGCCAAGGCGGCTCAGGACGGGCGCAAGCACCAGTAGAGCAGCAGGCAGGGCAGGGCGCCCAGACAGCCGCCGCTGATCGCCAGGATGGCGTAGACCAACCAGACTGACAGGACGACCAGCATGGCAGGCACCAGCGATCAACGGCGCGGCGAACGGCCGCGGCACAGGAGCACCGCGAAAGCGAAGACGGCGACGGGCGCGGCAAACACCGCGAGCGAGCCCCAAAGGACGGTGCCGACGTCCTGCCACAAGCTGACGGCGAGAGTGAGCATGGGACTAAGGTGCAGTGACTGAACGGGAAATGCAAGGGCCAGCCGGAGCGCGGGCGTCTCAGCCCGCCCGCCCGGTAGACGGTGGAACGGAGCGGGCGAGACGCCCGCGCTCCCGGTGAACGATGAGCGACCAGGGCATCCAGTACCAGGTGAGCGTGGCCGGCGCCGAGCAGGCGGCGGCGGCGCTGGGCCAGGTGGCGGCGGCGGCGGGGCGGGCGGTCGCGCCCGCGGCGGCGGCGGTCGCGGCGGCGGCGCCGGCAGTGGCGCAGGTGGGCCAGCAGTTGGCGGCCACGGCGGCGGCGGCCACGCCCGCGGCGGCCGCGGTGGGCGCGGTGCAGCAACAACTGGCGGCGACCACGGCGGCGGCACCGGCGGCCACGTCCGCACTGGCGAACGTGGGCCGCAGCGGCCAGCAGATGGGGCAGCAGTTGGCCCGCGGGGCGGACGAGGCGGGCAACGGCGTCAAGCGCTTGACCGACGCGGCGTCAGTGGCCGGGGGCTTGATCCTGGCGCGGTTGGTGGGGGGACTGAAAGAAGCCGTCAGCGCCGGGTTGGCCGCCGCGGACGCGGCGAACAAGGCGGGCGACCGCTTCGGGCTGAGCGCGGAGGAATTCCAGCGGCTCAGCTATGCCGCACAGTTGAGCAACGCGTCCATGGGCGACGTGGCGCTGGCGGTGAGGAACCTGCAGCAGGCTGTGGTCCTGGGCGATGCGGCGCTGGGCAAGCTCGGCTTGAGCATGACGGGGCTGCGCGCGCTCTCGCCGGAGCGGCAGTTTCTCGCGGCAGCCGACGCGATCGCCAAGGTGCAGGATCCGGCGGCGCGCTCGGCCGCGGCAGTGGCGGCGTTCGGCCGCAGTGGCGATGCGCTGCTGCCCATGCTGCAGAACCTGCGGGCGCTGCGGCACGAGGCCGAGCAGATCGGCGTGGTGCTGAGCAAGGCCGAGACCCAGGCGGTCGAGAAGTTCAACGACGCGACGACGCGGGTGAAGCTGCAAGCGCAGGCCACCGGCGGGCGGACGGTCGCGCGGCTGACGGAGCAGACGGCCACCGAACGGACGGGGACGGGACTGCTGGTCGGCGGCGGGTCCCTGCTGGGCGGGTTGGTGGGCGGCGGGTGGGGCCTGGCCGCGGGCGGCGCTTTGGCGCTGGGGGTGGATCAGCAGTTGGCCGAGGAGAGTGATCGTGAGTTTGAAGCCGAATATTGGCGGCGGCTGACCGAGATGAGCGGGCCGACGCAGCACCGGCTGGACTTGTCGGGGCCGCGCATTCAACAGGCGCGGGGGCAGCGGGCGGCGGCGCGGGCGGAAGAGGGGAAGCGCGCCCAGGCCGAGACGGCGTACCAGGACGAGGGCGTCTGGCGGACGCAGTTGGCCAAGGAGCAGGAGTTTGCGGCCAAGATGGGGGAGACGGCCGTCGCCAACGCGCTGGCGCAGGCAATGCTGCAGGGCAAGGTGGCCGTGACCAAGCTCGGCGGCGGCGACACGGACCGCGGCTTGCAGGTGCTGCAACACCAGGAGGCGGAGAAGCTGCGCGTGCAGGAAGAGACGGCGCGCCAGGCGAAGGCGGACCGCGAGGCGCAGGACCACGACGCCGCGGCTTGGGCCAAAGACTACCTGGCCCAGGAGGAGCGGCACGCGCAGCTGTCCGCCCAACTGCGCGAACGGTCGGCCAAGGCCACCATGTCCGACCACAAATTCCGCCTGTGGCAGATGGACGAGGAAGCGAAGCACTTCGCGGGCACGGAGGAGCAGAAGACGCTGCTGCTCAAGGCGCAGGCGGCGGAGCGGGCGAAGCTGGTGAAGACGCAACTGGCCGCCCAGGCGCAGGCGGTGAAGGATGAACTGGCCGCCTTCTTCGGGCCGCTGGACAAACAGGCGGAACAGGCGCGGGCCGCCGCGGCCCCGGCCGCGGCGCGGGCGAAGGACACGGTGACGGCGGGGGCGGAAGCGCTGCGCCGGCAAGAGGCCGCGCAGCGGGACCTCGCCCGGGAAGGAACGACGGGGAAGGGCCGCAAGAGCGCGCGCCGGCGGGAAACTGACGCCAAACAGGCGGCCCAGCGACAGGAGCGCGAGGACAAGCGGCTGCTGGCGCGGGCCAAGGCGGCGGCGGAGCTGCCCAAACGGCGGCGCACCGCCCAGGGCAAGCGGGCGATGGAATGGGCGCGCACGCGCCAACTCCGGCAACAAGCGGAGGAGGGGGACCCGAAGCTGGCCGAGGCGGTGACGGAACTCCAGAACCTCAACCGGAACATTATGGCCGCCCTGGGCTTGCAGTAGAGGACCACGACATGCCAGTCTTCAGCGGTGCCATCCCCCAGTTGATGAGCCACACGACCACCCCGCGCGAGTACTGGTGGATTCTCGGCGTGAAGTTCTACCGCGCGACGGAGTGGAAGGAATACAGCGTGCCCTACTACGACGACCCGCCGGAGACGCAGGTGGCCACCACCCCCGCGGGCTACACCTACAGCCATTGCGAGAACCGCCGGCGGACGCTGCTGCCGAACAAGGGTGACCACGTGGACTTTTTCAAGAAGGAAGGCGACTGGACGCCGGTCTAACCATGCCTGCTTCGCTCCAACTCTACCGCCCCGGGCAACTGCTGTCCGCCGCCGACCTCAACCAGATCATCACCTGGTTGCAGGGGCTGGTGAGCGCCGACATGATGCTGGCGATCCGGTATGTGCCGAACGGGATCGAGTTCACCGTGCAGCCCTGGGTGGCGGCGGACGCCGCCGATAGCGATCCGGGGACCTTGGACGGGAAGGTGCAGGCGAGTGTCGAGGTGGATGCGACGGCGCACAAGCTGCAGCTAGTGGGCGACGAGGACGATCCGGCCGCGGTGGACCCCACCTACTACGGCACCGACGACGGCGGGACCAAGGGCTTTCACGCGTTCCCCGATCCGCCGGCGAAGGAGTCCATCGAGGTCAACGCGGGCGAGTTGCACCTAGTGGGGGACGAGGCCGATCCCGGCAACAGCAAGTTCTACGGGACCAACGGCGCCGGGGCGCGCGGGTGGTACGATCAGCCGACGATCCCAGCGGCCGACGACCGGAAGGTGATGGCCAGCAGCGGCGACGGCAGCCCCGACTACTTGGATGGGAAGGTCGCGAACAGCGTCGTTGTGGCGACTGATAAGCTGCAACTCGACGGCGACGGGGCGGGCAGCACGGGGCAGCTCTACGGCATGCGCGGGGAGACGCCGGCTAAGGGATGGTACGATTTCACGGCGTTCCTGGCCGACCTCTCCGGCTACGACGCCGGCAAGCTCCAGTTTTTGGCCAATGACCACGGCACGCTCAAGTGGGTGGACGCGGACTCGGACTGCACATGAACCTCTACGCGCCGAGTGGCAAGGTGAAACGCAGCGCGGGCGGCAAGGTGCTGGTGCTCCAGGACCAGCTCACGCTGGCCTTCGCCGGCCTCAGCGACTGCGGGTGCGTCGCGGTCTACAAGTTCGGGGCGATTGACCTCAGCGCGCTGAATGGCCATAGCTTCTGCCTCGCGCGCAGCAGCGGGTGCACCTGGGCGCTCGCGAGCGCGTGCAACATCACGGCGACGGAGTACGCGAACGACGACTGTACCGGGAGCGAGACACCGCGCACCTGCGCCGTCAATCTGCTCGCCAGCTACGACGCGACGGCGGGCGAGTGGACGATCACGGCGACGGCCATCGGCGGCGGGAACCCCTTTCAGGACGTGGTGTTGTTTTATGGGACGGTCACCGGCTGCCCGGTGGGCGGGACGGCCACGAACGACATCGCCTGCACGGACTCCGGCGCGCTCGCCGAGAGCGGGACGGCGGAACTAAGCTGGTGCTGCGCCTAATGATGCCTGCTGTTGCGCGAGCAAATCCTGCCGAAGCCCCCCCCGCGGCCCACCCGTCAGGGGCACTGCCGATCTGCCGCACCCGCACCCTTTGCGGCCCCTGCCGCGCGCAGGCGGCCTTCCGGCACGCCGTCGCCCACCGGTACGGCCTGGCGGACGATTTCGCCTGCCCCGTGGTCGTGCGCGGCCTGGGCGACGTGGTGGCGGCCGTCGCCACGCCTGTGGCCCGCGCGCTGCGCTTGCCCTGCGTGGACCCTCAGACCCAGCAGCTACGGCCGGAGTCGCCGTGTGCCAGACGCAAGGAGCGGCTGAATGCGGCCGTTCCGTTCGTCGCGGCGGGACCTCCGGCGGTGCCGCGGCCGAAACATAGCCCCGGAGACGATGCATAGTGCATTCTCGCTGCGGCTGGTCCGCAGCGGCCCGGCAATGGGCCTGCAACGCTATCGCCCACCGCCACCTGACCGGCTCGGTCTGAGAGACCGTACCCGCCGGCCAGGTGAAAACTATCCAGGCCAGTCCGAAACCTGTTGAAGTCGTTTTCCGAAACCTATTGCGCCGCTACACTGCCCGAACGCCACGCAATATGTGCGTTGCGCCTACGCCACCGGCATCGCCGAGATCGAGGAACCCATGGCCCGTCTCGGCCGCTTCCTCGGGCGGTTGTGAGCGCGGTGCCGTCGCCGCGGGCGG
>Ga0172375_10011700_pt1 | contig 11125 bp, 10 predicted proteins | sample LakKiv1m_FD_114537 | JGI IMG/M metagenome (GOLD analysis project Ga0172375, IMG submission 114537) | Freshwater microbial communities from Kabuno Bay, South-Kivu, Congo - kab_092012_11.1m | ecosystem: Environmental > Aquatic > Freshwater > Lake | place: Democratic Republic of the Congo... | reverse complement strand
GACACGCAAGCATGAGGGGCTTGTGCCGAAAGGCTTGGGGGTTCAACTCCCCCCTCGCGCACCAAATTTTTTCACAGGGCACTCTTTAAATCTTATCGTTGGGTCTGGCGCTTATCCTTCACGTAATTGCTTTTTTCCATGCTCTTGGCTGCTTTTTTAAGCTCGGCGCCGAGTTCGCTGATTTCAGCTACGTGGGTGATGGTGCGGGTAAGGTTAGTGACTACTCCGATAGATACTGATAATAAAGGAATCTGCTGTAACGTTCCCTGCCGGTCGTATCCGACAATAAATCCTTTTTTGCGATCCTCCTGGTTATAAAAAGTAGGGGAGAACCTGTCAAAGTCGTGAATGATTTTATCGCAGATCTTATCTACCGCATCAGGGGTAGTAACAAAAACAAAATCATCTCCGCCGATATGGCCGACGAAATCTTCCGGATGCCCCAGTCCCTTGACCGCAGCAAGGATGATCCGCGCGGTTTCGCGGATGACATTATCCCCGTGTTCAAATCCGTATTTATCGTTATAGGCCTTGAATTTATCTAGATCCGCGTAGCAAACCGCGTAAGGTTTATTTTTTTCGATACGAGTGGAGAGTTCGTTTAGTATGGATACGTTTCCCGGCAGGCGGGTAAGCGGATTTGCCTCCAGATCCCTCCTGGTACGCCTTAAAACCATGCGGATCCTGGCCATCAATTCTTTAGGCTCAAAAGGTTTGACGATATAGTCATCGGCCCCGGAATCAATACCGTCGATTTTATCACTGACCTCGCCTTTACCGGTGACCATAATTACCGGCAGGTACTGCAAAAGCAAATCTTTTTTAATAATGTTACAGAGCGTACGGCCGTCCATTTTCGGCATTTTATAATCCAGGATTACCAGGTCCAAGGGTTTGGTTTGGATAATCGCCAATGCCTCTTCTCCGTTTTTCGCTTCCAGGGTTTGATAATTTTCCTCGGAGAGGGTCAGTTTAAGTATCTCTCTTATATCCGCATCATCGTCAACAATTAATATTTTGGTTTCCATTTTTTTTATCAGGTTTAAGTTTTAGCCGGCATTCCCGCTGCCGTTACCTTCAATTTTTTTAAGGGTGAAGCTGAAAGTGGAGCCTTCTCCCAGTTTACTTTTTACCCAGATTCTTCCTTGGTGCGCTTCGATGATTTTGCGCACCAAGGTGAGCCCCAGGCCGGTTCCTTTGACCTCCTGGTTGATCATGTTATCCACGCGGTAGAATTCTTCAAAGATATTTTCCCGGTCCTCCTCGGGGATGCCGAATCCCGTGTCGCTGACATCAACTTGAATAAGGTTATTCACCAGGCGTGCGTTTACGCTGATTTTGCCGTTTTCCGGAGTGAACTTCAGCGCGTTGCCTAAAAGATTGGTGAACACCCTTTCCATCTGGCTGCGGTCAGCCAATATTCTTTGGCATTCCGCCGGAACATTGCTGCTGAAAACGATGTTCTTCGTCTTCATCTGTTCGCCAAGCATGTCGGCGACCTTATCTACCAGGGAGCTTAACTCCAGGCTTTCCAGCCGCATGTCGACCTTGCCGGATTCGATACGCGAAATATCCAGCAGGTCATTGACCATATGCACCAATTCATCACTGTGCCGGTTAATTTTACTTAAGCGTTCGCGGATCTCATCGGGCACCGCGCCGAGTTTACCAGCCAATAATATGGCAGCGTACCCCTTGATCGAGGTAAGCGGGGTTCTTAGTTCGTGTGAAACACTGGAGATGAATTCGCTTTTCCGGCGGCTTAATTTACTTACCTCTTCCAGCGCCTGGCTTAATTGGCGGGTCCTTTCTTCGACCTTGATCTCCAGCTCCTGTTGTGACCTCCAGATTTTTTCAAAGAGCCTGGCATTATCCAGGGTTTGACCGATCTGGTTTGCCAGGATGGTAATCAGCTCCCGGTCACCATCGGTAATCCGCGATTCCGTATTCTGCGTGCCGACGAAGATAAAACCCTGGTTTCCTTCTTGCGGCACGATAGGGCAGATGATAAAGGCGTGCACTAAAAATAACCCGTAGATTTTATCCGCGGGCAAAAAATCCTCGGGGATAAACACGGAAGATGCGGTCTTACCGGTGTGGATCAGGTTAAGATAGGACATCTTATCTGCTTCTACCGTGTTTTTTATTTTTACGATCTCGCTTTCGTTATATCCTAAACTTAAAAATAACCCGAACCTTTTTTCCAGGTCATTCCATAAAAAGGCCAGGGATTTTTCAAAACCCAGTTCCTCCAGGTATTCATTATTTATTTTTTTAAAGATCTGTTTTTCTTCGAAGGTAGTGCTAACGTCGCGCGACAATTTTTGCAGGGTGTTTAAACCGGAAATTTTTTTATCCAGCTCTTCCTGTGTTTTGTTCAGCTCCATATCCGTGCGCATGATTAACTTCGCCTGCTCATCCATTTCCTCCAGGGAGGTATTTAGGGAATCCATGCGGTTACGCAGCTCCTTGTTCTGCTGCATTTTGTAGAACAGTGCGATGCCCAGAGTTCCCATGATTATGCAAATGCCCAGGAATATAAAGTTTATCATATTTGGCTATTCTCCTACGGCCAGGATATTGATACTTTGGTTATGAAAATAAGATTGCCCCAGATAACTTATGGATTTAAGCGGCGCCTGTTCCCCATAAGTATAAATTCCAATCAAAGGGGTATCTTTTCCAAAAGCCTCTTTGATTACCTCTAGTTCCCGTAAGTGCTGCCTGCCTAAAAGCGTAAATCTCGAAGCAGAATCAAAAACCATGACAAATTTTATTTTTTGTAACCCTAAGTTTTTTTTAGCCTCGGCGCAAGAGCTGACGGCTGCCGCCAGACACGAATCCTTGGTGCCGATCATTAACCGGATTTTGCTCTCTGCAGGCACGTCTCCTTGAGTAATTAGGGAGCCGTCGTCTTTAATTGAGATGATATTGCGTAACAGATACTCTTTTTCTCCCGGCAAATAAACTCCGATCGGATAAAATATCGATATGCGGCGCAGCTCTTTAGCCAGTTCCAGGGAATCCTTGGCAAAATAATCTTCATACAGCTTGACCGCAGGTTTCCCGTCGATCTCGTGAACGACATTTCCGCTGGAACGGGTAACCGAACGGATTTTGCCTAAAGGTTTCCATCCGTGTTTTATGCCCAGCCCGAAATTCAGCCTTCCCCCGAAAAGCACCCCGCAGCAGGATTCGCTGAGCATTTCTTTATTGTAATACTGAAAGGTTTTCTGAAAAACAAAATTATCCGATGCGGAGGCCCCGATCAAAGGAAAGCTCCGGCCGAGATTTTCCTGTAGCCCCCGGATTAAGTTTGTCCCTTCGCTAATCAAGCCGTCCGAGAATATAATACTTAAACTGCGGCGTACTTCTTTGCATCCATAGAGAAGTTTTTCCCCCATCTCCCTGCCGGCAACTAGAGCGGTTTTTTTGTTTACCTCTTTGACGGCGGCGATATTAAAAAACATCTGTTCGCCGAGGCTGATGAGTAGAATCGCGAATCCGTGTTTAAAGATACCTTTATTGGTGAATATCCCCAGACTGCTGCAGCCGACCATGGGGATCTCTCCCAGCAGGTTATGGGCAGTAGTAAATACCAGGGGGTGAGCAAATTCGATAGTGGTAAAGACAATTGCTAGATGGACATGGGACCGGCCCAGGTTGATCATTGCCTGACAAATAGCATCATTGGTTGCCTGGATATGATCCTTAGCCTGGCTAAAGCCAAAACCGATATTCATGGCAAATAGTATATAATGCAATTATTAGAGGGTCAATAAAATTAATGGGAAGACTTGAGGCAGGCTAAAAATAGTTGACTAAAAGCGTCGGTATAGTAGAATAACTTTACCATAATTTTGGCCCCATCCCGTAAAACCTCCGGTCACGGGATGGGGCAGTGATGAGTGAAGCGAATTTTACGGCCCCATCGTCTTCCCGCCAAGATATTAAAGAATAGGCGGGATCCCGTTTCCAAAATAAAAAATCTAGAGAAACGGGAAGCCTGGTCTGTTGTCAGGCTAACAGACGATGTCTATATTATTATTTCGGCCCCATCGTCTAGCCTGGTCTAGGACGTCAGGTTCTCAGCCTGTAAACACCGGTTCAAATCCGGTTGGGGCTATTCTGCTGCGCCCTAAGATTTAAAAACAATACGGTAGGGCTACGCAGCAATACGCCAGATGCTGCGCAGCGTTATCGTCTATTACCTTTGTGACGCGAAACAGATCGGTTGGGGCTATTAGCATCTTCAACCGTTGGGCTGTAAACAATTCTTCGTTATTTTGCCTACCAAAGTCTATCTATTGATTTTCCAGAAAGGAATACTGCTCAGCATTAAAACAAAGAGGATAAAAAACAGAAATAGAAAATACAAGCTGGCTGGAGCTTTTAGAAGATAGTTCTTGAATTCAATAAACAAGGAGCTGGTTCTTTCCTGAAGGCGGCTCTGGGCTTATCAGATAGTTTTTTAGGCATGACTATTTGTGTTACAATGAAAACAATATAAACCAGTTTCAAGCATTGGCGCCTGGTGTTTATTGCGATTGTCAGGCTGAGTGTTATTTAGTGATGCTTCTTCAAAGGCGCGGATATTTACAGATGCGAAAAAAAGCATGAAAAAACCCAAGGTCCTATTATTGAATCCTCCGCTGGCAGACGTGACGATGCCTTTATCCGGGCTGCCTTCCCTTGCGGCATTTCTCAGGCAGCAGGGGGTTCATGTCATCCAAAGGGACGTAAACATCCAATTATTCGACGCGATGCTGACCAAGGCAAGACTTAAGAAAGCCTGTGAAACAATATTTTACCGCGTTGCAAAGTTAGAGCGATACAGGGTCCTGCCCCAGAAGTCGGAAAAAAAGCTTTTATATTTAAAAGACGCAGTAAAGCAGCACTCTTATGTTATTAACAATATAGAAAAGGCGAAGGATTTTTTAAGGGATCCAGCACACTTCTATAATTATAAAAAATATTTATTGGCAAGGTTAATTATTTCGAAAGGGCTCGAAATAATTTCCGGCGAGTATTATCCAACGACGATTAGCCTGGAAGATTGCACAATAAAGATTAAACGTGCACCTTCTCTTGTTGCCTCTGTGGCCTCAGCCGTTCGTAACAATAAAGAAAATATTTTCTTAGAATATTTTGAGAACGAAATGATCCCGTTTATCCTTGCCGAACAGCCTGATATAGTGGGGATATCGATCGTTTATTTCAGTCAAATCATTCCTGCATTTACCTTAGCTTATTTGTTGAGAAATAAAAATAAAAAGATCCATATTACTGTTGGTGGAACAGCTGCTTCATGGTTAGCAGGCGATTTAAACAAAAAATTATTTAGTTTTATCGATAGTTTAATAATTAATGAAGGCGAGCATGCTTTGTTAGAGCTTACACGGCGGATTGAAAGAAATGAGGATTTGACAGGGGTCCCTAACTGCATATATTTGAAATCACAAAAAATCCATAAGGATGTAAAGTATTTTTTCGAAGATATAGATTCGCTGCCCGCTCCTGATTTCGACGGCTTGCCTTTACATTTGTATTTTTCACCTAAACGGGTTTTACCATTAGCAGTAACCAGGGGTTGTTATTGGAATAAATGCGCGTTTTGCACTTACGGGCATAGCGATAATACCCGCTGTAATTATCGTGAAAAAAACGTAGATTTAATAATCCGGGATATCTTGGAGCTTAAGCGTAAATATAAAACCGAACACCTTTTCTTTACTGTGGATGTTGCTTCCCCCCCATTTATTGGAGCGTTTATCAAACATCCTCTTAAAAAAATCGATTAAGGTCCGATGGCAGTGCGATGCAAGATTTGAGAGACAATTCGGGAAAGCCCTATGCGTCTTACTTTATAAGGCTGGATGTCGCAGCCTTTCCTTCGGCCTTGAATCAATGTCCCAAAGAATACTCGATTTCATGGAAAAAGGGACGAAATTAAGAGATGTTATATATGTGCTGAAAAACTGTAAAACTGCAAAAATAGCCGTTAATGCGCAAATGTTCGTAGGATTCCCGACCGAAACCAGGAAGGAGGCGCATAGAACTATTAACTTTGCGCTTAAAAATAAAAGGTATATTCACTCAATTGGTTTTGGACAATACCTTTTACAGAGAGGTTCGAAAGTTTTTAAATACCCCGCGCGTTATAAAGTAACAAATATTGTTCTTTCTCAGGATGGAAACCTTAATTTTTATCTTAAATCCGGGATGAGTAGGAAGGCAGTGAGGAAATTAGCTACTGAAGCAAAAAAGAAACTATCAAGCGTATATCCTTCTCTCACGTTCCCTTTTAACGGCTGTGATTCCCATACTTTGCTATTTGTATCATTGTATGGAACAGAGCGCTTCAGGAATTTCGCAACAAAATATTGCAATCGTTTTTTACTTAAGAATCCCAGGGACACATTACTTAATTCATAAATAAGTATTGTGTCTTTCTGTCACACCTATCTATTGAATTTCCAAAATGGAATGCCGCTTAGCATTAAAACAGAGAGGATAAAAAAAGCAGAAATAGAAAATACAAGCTGGCCGGAGCTTTTAGAAAACAACGGAATAAGCAGGATTAATAATCCGGCGCTGGCAGTGGTGGGAAGACCCCTGAAGTTTTTTAGAAGATTATTTTCTCCAAGGCTGCAGAACCTGATCAAGCGGCAAGCAGAGGCACCAACAAAGATAGACAGCACCAAAAGAAAGATTACATTTATACCGCGCATAAGATGGTAGTAGATAAAAGAGGGCGCCAGGCCAAAGGAGATAAAATCCGCAGTGCTGTCAAACCGGCAACCAAAGGAAGTTTCTTGTTTCAGCTTTCGCGCAGCCCATCCGTCGAGGCCGTCAAAAACAATTGCCGCTATAACCAGTACGGCCGCGGTAACAATCTTTCCTTTTCCGGAAAAATATATTGCCAGCATTCCTGCTGACAGATTGCCTGTGGTTAGGAGGTTGGGAACCAGTCTTAAGCGCATTCTTTATTCCCCTAGACCCGCCAGAACCGTTTCTCCCGCAAAGACTTTTTCTCCTGTTTTAACCCTTATCTTAAAAGTCTTCGGGATATAGATTTGAACGCATGAGCCAAATTCGATCATTCCAATTCTATCACCTTGCTTAAGGGTATCCCCTGGTTTGCAATAGCAGCGGATCTTCCTGGTTAATTTTCCGGCGATCTGTTTGACCCATATCTTCACCGTGCCGTTATTTATGGCAATCAGATTATTTTCATTCTCTGCCGCGGCATTTTTAGAAAAAGCAAAATTAAATTTTCCAGGTGAATGCGTTATAGATTCAACTACTCCGCTAACCGGGGCGCGGTTGACATGCACATTAAAGAGCGAAAGATAAATAGATATCAGGCAATAAGGTCCGTTGGTCATTGGCGCGTTATTAGAAAAGTTAATTTCGGTTATTCGCCCGTCAGCCGGCGATAGGATAGTTTTTGCGGAAGAAGGGATGTTTCTTTCCGGATCGCGAAAGAAAAATGCGGCAGCCATCGCAATAACCAGAAGCAGTATTCCTAGATAAGGAAGAGGGGCAAACAGGATTAAGCCTAAAGCCAAAGGCCAAACCACAAAGGCTTGCTTTCCTTGAGCCAGGCCGAATCTTTTACAATAAAGATATAATCCGGAGATGGATAAAGTTATGATTGAAAAAACCTGCGCCGGTGTAAGGCCGTATAAAAATACGGGGTTGACCCGAAAAAACTCTATTGTAAATCTATAGAGCGAATAGAAAAAAACTCCTGTCCAAAAGATCTCTCCGTCATAACGGCGCCTTGTACGCAAGAGCGCAAGCATTAGTAAAATAGCCAGCTCGCTAAAGAACATATACGCTTGAGTAGGGTGTACTGCTACCGTCGGTGAAAAAGGGAATTTTATCGCCCAGGGAAGGGTAGAAGGTTTGCCGATGCAACAGCCCTGCGCCAGGCAGCCGATCCTGCCGATTGCGCTCATGATTAGCGTAGAAAAAATCAAGTTGTCCAAAATTTTCTTGACCGGCCATTTGAGAGCAAAAGAAATTAGCACAAAGTAGGATAATATCGCCAGGAAGGAGCTATGGAAATATCTTCCCGGGCATCCTTGTAGCAAGGTGAATGCCGGGTTTTGGTGCAGGATAAACTTGCGATAAAAAAAGGGAAGTAGGATGCCGCCGTAGAGTTGTACCAGAAACCCCGAAAGAAGAATAAAAATCAGCCAGGATTTACTTAATTTGAGGTTTACGCCTGCTTGAAAAAAATATCCGGCAGCTAGGCAATAACCTAAAACGAGCATCAGGTCGTAAACCAGGATTTGATGTCCGAACAGAATGATTTCAGGGCACATTTCTCTTTAAAATTTTACCGTTTCGTTTATAATCTAGACAGAGATTGCCGGATACAAAAATAATGTTAACACATTATCATTATGCCAGTCAAGGAGTTAATGGTTAATCTAGCCGCAAAAATAAAATTTCTGCTCTTTTATTTATTGGCGCGCTTGGTTAAAATAGCGTATTTGTTTTACGCTCTTTCAATCGAATGCAGGACCACAACAGTTAATCCGCAATACCATCCGCGTAAGCTCTCCGCCGGTTCTAGCGCAGTCTATGTATTCTGGCACGCGAAACTGTTTATGATTATGCCTACCTGCAGGAATTCCCGCGTCGGGGTGTTGACACTGCGGGATTGGAAAAATTTTTTTTATGATAAACTCTGCCGCGCCTTTGGCTATATCACCATTCCTCTGACCAGTGATTTTAGCGCCGTCAGAAAACTAAGGAAACTGCTGGATGACCATTCCAGTATTGGTCTGGCTGCCGACGGCCCCCGGGGGCCTGCGGGCGTAATCCGGCCCGGGGCGGTATACCTGGCGCAGAAAACCAAAAGGCCGGTCATTACAATTGATATTAAATTCAAGAGAAGTTTTCGTCTCCGGAAAAGATGGGATGCGCTAGAGATCCCCTTGCCTTTTAGCCAAGCAATCTTGACCTTTGGAGAGCCGATTTATGTTGATGGTAAAGGGATTACGGAAATCTCGGCAGAGCTTAAGAGTAAGCTGGGCAGTTGTTAAATCACAAAAGGGTTGTTGATAATCAAAAATTGGACAGCGTGATAAAATTGATAGGTGATGTTTGCTTTTTTTGATGCAGGAATTTATATGTTGAAGGTTGCCGCTATTTTTCGCGGAAAAATACGGCCAAGGAAAAATTTAACTTGCATTTTCCGCAGCTTTATGTAAAAATCAAATCAATACCCCGGGATTATTTTGAGGGTGCGTCGAGAGGTTTACGTTGGAGAATAAGGAGGAGTGCATGCGTGAACATCTGGGTTTCTTAAAGGTTTCCAGCGCAGTGGTTAAGGTTGCTGCCTGGATTTTTTTATTTTTCGGATTTGTGGGGGGAATGGCCATGCTTTTAGGCACGGTTCCGGGAAATCCCCGCTGGATGGGTCTTGTGGTGATTACGATTTACGCCTTTTTCTTTTTCTTTTTCTTTTTGATCGCCAAGATCGCGGATTTGCTGGTAAAGATTATTGACGAGATCAAAAAAGAAGCCTGATCTTCTACATAATTTTAAGGAGGCTAATGATGAAACGTAATTTAAGTATCTGTGTTATTCTGGGATTGATTTTTTTAGGTATTGCCGGTTGCGATAAAATCAAGGCTGCAATTCCTAAGCAGCCAGAAGCGCCAAAAGTAAAACCTTATACCCTTCAGCCTAAGGGTGCGATTATTGCCAAGATTAATAATATCTCCATCGGCCTGGATGATTTTAACCAGGAGCTGGATATTTACAATGCCAGTGTTCCTGCGGATAAGCCGGAGCTGAAGATTACCACCAAAGAACAAAAGGTGTCGTACCTTAAGAATGAGCTCGTGCGCCGTACCCTGCTTTATCAGGAGGCCCTGGACCGCGGATTGGATAGAAATGAAGAGGTATTGGCGGCATTGGAGAAAACCAAGATGCAGCTTTTGGTAATGGAGCTGATTAAAGAAGCTTCGCAGAAAGTGGAGGTTTCTTCCAAAGAGATCGAGGATTATTATAATACTTATAAAGAACAGCTCAAGGAACCCGAGGACCGCCGGATCAGCGAGATTGTTGTTCCCAGTGAACAGGAGGCCAAGGATATTTTAATCCAGCTTTTACAGGGCGCGGATTTTGCCACGATCGCCAGAAACAGTTCGAAAGCTGCCAGCGCCAAAGACGGCGGAGATATAGGATTTGTTAAAAAGGGCCAAAAATCCGGACAGTTTGATGCCGTGGCCTTTTCAGATTCTTTGGATGTAGGGAAAATCAGCAGCATCTTTAAGGTTCCCGAAGGTTATAGTATTATCAGGCTGGATGCCAAACGCGGCGGCAAGCAAAAGCCTTTATCGGAGATGTGGGAGGATATCAAACGTGGGCTTACCTTCTTAAAGCAGCAGCAAGTGATCGAAGAACTGATCGGCAAACTTTCCCGCGACGCTAAAATCGAGATTTATGAAGGAGAGATAAAATAATGGCCATAGAAAAGCAGAAGCTTATTTTAATAAGCGGTGTGGTTCTAGGCGTGGTGGCGGTGGTGATGACCAAGATGTATTTAGACCAGCAGCAGGCTCAGGCTCAGGCTCAGGCAAAAAAATCCATTGCCAATATGCAGGCGAATCAAACCTCGGTTCTGGTGGCTAAGCAGGATATCCCTAAGGGGTCTGCTATCGAATCGGGCATGCTGGATACGTCGATTGTGCCGAATAAATTCCTCCAACCCCAAGCGGTTACCAACTTAGACAGGATAACTGGAATGATCACTATCGCTCCTATTTCCTCCGGTGAACAGATTACTCTTTCTAAGCTTTCCAGTACTCAAAAAATCAGCGGAGGGGATTTGGCCGGTGTTACTCCTTCGGGAAAAAGAGCGATCTCTATTCCCGTTGACAGTATTACCTCTGTATCCGGGATGGTTAAACCCGGGGATTATGTTGATCTGATTGCATCAATAAGTGTCCCGGTGCAGGGTCCAGAAGGGCAGATGTCCAGTCAGATGGCGGTGATTCCGTTATTTCAGAATGTACTGGTTTTAGCCGTGGGACAGAATACGGGTTCTGCCGGGCCGTCTGGCCGCTATGCGGAGAAAGAGTCTGCGCCCACGCTGGTAACT
>Ga0172375_10011699_pt1 | contig 11125 bp, 13 predicted proteins | sample LakKiv1m_FD_114537 | JGI IMG/M metagenome (GOLD analysis project Ga0172375, IMG submission 114537) | Freshwater microbial communities from Kabuno Bay, South-Kivu, Congo - kab_092012_11.1m | ecosystem: Environmental > Aquatic > Freshwater > Lake | place: Democratic Republic of the Congo... | reverse complement strand
CAAAAACCAGTAGGAGAACTCAGATCTCCAGGAATTTTATCACAAGAGTGCATTGGAAAGCCTTCTGCAGGTTACATTAGTGGAGGAGGAACAACAGGATATTCTGCAATGTTATGTTATGAAATGGTTCGAGGTGCAGGGTGCACGGCTCAGATAGCTGTTCATGATATTCAAACTCTTACAGTTCATAGAAGAAACAGTGGCGGGAGAGTCTTGAGAGTTGAAGAGTATCAAGAGGAAGAACGCACCAAGGAAAGGTTTATCTCCGGAAGATAATACTATTAAATTAATTTTTATCTTCTTAACTTAGCACACAATTGTCTTCTGCAATTCAAGCACTTTCCAGAATAATTACAATATCTTAAATTACACTCAGCACACCTCAAGAAATAAGATTTGTCATAGCTATTTCCACATGCAAGACACTTTGTAGAGCAGGCAGAACATAATATCTTTCCATTAAATCTTATAAAATCGCTTCTAGCACAGTTTTCACATATCTCTCTAAAACAAGTAGGGCATTTAGCAAGCTTTTCATTATAACTTTTGCATTTAACACAATACTTTAAGCAGTTCACACAAACCTCTTTTCCGAGGTAATTCTGTATATGGCTTTTGCAAACACCTTTTCCACATTTCATACACTTTTTAATACATCTTTGGCATATTCTTTTCCCACATATTTCACAACTTTTTTGTAGACATATCTTGCAAAGATCTTTATTACACTCTCCACATTTTAAAGAACAATTAAAACAAACAACATGCCCAGAAGAACATAAACTAATTTCTTTAGTCTCATTTTTACATGAATCACATACAAGCTTAGTTATGTCTTTTTCTAAGGGATTATAAGAAAGAACTAATTGTTTTGTTATCTCTGGATTTCTTAGAAATAAACTAAATTCATATAATGGATAATAAATGATTGTTGTGTTTATTAGCTTATTATTAATACTTAAGGAATGTTTATTTATCTCATCATTAATGAAAAACTTCATTTCTTTTTCAAGCTCTTCTTTCTTATTACTCTTCTTTAATTCTTCCACCATCTCTTTTAATTTATTTATTCTTACAGGTATATTTTTTAAGTCTCCTTGCGTATTTCCAGTTTCTAAATCATTAATCTGCTTTTCAAAATTTAACATTTTTTCATCTATTTCTTTAATCTGGGATTCATAATGATTTTTTATTCTTTCAACTTCTTTTTTTAATTTTTCTTTTAATTTAACAGAGAGGTCAGCCACTTTTGGTTTAACAATATTCTTCATTTCTTCTTTAGCTTTCTCATAGTCTATCTTTAAATCAGGCATTTGTAAACTTCTTTTTTCTCCTTCACAATAATTATATTTATTTAAATCAAAATTCAATAGTTTATCTTTAGAAGCATAAACAGAATTAATTATTTGTTCTCTCTCATTTAAATATTGGAAGTTTGTAGTAAAAGTAAATCTAACTAAATATTCATTTTTCTCTCCAAGTATTGTCTTGTTTATCTCGCAATTTCTTAGTTTTAAATATCCTTTAATATCATCAGAGTTAACTTTAAAATTGAGTTTTAATAAAGTTGCTTGACCTTTATCTTCTAAATAATCTGATATAGCGCTAAGTAAATAATTCCCTTTAGTAATTAACTCTGCTTCAGGTATTCTTTCACTAAGTGTTTTACTAAAAACTAAAATATATGGGCCCTTCTTTCCATAAAAATCTTCAAATTGTTTAGGAATATTACTAATAATTATTCTATCTTCATTATTTTTCACATCTGCCTTTATACTTTTAAAAAATTCCTCTACAAAAAGCTTTATTTCTTCATTCATTTTTCTCTCCAAGTATCTCTGTATTTTCTTTCTTTACATTTTGATATTCTTCAATACCCTTTTCAACTAGTTTCTTTATTTTTTCCATATTTATCTCAAATTCTTGTAAGTTATTTTTAGAATCCAGGAATGCATTCATAATCATTTCCTCTATTTTATTTACTCCATTTTCATTGGTATCATCTAATCCAAGATTAAATAATATAATGGGAAGTTCTCCAATAACTAATCCAATACAACACATTTTATTTATAATCAAATCAACTACATGCTCTTCCATTGTCCCTTTTGTAGCTAAACTATAAACATACATATCTCTCTTTTGGCCTATTCTATCTACTCTTCCAATTCTTTGTTCAACAGACATAGGATTCCACGGAAGATCATAATTAATCAAGTTCCTGCAAAACTGGAAATTTAATCCTTCACAACCTGTTTCTGTTGATATTAATATCTGCGAGTTTTCTTTAAAATCTTTAATTATTCTTGTTTTCTCTTCTCTATCAAGTCCGCCCATAAATTGTAATATCTTTAAATTAAATGGATTTAATTTTTCTACAATATATCTTAAAGTAGTTGGATGTTTAGTATAAATTAGTATTTTGTCGTCTTTATCTTTAGTTAAGATTTCTTTTACGATCTCAACTAGTTTTTCTATTTTAGAATCTTTTTCAAGTTTTTTATATTTTTCAAGTATATTCCTTGCCATATCTTTTGTAGATTCATGATACTTTTCGTCTTGAGAAATTCTTTCTAAAGATTCAATCGCAGAACGAGAACTAGATGTAATTTTAGGAAGAATAGCATAGACAATTAACCTTCCCCTAATCTCATCCCCATTAACAGCAAAGTACTTAGTCTTTAGTAAATCGCAGATTGCATCATAAATCTCTTTTTCTTCAGGAGTCTGATCAACAGCAATTATTCTAGGAATTCTTTTCATGTATTTTATCCCTGTTTCATCTCTTCTTCTTCTAATCATTACCTCGTCCAGTTTCTTCTTTAAGTCTTTGGGATTTAATGGTTTCCGTTTATTTCCTTTAAGCATAAAGTTTTTCTTAAATTCCTTAATAGTCCCCAGATGTCCTCTTTTTAATAAATAAAGTAAATTGTATAGCTCCAGCAAGTCATTCTGAAAAGGAGTAGCTGTTAAAATTAAAAATCTTTTTTTAGGCAATTTATCTACAAATTCCCATCTAACAGTACTTTTATCTTTTAGTTTATGTGCCTCATCCACAATAATTAAATCCCATTGTATCTCTTGTGCTTTGAAATGTCTAAATCTTCTGTTTTCTTTATCATAAATCTTAACTCTATCTATAGAAGCAATATTTAATCCATTACTCCAGCTATCTTCATTTTCAATTATCTTAAAATCTAATTCAAATTTTTCTTTTAATTCAGCTGTCCATTGATCTACTAAAGAAGGAGGAGTTAGAATCAAAGCACTTTTGACAAATCCTCTTTTAATACATTCTTTTATTACAACTCCTGCTGTAATTGTCTTTCCTAAGCCAACTTCGTCAGCTAATAAGGCTGTCCCGTTTAAATCTCTTAATATCCTTAGGGCCCCATCTTTTTGATGAGGTAAATCAAATTCAAGATTTTTTCTTATATCTTTGTAAGATATAATCTCAGTTATTTTTGATTCTTGTGTTATTCCTTCTGCTTCAACCTTTAACTTTAAGACACTACTATTTTCAAACTCTTTATTCTGTATTTTCTTAAATAAATCTTCTTCATCAGAGAAGTTTTCATTTATAACTATATTTTCTACATCTAAGTCAATCTCTTTCACCTCTTTTTCCATTAAACATCTAAAAAATCTGGCTTTTTAATTTTGATTATACTCAAAATTAGGGGTTAAAAGTTAGGTGTTCTTAGTATATTGTATTTATTAAGTAGTAACAGAAGAAAGGTTTAAATAGTTGCTTTTTATATAAAAAGCATGGCAAACGAAAGATATGGTGTAATGAAAGCTCAACAAAGAAACCAATTAGCAGATATAGATTTAATGACTATACCTCATAAAGAAAAGGACCTGATAGTTGCTAGATTTGGTCAAAATTGGTATGCTCAAAATGTTAAAGATATGGGTGAACATTATTGGAATTCTAACGAATTTCCCAATATAACGTTTAGACCTGCAACAACTTCTGAATCTATTTCTGCAACTTCTTATGACTTTGAAAAAATTGCAAAGCCAGAAATATTTGATCGATGGCTTCAAGCAGGAAGAGTTGTAAGAGCACCAGAATGGGTTGTAGTAAATCCTCCTAAAGATGGAAAAAGAGCAGTATGCACAGATGAATCAGAACTGAAAGGATATTTAGCAAGAGCTAAAGAATGTAATGGAATCTGGCTTGTTGAAAATGATGTAGAACTTGCAACAAAAGGAATTAGAGATTTGGTTTTTGTTCCTTATGGCTTTAAACAAGGATTGCAAACAGCAAGAGAGTTTGCAGAAGGAAAACTTGCGAGAGGATTAGAAGGTACTAAAGGAACTGCAACAAATTTATTTAATATGGCTTTAACTTACTCTGGAATAGAAGGTAATCAAGTTAATGTAGTTTATTTTGATAAATCTAATGAACCTATTGCAAGAGTGGTTGTTCTGGGCTCCAGTGACGACTGCTTGCTAGTCGATAGCGACTGGGTCGACGGCGACTACGGCTACGCTTTCGGGGCGTTAGACAGCGAGGCACGAAGTGCCGAAGCAAACGCAAAAAAATAAACAACAACAGATTTATTAAACAGGTTTTTATTTTACTTTTGTCTTAGACAACTCTCTCAATTCAGTTAAAAATAGAGAGAAACTAGGGCCACACGCCAATTTACTATGGCTTTATTTAAGTTTATTTTAAGCTATAAAATACAAAATTGACATTAAGTAAAATGAAGATTTACTTTGTAAGTCTGATAAAATATGAAAATTTGGTGCTGTTTAAAACAGAAATCCTTTTTAGGAAAGTAAATTGACTACATATCCGTGGTTGATCTGAACTCCAATGACGACTGCTTGCAAGTCAATGGCAACAACTGGAACGACAACAACAACGGCTACGCTTTCGGAATGGCTCTAATTCTAAGACTTATATTCATTATGGTTAAAACTCATAAAAATATCTATCCTAAGATACATGACTGGAGAAATTTAGTTTATGCATGGAAAAAAGCAAGAAAACATAAAACTAAAAGACCCTATGTTCTTGAATTTGAAGACAACTTAAAAGAAAATCTAGTAAAACTCCAAGAAGAACTAATTATTCAGAATTATAAGCCAAGACCTCTTGTAAGTTTTCCAATAAAAGATCCAAAGACAAGAAAAATAAGCAAGTCTAATTTTAGAGATAGAGTTATCCATCACGCATTGGTTAGAATAATTGAACCAATTTTTGACAAGGCTTTTATTTATGACTCCTGTGCAAATAGAATTAACAAGGGAAACTTATTTGCTCTGAAAAGATTAGATGAGTTTAAAAGAAAAGTTACTAATAATTTACATTCAGAAGCTTTTTGCTTGAAAGCAGACATAAAACATTACTTTCAAGAGATTAATCATGAGATTTTATTAAGAATGATTGAAGAAAAAATTAATGATGAAAAGACTATTTGGTTAATAAAACAAATTCTTAATAACACTCAGAACTCGTTGGGGGGGGGAGAACGGGGTTTCAAAGCAGAATGTAAATCACTGTCTTCCTAATAAAGGAATGCCTTTAGGAAATTTAACAAGTCAATTCTTTGCTAATGTTTATTTAAGCGAATTAGACTTTTTTGTTAAACATAAACTGAAAGCAAAATATTATATTAGATATGTTGATGATTTTGTTATTTTGCATAAAAGTAAAGAACAGCTTGAAAAATGGAAAGAAGAAATTGATGTATTTTTAAGAGAACAATTAAAGCTTGAATTACATCCTCAAAAGTCTAAAATAATAAACCTTTCAAGAGGAATTGATTTTGTCGGTTTTAGAAACTTTTTACATTATAGATTATTAAGAAAAAGAAATATTAGAAATATATTGTATAAAATAGAACAATATCAACAAGAGACATTACCTAAGGAAAAACCCTTAGAAAGTTTTCAGGGATGGAATGCTTATGCAAAACATACTAATAGTTATAAATTAAGAAAAGAGATCTTATTCAGAATTTCCCATTCACAGCAACTCTTATAAATCTCTCAAGCTTATAATAATTATGAAAAAGAGGCCTGAAAAGAGCAAGTCTAATCTTAAGGTTTTAATTATTTCAATTGTTTTAGTTTATTTAGTAGCGTTTATTGGAAGCATATTTACTTCAAGCGAGACTAATTCTGGTTGGTATCAACAAGTTAGACCTTCTATAACTCCTCCAAATTGGGTTTTTCCAATTGTCTGGAATATACTATTTTTATTAATAGGTATTTCGTTATATTATTCGTGGATTAGTTTTAAAGATAAAAGAGTAGTAGTTATATTATATTCTTCAAATTTAATTTTAAATCTCTTATGGAGTTACTTTTATTTTAAATTACACAACCCTATTTTGGCTTTCATTGACCTAATAGGGATTTGGCTTACATTGATAATCTTGATATATGCTACTTGGAAAATTAATAAAAAAGCTTCTTATTTACTTATGCCTTATTTGTTGTGGATTACATTTGCGGGCGTATTAAATTATCTTTCAATTAATTGAAAGGAGGTTTATATGATAAAAAAACAAACAATGAAAAAAGACACAATGGACTGGATTGCAATAGTCTTAACAATAATTGGAGGTATTAATTGGGGATTAGTCGGGTTCTTTAACTGGAATCTTGTAGCAGCAATTTTACCTGAAACAGCTGCGAGAGTTGTTTATGCAATTGTTGGACTAGCTGCATTATATTTAATATATACTGCTTCAAAGAATTAAGCAGAACATGATTTTTTGCTTTCATTTTTTCTTTGAAAGCTTTTCTTTTCTATCTAAAAATCCCCCTTAGTTCTTTTATTGTTTTAGCCCTTACTATCTTTAATCTCATTTCTTTAGCTCTTTCATTACCTTTTGTAAAATACATGGCTTGCATTTTAATATCTTTAAAATTTATCTTATATTTTTCTGCAAGCTCAAGATATTCATTAAAGTTAAATACTTCTTGTCTTCCATTAAGTTTTGCAAAAATACTTGGATTGCCCATTGCTTCTCTCCCCATCATAATAAAATCAAACTTTTTTAATAAGTCAGAATAATTGTCCTCATTAACATCTCCTGAATAAATAATAGGTAGTTTTATTCTTCTCTTTAATTGTTCTGCAAATTTTATATCTGGCTCACCCGAATAACCTTGTTCTCTTGTTCTCGGATGTATACATATTGCATCGCAGTACTCTTCAGCCATCTTTGCAATTTTTAATGCTTGTTTTGATTTTCTTAGTTTTATTGTTAAAGGCTTTTTTGTATTCTCTCTCATTATTTTTAATATCTTCTTTATATCTTCTAGTTTATTATGCATAAAACTTCCAAAACCGCATTCTTTAGCAACCTTAGCAGGACAACCTAAATTAAAATCCCATAAAGAAACAAATGAATCATATTTTTCCATAAATTCTGCAATTCCTTTTTCATTTGTACAAAATAACTGTATTGCTGGTTTGTCCTTTAGTTCTTGAGTTAAATCCTTTCTATTTAATGGATTTATCATTCCAGTATAAACTAATCCAGCTCCTGCCTTTTTACATAACTCTCTAAATGCAAGATCATTTACATCAGCCATTGGAGCAAGAAATATTCTATTATCTGATTTTAGGCTTCCGATTTTATCATAAAACTTTATCATTCTCATTTTACTTATTTGCTTTAACTATAATCTTATGGTTAACAATTAGCGGAACAATTATTAATACAACCCATGCAATTATCACAACAATATTAATTTTTAATATTTCAAAAGTTACATTAGGAATAGTATAAACCCATTCCCAAGCAAAAGTATTTGGAATCTCATGCAAGAATGCATTAATTATCGTAGTTAATATAACTGCTAACCAGAATTTTTTGACAATTTTTTCAAGTATTAAAAAGGATTCATATATAAAAAAGAATGCAAAAGGATAACCAATAATAAAAACATGAATTAATTGGTTAATACTATCAAAAGAAGGGTAATACCAAAGATTTAACCAGAACCTACCTATAATCTCAATTAATATTGTCCAGACTATATAATAAATATAAATTAAAAATAACCTCTTTTTATTTTTCTCAATCAATTTTAGCACAGAATTATTTCCAATAAATATATTCATTGCTCCCAAAAATAAAACCCCTCCAATAAGGAAAAAGCTATACCAAATAGTACTATGTAAACTTATTGCTGCAAAGAGCCCATAACTCATTATAACTAATCCAATAATCATTAAAGAAATACTTACTTTTTTATTCATGTCTATATAGGTTTTAATAGGTATAAAAAACTTTAGCTTAGAAAGATTTATATACTAATTAGTGTATAATAGTTACATATAAATAACTAAAAGATACTAGTATGTCACAGAAAATAAAAGAAAAAGAAATTCATTGGCCAACATTAAATACAGTTATAATGGTAGAGAATGTTTTAAAAGATATAAATGAAAGCGTAATAACTATTGCAGATCTAAAAAGAAAACTTCCTAGACAAGTTAATCATATTACTCTAATGACTATTTTACAATATCTTGAAAAGAGTAATAAGATTGCAGTAACCCTAAAAGGTATTACTTGGATACATAATCAAAATCCAAATTTGAGAAAAGCAATTTCTCAAGGCCTTGAATTATAAACTAATTCAATAATAAAATGAAAGAAATAAGGGTGATCTTATCACCAGAAGCCAGAGAAGTCTACGAAAAACTTAATCAAGACTCTGAAAAGTCAAAACAATCTAGAATGTTACTAAAAGCAATAAACCAAAAGATAGATTTAATTAAACAAAATATCCATTATGGAGACCCAATTGCAAAAAATCTTATTCCAGATGAATATAAATTAAAATATGGAACAATTAATTTGTTTAGAGTAGAACTTCCTTGTTTTTGGAGAATGCTTTATACATTAACAAATAATGAGCAAATAGAAATAATTGTTTTTATCTTAGATATCCTAGATCACCCAGATTATGATAAAAAGTTTGGTTATAGAAGCTAAGATAAAAGATGTCAGGTTTCGCAAATCTAGCTGATCAGATTGTTGAAAGAAGAATTAAGTATGTTGATTCTCTTATGATGAAAGTATCTACTGAATTAACAGGAGATCTAGCAGCAGATTTAGAAAGATTTGTTACTCTCCCTCTTAAAAATGCAGACTCAAATCCATATTTTAAAAGATTATATTCCCAATTAACAGGACCAGTAACAGGGGATAATTTACAAAAAATACCAGAAATAGCGACTATAACAAGAGATTGATCATCTTTCTATTGGAGCAGGATTACAACAAGCTTCTGCTTGCGTAGACAATTATTATAGGCAATTATTAGAACCTCTAGCATCTTTTCCTTTATTTTATACAGACCCAGAAAATCACATTGAACCAAACTGTGTAGGTACCTCTCAAATAATCTCTGTATTAGACAGAATGCAAGATAAAAAGAGAAGTGATCTAGAAATGTTAGTTATTCTAAAAACTTTTAGAAGAGATAAAGTTTTACAAGCATTGAAAGATTTAGATAAACATCATGTAGAAAGATTTGGTTATGATGATTGGGTTATAGCTGATGTTGACACATTTAAGGGAGGATTTCAGAAAGAACAATTTAGAGATTTACTTCTAGACCATTTACTATTATTAGAAGAAGGAAGTGGACATGTTGCTCTTAGAAGAAAAGGGGGAGAAGTATTTGATTTTGATGAAGAAAGAAAAAACCTCAAGCAATATGATGTATGTAGTTTACAAACAAGGATTTATGCTTCTGGAATAACAAATTTAGTTGCGTTATATCAATTTTTTAATATTCCAGTAGTAAGACAATGGCAAGAGTTTAGACCGACAGTTAGATCCGCAAGTAATGGCTTAGGAGCAATTGTCGACTATTCAGTAACTCAAGACAATTTCCAAGAATTAGTTGATATCTTTGGGCAAGATCTTCCAATAAGATATACTATGGCAGAAATATCAAAAAATGGTTTTGATCCCTTAGAAGTTAGAGATACTGTAGATAAGATAAAAGAAACATATGCTCATCCCAAAGCAGTTCAGGTAATATCTCAAAGATATCTTTCAGAAGATTTATCTGCAAGGGTTTTAGAATTAAGATAATCCCAACCCTTAAAAACATAAAACCTCTATAATTATATGCACTATCACTTATTATTAACAGAACTATGCAATTCTCAATGCAGATATTGCTATACAAAATCTTTAAAAGAATTTGATAATGGTTTAGATAAAAAGTTTAAATTTTGCTTTGATTCTCCTGAAAAGAGCAAGATTGATGTTAAAAAGTTAAAAGAATTTCTTTCAAAAGACAAAGACCCTGTTTTAGTTTTTTATGGTGGTGAGCCCTTGTTAGAAATAGATAAAATTATTGAGGTGATTGATGCATTAGAAGACATAAATATTAAATTTAGAATACAAACAAATGGAAAATTGCTAAATGAAATTCCAATTAGTTATTTAAATAAAATAGATAAAATGCTTATTTCTCTAGACGGAGATAAGCAAAGAACAGACTTAAATAGAGGAGAAGGAACATTTTCTCTAGTTCTTGAGAATATAAAGAAAATAAGACAAGAAAGCTATAAAGGAGAAATAGTTGCAAGAATGACCATAGCACAAGAATGTCCTGATTTATATCAACAAGTTTTATTCTTAGTTTCTTTAATAGATAAAAAATTAATTAATTCAATACATTGGCAACTAGATGCAGGTTTTTATAAATTTGACTTTAATAAAAAAGATTTTAATAAATTTGTTAATGAATATAACTCAAATGTTTCAAAGCTAATTGATTATTGGATAAAAGAAATGTCCCAAGGCAGAGTCTTAGTTTTATATCCATTTATAGCAATAATTGAAAGCTTGTTAAAAAAAGAAAAAACTCTAATAAGATGTGGAGCGGGTCATTCTGGTTATGCAATCACAACAAATGGAAAGATAGTTGCTTGTCCTATTATGAATTGTATTGAAGATTTTAAAGCAGGAGATTTAGAATCAAATCCAAATCAATTAAAAAAATTCTCTGTAAGCGGAAATTGTGAAAAATGTTCTTATTTAGATTTATGCGGGGGCAGATGTTTATATTGGAATAAGTCTAATTTATGGCCAGAAGAAGGAGATAAATTAATATGCAAGACAAT
>Ga0172375_10011697_pt1 | contig 11126 bp, 12 predicted proteins | sample LakKiv1m_FD_114537 | JGI IMG/M metagenome (GOLD analysis project Ga0172375, IMG submission 114537) | Freshwater microbial communities from Kabuno Bay, South-Kivu, Congo - kab_092012_11.1m | ecosystem: Environmental > Aquatic > Freshwater > Lake | place: Democratic Republic of the Congo... | reverse complement strand
CTCAACGGATAAAAGCTACTCCGGGGATAACAGGCTAGTCTGGTCCAAGCGTCCACAGCGACGACCAGGTTCGGCACCTCGATGTCGGCTCATCGCATCCTGGGGGTGGAGAAGCTCCCAAGGGTTTGGCTGTTCGCCAATTAAAGCGGTACGCGAGCTGGGTTCAGAACGTCGTGAGACAGTTCGGTCTCCTATCCACCGTGGGCGTTGAAACTTGAGAAGGCTCATCTCTAGTACGAGAGGACCGAGATGGACAAACCTCTGGTGTACCAGTTGTTCTACCAAGGGCACTGCTGGGTAGCCACGTTTGGCACGGATAAACGCTGAAAGCATCTAAGCGTGAAGCCGTCTTCAAGATTAGGTTTCGTTATATAGATTCCTCGGAGAAGACGAGGTTGATAGGCGGTAGGTATAAGGCCAGTAATGGTTTAAGCCGAGCCGTACTAATACATCGAATTATCTCGACCATAACGAGGACTGTTGCTTATTCTCTGTGTAGGCCTCAGAGAGATGGTTCAGCAGAAATGCTGAATCATTCTCTGGTGCTTCTACCAGCGGGGAAACACCCGATCCCATCTCGAACTCGGTCGTTAAGCCCGCTCGGGCCGATGATACTCCTTTGGGGGAAAGTAGGTCGGCGCCAGTTCAAAGAATCACATCGCAAGATGTGATTTTTTGTTTTTCATGGTAGTATTGGTGATATGAAAAATTTTCTTTCAACTCATTGGCTTTTGTGTTGGTGCGCGCTCGCATTGGTTCTTGTTATCGTGCTTTTGTTTGTTCCCTTCCCGTGTCCTAATCGTTGTGCGCCCGGAGAAGAGTTGTCTCCGATTGCAGATACCAACATTGTTCCTTGCAGGGACGTATGTTTTTATCCGGCTGTGTTCGGCATGGCACTATTTTCATTCATTTTTGGTGGCCTATTTCATTAGGTGTAAGAATAGTAACGTATGTCGACAAACGGTGAAGTACCTGAAGGAAATATTGTTCCGAGCGCACCGATGGATCGGTTGGCGCTTTTGGCGCAGTTTTATGAAGAACAGCAGCGAGTAAATATTTCAAGTGCCAGGACAGAAGTGATGCGTGCAACAATCGGAAAACTGGTTGATAAGTTTACAGCAATTAAGAACATTATCTTGGAGCTGCAAAGCGAAGGCTGCATATCGATGAGCGCGTTGCATGAAACGCTTGACAGGAAAATAGCAGAAGCCGAAAAGAATAATGATGACGAACGTTTTCGAGCTCTTTTTGTCGCTAAGGAATTTATAGAACGAAATAGTGGCGAGGAAATTAATGCCGCATTTCAAACATGGCTTTCTGCGCGTCAGGAGCGGTCGCGACAACCGATGAATGAACAAGCAAGTCGTATTCGCGCGGCGCAGCAGGAGCGCGCAGAAGCGGCAAAAAAAGAAGACGATGCACTTATTCGACGCGCGCGGGAAAAATTTGGCGTTGATGTGGAATTACGCGAACAACAAGCAGAGATATTGAGAGAAATACTTGAGAAGGGCGGCAGTGTGTACAGTACCTATTTACCAGAGCACTATAGTGGAAGTGGCGACTGGGGAGGAGTAACAAAAACAGATGACCGCAGAAAATTTAATGATGCGCGGGAGCGGTCTGCAGGAGTTTTTCAGACGGACGATAATTATCGGGGTATACGGAAACGACTTGATCATGTCATGCAAGAGCATGGAGTAAGTGAGGGAGTCGCTTTATATCCTGCAACAGAGGCGGTATATCAGGAAAAGACAAAACTCATTCGGAAAAACGGTGTCGCTGGCTTCTTTGGCGTAACGGAAGAGAAGAAGGAACGCGTTTATTCCGGCGTACGCGCGGTGCGTCATGAAGAGATTGTATCTGGAGGAACGCAAGAGAATTCATTTTACCTTGTATATTATTTTAAACCGGCTGATGTCATGAAAATGAGTGCCTATCAATCTTTTAACGATCGACCAGGTCAATGGGTAACTGTCAACGTGGCGATTCCTGAATCACTTGCGCAAAAAATTGAGCCAGTCCTCCATCAAGATCCATTTTTTATTCGAAAAATAGTTGAAACAATCGTAATTGATAAAATGGGTATTTCGCAAGAAGCGTGGGAAAAAGGTGATACGTATACGGGGGGACATCCGCTGCGTCCGCCATACGAAAAACTGCAAGAGATTGATGGCGTTGATCGCATATATGTTCATACATACGGCAAGCCATTTGACGAGCGTTCGATCAAAAAAACATAGCTATGCGGTATATCGCAGATTTTCATATTCACTCAAAATATTCCCGCGCATGCAGCAAGGATCTTGATCTTGAACACATCTCGGCATGGTCGCGCATCAAGGGAATTCATGTTGTGTCATGCGCTGATTTTACGCATCCAAAATGGTTTGGTGAATTAAAAGAAAAATTAGAAGAAACACATGAGGGGCTCTACGAATTAAAAAAAGTATTTCAAACAGCCGGTGATGATATTGTCCGATCATTCTCCCCCGTCCTTATTTCAGCGCCACAGTATTTTATCCTGGGAACAGAGTTGAGCTGTATTTATTCAAAAAATGGAAAAGGGCGCAGGATTCATCTTGTTGTGCTCGCGCCGTCACTTGCCGTTGTTGAGCGGATTAATAATAAGCTTGCGTCGATCGGGAATATTGCATCAGACGGTCGACCGATTCTCGGTATCGATGTCCGGGATCTTGTTGCGATGATACGCGATATTTCTGATAAATGTTTCTTTATCCCAGCGCATGCGTGGACGCCATGGTTTGCTGTCTTTGGTTCGATGTCGGGATTTGATTCTCTCGAAGAATGTTTTGGCGATATGGCGCCCTATATTTCTACGATAGAAACAGGCCTTTCCTCCGATCCGAAAATGAATTGGAGAATATCAAAACTGAACGATATTACATTTGTATCAAATTCAGACGCGCATTCACTCGAGAAACTTGGACGAGAGGCAAATATTTTTATTGGCGATGAGCTTTCCTATATTTCGCTCACCAGCGCTCTGCAAACAGGGAAAGGGGGAGTACCGCACATGCGCCTTGAGGCCACGATTGAGTTTTTCCCCGAGGAAGGAAAATATCATTTAGACGGACACCGATTGTGCAAATTCTCGTGCGGCCCCGAGCAAACAAAAAAAATCGGCGGTATCTGCCCGGTGTGTAAAAAGCCGCTAACGGTTGGAGTTCTCAATCGCATAGCACTGCTCGCTGATCAGAGCGCAGAGGAACAAAAAAATCACCGGATCCCCTTTCTCAGCATCATCCCATTGCAAGAATTACTATCGCAATATGTCGGCGTTGGCACGCAATCAAAAAAAGTTAAAGAGCTGTACAAAAAAGTTATCAACAGTTGTGGTTCAGAATTCGAAATTTTGCTCACCGCTTCAACAGCTGAAATTAAAAAAAATATTTCATCTGATTTTGCAGAAATGATCAAAGCAATGCGCGCGGGATTGATCGATATTATTCCCGGGTACGATGGTGAGTATGGAATCATTCGTGTCGTGAGAAAAAAGAACAAGGAACAAATCGAAATGTTTTAAATATTTTTTTTGCCTCATAAAAATTTTGTATACGCGTCGTATTGATTTCCCGCACGAGAAATTATTGGGTAGAAAATCGTTATAAATAAATAACTCCGACAGATATCGGAGTTATTTATTTTTCTGTTTTCACAGCGAAAGAGCGTGCTTTATTTTTTCTTTTTTGGCGCTGCTTTCTTTTTTGCGGCCGGTTTTTTGGCTGCTGGTTTTTTGGCTGCAGGCTTTTTAGCTGCAGGTCGCTTTTTTGCGGCCGGTTTTTTGGCTGCTGGTTTTCGCTTCGCTGGTTTTTTTGCTGGCATACGTTCACCTCCTTTCAATGTTTAAAATTTTCTTTACCTTTCTAGTATAGCATAAAAAAAACATCATGAACAGATTTTGGGCGCCATTTTTATTTATTTTTGAAAATAATATTTAACTCCGCTCAATTTTTAGGCAGCAAAAAATAAAAAAGAATTGATGAGAAAAATTTTTACAAAAAAATACAGTGGGCAAATAGGATTTTTTTGGAGGCCTGCTCAATATTTTCGCAAATTTTTTCTGAACGGTTTTTTGACTTTCTTCCGGAGATTCAGACGGGTTTATTTTTCTCTAATTCTTCTTTCAACAGCGGAACAATTTGTTTTCGCATAATCAGAGTTGACCGCCCAGCAACTGCGCCTGTAAATCGCACAGCAAAAACTTTTTCTAAAAGTTTTTGTGTTTCCAAATCTTGGACGACAAAAAAGTTTCTGGTATCCTCGAGCTCAATAGTGTTTTGAAAGATGAGATCGAGGCTCATCTCACGCTTTATTTTTTCTAATACTTGGATAATTTCATCACTTCGCTCGTCAAGCAACTTTTTTGCACCAATCATTTCCACTTGAGCGATGCCAACTTTTTTGCCGCTCAGAACAAACCATGCAAAATCACCCTCAATTCGTTCAGAAAGTTTTTTCCCCGATAAATCAGACTTTGCGATAAACAAATCTTTCCAAAAATCTTCAGGTAATTTCGCGGTTTTATTGAGCCAAGCGGCCGCTTCCTTATCGCGGTTAGTGGTAACATTGCCTTTGAAGTTGAGCGTGTTGGAAATTATCGCACCATATACCAAAATCGCGGATTCTTTAGAAATATCCACCTTATTTTCCATAAACTTTTCGGCGATAAGTGTAGCGGCCGCGCCAACGAGTTCAATTTGTGCTTTTGCTTTGGGAAATTTATCTGCCTCGTGGACTTTGCGGTGGTCAATAATCTCTATGACTTTTTCTGGTGCGATTTTGCCCTCGAGCCCATTGAGGTCACTCGCGTCTACGAGTATCACCTCGTCGTAGTTATCTGCGCTTTCTATTATTGATGGATATTCAAAGTCAAAGCGATCAAAAATGTATTTCACCTCATCGTGGAGCTCGCCAATAATCCCAACGAAGATAGTTTTACCGATTTTTTGCAAAAATTCACCGTAAGCAATTGCGCCGGCAACACCGTCGAGGTCGGGATTTACGTAGCAGGTTACGAGGATTGGCTTCATATCCATTTATTTTCCTCAAGAAAGTTCTTTACTTTCTCGAAAATCTTGCCATGTCCGGCTGCGTTTGGATGGAGTCCATCATCCAAATCCTCATTTTCAAGAAGACCAAAAATATCCAAATACGGGATATTATTTTCCCTGCAAACAACTCTCATTAAATCGTCGTACTTTTTGATTTCAGTATTGATATAGTAAATATCTATCCACGAGACGGGCATTGTTTTTGTCTCATCAACATTTTTGAAGCCAATAAAAATTATGTTTGGTGTTATGTTTTTTGACCTGCGAATTATTTCTTCCAGATTTTTCCTAAATTGGTCGAGCGGAATTTGATTTGGTCCATTTTTACCAACCAGAGAAGAATCATTGCCACCGGATTGAAAAATAATTGCGTCTGCCTCACGGATTTTTGATTCTGATTCAAACCTTTCAAGAATCGTTTCTGTTGTTCCACCAGAAATACTGAGATTATAAATCTCACACCCAATGTCTTTTTTGCTAGCATAAAGCCAGAGGCGATTTACCCAACCGCCTTTTTCCCTGTCCCATGCACCCCAAGCAGTACTATCTCCAAAAATGCACATCGAATTCATAAATGTATTCTAATAGTTTATCAAAAAAAATTCCACCCTTCGGTGGAACTAATGATGGTGGACCCGAGCGGACTCGAACCGCTTACCTCCGCATTGCAAATGCGGCGTTCTACCAGATGAACTACGGGCCCCTGGTGGGCGACACAGGATTCGAACCTGTGACCTTCACAATGTCAATGTGACGCTCTAACCAACTGAGCTAGCCGCCCTTATCTGAAGGCTAAAAACAACAAGAGCATACAATATAGTGCATGCCTATGTACTAATGCTAGCACGCTTTTTTGTTTTTGAAAAGAGGAGAAGGGCGCGAAACGGAATACGTTAGGCACCCTCCATGAATTTCGGGCGGAAGGGACGTGTTTCCTGGGAAAGATGTGCACTTCCCTTCCGCCAACCCCGGCAACAACGAAATTCGCAAATACGCGACCCCTTAGAAACGCCCGCTGGTAGCGGAGTTCCGAGGATACTGCCCGAATTTCGCGACAACGCTCCCTGGCGGGAGATTCCGTTGGTAGTGCGAGGTTACAAATAGTATAGCGAAGACTTTTTCAAAATCAATAGAGGGTGGTCAATTTAAAATTCTGTATAAAAAGAAGAAACGCAAGCTGACAGTGTCAACAAGCGTTTCGGGGTTTGGGTGGCGGAGAATCGATTCGAAAAAAGATTTTTCGAAGATCCTACACGCCGAAGCGGGTGAAGAGGGCGGAGTCCGGAACTCTGCGGCGTCCATCGAGGATGGACTCGACGCCCTCTTTCCCGCTGTGGAGCGCAAATTGCGAGTCGTGGCGGTTCGACTCAAGCAATAGGGGCGGTGGCGCTCCAAGCTTTTGCACTCAAGGAGTGCGTGCTGGTACTAAACGGAGAGGGGGTGAATGGAGTATTACACCCCCTCCTCCTCCTTGTCGGGCATGGGTTCCGACGTCCATGCCCAGGTTCGCGGCGTTTACCATCGGCTACGGCGGATTTGAGGGGGAGGAGTTCGCGAGAAATCTCGCACTCATGCGAACTGCAACTCCGCCCTCTTTTCCGTCGTGACGCTTCTACCCATCTCGCATTGTGCGAGAGCAAGGAATTCCCCAAGGGGAATCACAGGAGCTGTTGGTGAGAACAGCCGGTCTCTGCGTCGTCAATAGACTTGAATGTGGGGCAGGCCGCTCGGAGAGCTATTCGCAACGCAATGACTTCGGCGTTGCTTTACGGCCTGCCCCCTTTTCTGCCAGGTGATGGACGTTTACCAGCAGGGTGGACCAGTTGTAAAGATCATACGATCTCCCTGAACTTTCGTTCAGCACTGGCCCACCCTATGCAGAAGGGGGTTGATTTTTGTTAGTATACCAGCGGTTGTGTAAGAACTATAGTTAGTATAGAATGACTTTCGGAGGAATGAAAGAAACCTTGTCAAGAGTATTTTGAGCGGCCGTTAAATTTTGTATGAAAAATAAAGATATATCAGCCAGCATACGGTTGCTTGTGAAAAAAGATCCATCGTTTTCTTTTATCAAAAATCTCACCGTGGGATTTCCGAAGGCAGAAATATATCTTGTCGGTGGTGCGGTGCGCGATATGATGCTTGGACGCAAGACAAAGGACTATGATTTTGTTGTGCGAAACATTCCTTTGAGCACGCTGATACGCCAGCTAAAAACAATCGGTACGGTGAATTTGGTCGGAAAGAAATTTGGGGTAATAAAATTTGCTCCAACGACACCTTCCCATTATTCCGGATCAATCGATATTTCTCTCCCGCGTACGGAGTTTAGCATTGGCTCCACAGGGCATTATCGGGACTTTGAAATTCAAAGCAATCCAACACTTCCGATCGAAGACGATCTTTCGCGACGGGATTTTACGATAAATGCGCTTGCGTGGGACATAAAAAAAAATAATTGTATCGATCCTTTTGGTGGTCAGGTCGATTTGCGCAAAAAAATTATTCGCACGGTTGGAAAACCGTCCGCGAGATTTCAGGAGGATTATTCGCGCGTTTTGCGTGCCGTTCGGTTTGCCTGCTCTCTGAACTTTCAGATTGAGGAAGAGACCGCTCGTGCGGTCATCCGCTTTTCAAAAAAATTAAACCAAGAGATCTCAGCTGAGCGTCTTGGGGAAAAAGTCGATCGAAATACTTTGCGGGTCGTGCCCTATGAGGTAATAGCAAAAGAAATGGTCAAAGCATTTGCGACGAGTCCTGTGCGCGCCTTTGATTTGTACGATGTGTTTGGATTTTTTAAAGCGCTTGCCCCTGAGATGCTTACAATGAAGCAGTGTCCACAGGATGCACGATGGCATAGTGAGGGAGATGTTTGGGCGCATACGCGTCTTGCATTGAGTATTGTGGAAAGTTCAGCATTTCGAAGAGAGTTTAAAGAGAACCCGGCACCGCCGGCACTGATTTTTGCGGTGATGTTCCATGACATCGGCAAGCCGGCAACGATTCAGATGCCCGGAAAAGATCCCGTTGACCGGATTCGATATATTGGCCATGATCGTGTTGGAGCCGATATCGCGCTCAGAATAATCGACCGACTTCGCCTCTCGAGCGCTGAGGGCATGTCTATTGATTCGGAAATCATTCATTGGCTCATCAAGAACCACCTCCTCCTTTTAAATGCACCCATCGCTACGATGCGGAACAACACCATTGAAAAATATTTTTTCAAAGACAGAAGCCGCGGCAAGCTTTTGTTGCAACTGGCATTTGCAGACGGATCGGCGTCGATTCGAAAGGATAAAAAGTCGGGACTTGAAACATATCGAAAATTTAAGCCCATTTTGAGAAAATTTGAGAAGATTCACTTTGCAAATAATCGCCTACCCCGGCCATTTCTGGACGGTAATGAAATAATGAGGTTGTGCGGCATAAAGCCGGGACCGAGGGTTGGTGAGCTGCGAACGGTATTACGAGAAGAACAGCTTTCAGGACGTATTAAAACAAAGAGTGACGCTCGGCGGTTGCTTAAAGAAAATATATGAACAGTATTATTCCAAAAGAGTACGCAGGAAAACGGTTTGATCATGTGCTTGTAGAGATGCTTCCCGATCAGTCGCGGAGCCGTATTCAGCGCATGGTAAAAGATGGAGTTATTACACTGAACGGCAAAAAAGTTGCGCCTCATCATTTTCTCAAAGGCGGTGAACAGATGGATTTTGCCGAGCAAGAAAGCGCTCCGCCGGCAATGAAGGATATATCCGCCCCCTACAAAATTATTGTCGAAACACCAGAATATATTGTCGTTGATAAACACGCAGGAGTTGTTGTGCACTCTGGTGTCCGACACGAGCACGATACGCTTGTTGATGCGCTGCTCAAAAAATATCCGGAAATTCGTGGAGCTGGCGAAGATCCAATGAGGCCCGGTATTGTACATCGCCTTGATAAGGATGCGTCGGGGATCATGGTTGTTGCACGAACGCATGATAGTTTTGAATCACTGATGAGGCAATTCAAGCTTCGCTTGGTAAAAAAACAATACAGCATTTTGGTGTATGGAGCCGTGGTTCCAAAAGAAGGTGTTATCGATTTTCCACTTTCGCGCTCAAAACAAAAATATACAAAGAGAGCGGCGGGTTCAAAAGAAGGCGTTCCGGCGGTCACTCGGTATTCTGTTGAACAGAGCATGAAGCACGTTTCTCTTGTGCGCGTGCAGCCGGAGACGGGGCGCACCCATCAGATCCGCGTTCATTTTTTTGCAAAGGGAAATCCGATCGTTGGAGATAAGATCTATCTGTCAAAAAAAATAAAACCCGTTTTTGCATCACGCCTTATGCTCCATGCGGTATCTCTGGGGTTCAAAGATCTTGCCGGAGAATGGCATGAGTATATGGTGACACCCGATGAGGATTTTCAGCGTGTCGTAAGAGATGCGGAAGGCGCTTGACGGAAGCGGGCAAAAGGATTTGTCTGCAGGCTCGTTTTCCAATAAAAATGCACGAATCACCGTATTTTTTATGTATCCTTCCATAGTTATCCTTGCAAGAAGGCCAGCCCCTTGCTTTTTATAAAGTATTTGTTAGAATAGCCACATATTATTGATTCTCAATCTATGGCAAGCAGTACGAAAGATACCTCGTTATTTGCAGATGTTGTTCCCGGGATGACTATTCGCGTTCATCAGAAGATTAAAGATGTGAACGCAAAGGGTGAAGAAAAGGAACGTATCCAGGTGTATGAGGGTATGGTAATCAAGCGCAAGGGCGGCAGTCAGAAGGGCGCGACTGTCACGGTTCGTAAAATCTCGAACGGCGTCGGTGTAGAGAAGATTTTTCCGATCAATCTCCCGGCCGTTGTAAAGGTGGAGAAAAAGAAACAAGCCGAAGTACGGCGAGCAAAGCTCTATTACCTCCGCACCTATAAGAAAAAACTGAAGGAAAAAGCGCTCGCCTAACCCGCGAGCGTTTTCTCTTGAAGAATATTTATTTTCAAGTATACTGTTTGGACAGTACAAAATGTGCGCGGGTGGCGAAATTGGTAGACGCAACAGCTTGAGGGGCTGTCGCTCGCAAGAGTGTGGAGGTTCGAGTCCTCTCCCGCGCATTTTGAGCGCAGCGAAAAATAGAAGGAAGCAACAGAACTGCTTCTGTTGCGGGAGGACGAGAAGGCCGCAGTGATGTTTTGCTCACTTGCCGGTGAGCAAAACCACGAGGGGCGGCTCCGCGACCGTCGAGCTGGAAAGCGAAGAGAGTTGTGGGCGAGTCCTCTCCCGCGCATTTGAAAAAAAATGAAAAAAAGATTAAACTCCACTATGCGTGGAGTTTAATTGTAAGGACGTGAATTATGCGCGCTTAGCTCAGCTGGTTAGAGCACACGGTTTACATCCGTGGGGTCAGAGGTTCGAATCCTCTAGCGCGCACCAGTCAATTGATTTTGGTATTTGTGCAAAGAAAGACAACACTCACGCAGTATTTGATCTCGCATCTTTCCGCTCATCCCGATCGGAAAGATCTTGTCTTGATCATGTCAGACCTGGCAGTTATCGGAAAGCAGATATCTCATCAGACAAACCACGCGGGGCTTGTCGGAATTCGGGGGCAGGCAGGGTTTGATAATATTCACGGTGAGGACGTGCAGAAGCTTGATGTTTTTGCAAACGGGCTGTGCAAGGAATATCTCCGTCAAACAGGACATTTTGCCCTCCTTGCATCTGAAGAAGAAGACGCGGTTGTTGATATGGGTGATGATGGCAAGGACGCCAAGTATATTATCGCGTTCGACCCGCTTGATGGCTCGAGTAATATTGATGTAAACGTTGGTATTGGTACGATATTTTCAATTCACCGATTGAGAACGAATTGTGAGCGTACGAGCGAGCGGCAATTTTTTCAAAAAGGAAGTGAGCAGGTTCTAGCCGGGTACCTATTGTATGGTTCGAGACCTGGAATCTCCCGTCAAGAGGGGCTCTGCAAAGAGCCTCTCTTTTCGTAGGGCGTTCCACGTTTCCACACCGCATACACTCGGTAGAGAATCTTTCTCGCCGTTGCAACTGTT
>Ga0172375_10011696_pt1 | contig 11126 bp, 8 predicted proteins | sample LakKiv1m_FD_114537 | JGI IMG/M metagenome (GOLD analysis project Ga0172375, IMG submission 114537) | Freshwater microbial communities from Kabuno Bay, South-Kivu, Congo - kab_092012_11.1m | ecosystem: Environmental > Aquatic > Freshwater > Lake | place: Democratic Republic of the Congo... | reverse complement strand
AGTAGGCCGAAAGGATTGAAAGCCAAAGCCGGGCCTTTTGAATTTCCTGTAATTTTGTGTTAACATATTATGAAATAGTCGTAAAAATGGATAAAGATTAGTGAAAATGGAGGTGTGATTATTGCATGGCTAAGACAAAAGAGCGATTTATTATCAATGAAAAAGGCCAAAAAGAAGCAGTGGTTTTAGATGTGGAGGCCTATGAAAACTTATTGGAAGACCTTAATGATTTGCGCCTGATTGCGGAACGGAAAAATGAAGCAACAATATCTCGGAATTGCTTAAAAGGAGCTTAAAACAGAGTGGCCTCCTATAGAACTAAAATGATTTTTGTGTATGCAGTAGGCTGTCGCAAGGATATTTATCGCAAGTGAAAAAACTCACCTTTCAACAAATTATCAATAATTTAAACCAATTCTGGGCTGATTATGGGTGTGTGATCCGCCAGCCTTATGATGTAGAAAAGGGCGCAGCGACCATGTCGCCGGCTACTTTTTTCGGCGCCTTAGGGCCCAAACCATGGCAAGTTGCTTACATTGATCCTGTCCGACGCCCGGCTGACGGCCGCTATGGCGAAAATCCTAACCGCTTGTTCCATTATTTTCAATATCAAGTTGTTTTAAAACCATCACCGCTAGAAGTTCAGTCAGTCTATTTGGATTCTTTGCGCGCTATTGGTATTGAGCCGACTAACCATGATGTTCGATTTGTTGAGGATAACTGGGAATCGCCGACGTTGGGGGCGTGGGGCACGGGTTGGGAGGTGTGGGCAGAAGGTATGGAAGTGACCCAATTTACCTATTTTCAGGAATGCGGCGGCTATCCTTGCAAGCCGGTTTCAGTTGAACTTACTTATGGCTTGGAACGCTTGGCCATGTTTATCCAAAAAGTAGACAATGTTTATGATATTAAGTGGAATGACACGGTAAAATACGGCGATATTTATTTGCCGCAGGAAAGGCAGAACTCAAAATATAATTTTGAGGCGGCTGATACAGAAGCCTTAACTTTATTATTCGGTATTTATGAAAAAGAGGCTGATAAACTGCTCAAGCAAAACCTGGTTTTACCAGCCTATGACTATGTTTTAAAATGCTCGCACGCTTTTAATATTTTGGATGCCAGGGGAGCCATTTCTGTTACCGAAAGGATGGCGTATATCTTAAGGATCCGCAAATTAGCCAGGAGATGCGCAAAATTATATGTTGAAGGCATTGCTTGAAATAGGTTGTGAGGAAATCCCGGCCCGCTTTATGCCCGGATTTTTGGCAGATTTAAAGAAAAACGCGGAAGAAAAATTAAAACGCGAAAAACTGGAGTTTGCCAAAGTGGAAACACTGGGCACTTACCGCCGTTTAACTCTTTATATTGATGGTTTGGCTGCTAAACAGCCGGATATTATCGAAGAGATAAAAGGCCCGCCAGCGGAAATTCAACTGGCTGTAGAAAAGTTTGCAGCTGGCCAGGGCGTGGCGGTTAAAGATTTAATAACTAAAGAACTAGGACCCAAAAAATATGTTTTTGCTGAAATTAATAAAAAAGGCCAGCCTGCTGCCAAAATTTTAGCCAAATTATTTCCAGAAATAATCAGCTCGCTTTACCAGCCATTGTCTATGCGTTGGGGAGATTTAGATTTTAAATTTATTCGGCCTATTCATTGGTTGGCGGCTATTTGTGGGGAGAAGGCTGTTAAGTTTGAGTTAGCCGGAGTTAAGTCTGATAATAAAACCAGGATAAACAACAAACAACAAACATCAAACATCAAACAATTAGCAAATTCCAATGTTCAAAATTATAAACAACTATTGAAGAAGTTTGGAATAGCGGTTGATCAGGAAGAACGGAAGGCTTTAATTAAGAAATTGGTTGAAGCGGCGGCCAAGAAGGCCGGCGTTAAGGCTTTAGTTCGGGAAGATCTATTGGACGAAGTTAATTTTTTGGTTGAAAATCCGATTGCTTATATCGGTAAAATTGACAAAGCTTTCTTAAGTTTGCCTCAGGAAGTTTTGATCACTTCCATGAAAAAAAACCAGAAATATTTTCCTTTAGTGGATAAAAACGGCAAATTAGCTGAAAAGTTTGTGTTGATTGCGGACGGCTGCAAAAATAAAGGCATTGTCGAAGGCAATCAGAAGGTCTTAACTGCCAGGCTTTCCGACGCAAAATTCTTTTTCGAAGAAGATAAAAAACAATCTTTGAAAATGTACACGGTGGAGCTGGAAAAAGTAGAGTTTTTTAAGGGCCTGGGTACTTTGGCGCAAAAGGCAGGCCGCTTAGCCCATTTGTCGGAGTGGATTGCCAAAAGAGTAAAGTTGAATGACGGCAAGCTGGATTTAATTAAACGGATTTGCCTGCTGTGCAAAGCAGATTTAAACACCAAAATGGTTTATGAGTTTCCTGTGCTGCAGGGAGTGATGGGCAGGGAATATGCCCTGCTTTCTGGTGAAGATAAAGTGGTGGCGCAAGGTATTTATGAACATTACCTGCCGCGATTTGCTGATGATAAACTGCCGCAAACCAAAGAAGGCATGGTGGTGGCCCTGGCAGACCGCTTTGATTCCATTGTCGGCTGTTTTAGCATTGGCCAAATCCCCAGCGGCTCTCAAGATCCGTATGGCTTAAGGCGGGCAGTGCATGGTATTGTCCGCATTGTGCATGAAAATAAGCTTGATATTTTGTTGGACGAATTAATAGAGCATAGTTATAAGCTTTATGAGCCAATATTAAAAGAAAAACAACCGTTAGCCCAAGTAAAAAAACAGGTAAAAGAGTTTATTGCGGCGAGGCTGCGGCCACTTTTAGCTGAAAAAGGCATTCGCTATGATGTGGTGGAAGCGGTTTTATCTGATTTTAATGATATTTTAGATGTGTTTGAAAAAGCTAAAGCACTTAATGCGCTGGTTAGAGAGCCCTGGTTTGTCGGGGTAGTAAAATCAGCAGAAAGAGCGTCTCGTATTTCTAAAGGCAGTCCAAATCCTGCTATTGCTGAAGACCTGTTGGTGGAAAAAGAAGAAAAAGAGCTTTATGACTTGTATATGAAAATTAACTGGGAAGTGGGGGAGGCAATTAATAAGGAACAGTGGGGTCAAGCGATCAAACTTTTGGCTCAGCTGACTGATCCCATGGAAAAATTCTTTGACAAAGTATTGGTTATGCATAAAGACGAGAAAATAAAACATAACCGCCTGGCGCTTTTATGCGCGATTGCCAGCATGTATTTGCAGGTGGCGGACTTTGAAAGGATTGTATTGCAATGAAAATAAAAAAGAGGGATTGGGGGGTGAGGATGTTTCTTGTTTTCTTTATTTCTTTGTTTTTTTACTCCTCAGCTCTAGCCTCCTTTATCAGCTTAAATACCACGGTTACGGCTAAGGTGGTTGGCAGTCAGTTAAAAGTTTTAGTTTCAGCTGTAAATAAAGGCGACGAACCGGCTTACAGCGTGCAGGCGGAGTTGCAGGTTGGCGATAAAAAAATACTGGCGGAGAAAAAAGAAAAAGTTGAGATAGACGGGGATTATAAAGGCTATGCCGCTTTTAATTTAAATCTGATTAATCCAGGCCAATACCCTTTAATTGTGGTCATGCATTATGCTGATGCCAACCAATATCCTTTTTCAGCTTTAACTATCCCCGTCTTTAATTTTAAAGCAGAGGATGTTCCTGTGGAAATTTTTGGCCGCATGCGTTCAGCAACTTTTTGGAAAGAAGGGCAGTTGGGCCTAACTTTAAAAAACAGCGGTAATACAACTATTAATGCCAAGACCAATCTGGTTGTGCCCCAGGAATTGACTGTGCAAAATAACCAGCAGGATATTGCTATTGCCGGCCGGGCCAGCGCCCATACTTCTTTTAATATTGAAAATTTTTCCGCGCTTTCCGGCAGCACTTACCAGGTTTATGCGGTCAGCGAATATGACAAGGATGGCCGGCATCACACCGTGATTACGCCGGGGATGATTAAAATTGTGGAAAAAAGAAACATTTTAGGCTTGGATTATCAATATTTATTGATCTTTTTGGTTATCTTAGTGATGGTTTTTATCATTTTTCAAGTATTTAAAAGTGAAAAAAAATAATTTAATTGATCTTACTATTTTAGGGTTTATCTTTTTGTTTTTATTCTCGTTTTTTACGCCGAGCATGTTGTTTTCGCTTACCACTACTACCGGCGGCGACACTTGCTCGCATTACCCAACTGCGGTTTATTTAAAAGAGGTGTTTTTGCCCCAGGGCAGGATTATGGGCTGGGACATGGGCAGTTATGCCGGCTTCCCTGTCTTTTACCATTATTTCCCCCTAACTTTTGTGCTGATGGCTTTGCTTAACTTTATTATTCCCATGCAGATATCTTTTAAGCTGATTTCTGTGCTGGGGACATTTTTGCTGCCGGTTTGTGTTTATTTTTCTTTTAAGCTTTTAAAATATAAATTTCCTATCCCCGTTATTGCCGCCGCTTTTTCCCTGGCTTTTCTTTTTATGGAAGCTAATTCTATGTGGGGAGGCAATATCCCCAGCACTTTGGCCGGCGAATATTCTTACAGTCTGGGCTTAGCGTTGATTGTGCTGTTTTTTGGCACACTGTATGACGGGATTGAAAATAAAAATAAAATAATTTTAAACGCGCTTTTGGTTGCGGCGCTGGCTTTTTGCCATGGGTATACTTTTATTTTTTCCGGAGTTTTAGGTTTGTTTTTCCTGTTTGTGCGCAAAGGCTGGTGGGATAATTTTAAATATTTATTTAAAGTTTATGGTTTGGCCGGGCTATTGATCTCTTTTTGGTTTATCCCCTTCTTTTTCAATATCCCCTGGGTTACCAGCTATGTTACCCGCTGGTATATAGAATCTATTTTTAAGGTGATCCCTCTCATCTTGATCCCCTTTTTGTTGCTTTCAATTGCGGCCTTGTTTTTAAACTTGTTTGAAAGAAGGTCGCATTATTTTGTTTATGCTATTTTTAGCTCCCTTGTTTTATATTTTATTGCTCCCAATATTGGCATGCTGGATATCCGCTGGATTCCTTTTGTCCAATTATTTATGGTTATCTTTTCTGCCACAGTATTAAATGTTTTCCTTGACGAGGTTGAATTTCCCCAAATGCTGCCTTTGATTGTTTATCTTATGGTTATTTTGTGGATTGCGCCCAATGTTACTTTTATCAAAGGCTGGATTAAATGGAATTATGAGGGTTTTGAAGGTAAAAAGAGCTGGCCGCTTTTTCAGCAGATTAACGGTTATTTAGAAAAAACAGGCCCTGGCCGGGTGGTTTATGAACATTCTCCCGACCATAACCAGTTTGGCAGTGAACGGGCTTTTGAAAACTTGCCGTATTTTGCCCATCGGGACACCTTAGAAGGCCTTTACATGCAGTCGTCCATAAGCTCGCCTTTTGTGTTCTATATCCAGTCAGCGGTTTCCAAGGTTTGTTCTGGCCCTTTCCCTCAATATAAATACACTAACCTTAACCTTCCGGCGGCCATTTCTTTGCTGGAAAAATTTAATGTTACCCATTATATTGTTAAAAGCGAGCAAGCTAAAAAACAAGCCAAAGAGGTGTTGCAGTTAAGGCTTGAGAAACAATTTGGTGATTATGAAATTTATCGCTTGACCTCTAATGATGGGAGTTATGTGACGGCTGTTGATTATGAGCCGGTCTTGTTTGAAACACAGGACTGGAAAATGGACTTTTTTAACTGGTTTAGGATGGGCAGGGCGTTGGGAGTGCCGCTGGTTTATATTAAAGATCCAGATAGTCAGACGGAGAAGAAGTTTAAATTAAAGGCCAGCCAATTATTTGATATTCCGCAAGTGCCGCTTAAACAGCCAAAACCTGAAATAAAAGAGAAGATGGGCAAAGAAGACATTGAATTTACCACCAATTTAGTTGGTTATCCTCATTTAATAAAGGTTTCATATCATCCCAATTGGCAAGTTGAAGGAGCGGACAAGATATATTTAGTTGCACCTTCCTTTATGTTGGTTTATCCTAATCAAAATAAGGTTCGCCTGTATTTTGGCAAGACTGTTTACAATTATATTGGCGGAACATTGTCTTTGGCCGGGTTAACAATGGTGCTGTTTTCTGGTATAATTTTCCTTATCAATGCACGAAAAAAATAAAATCTCAATTGTTATCCCTGTTTATAATGAAGCCGGCAATTTAAACACTCTTTATGGCAGGTTAACCGCGGTTTTAAATCAACAGCATAAAGATTATGAGCTGGTGTTTGTTGACGACGGCAGTACTGATGACAGCTTGAAAATCCTGGAACAATTAAATCAAAAAGACCATAAAGTTAAAATTATCAGTTTTTCCCGCAACTTTGGCCATATGATAGCTTTGTCTGCTGGCCTGGATCATGCCCAGGGTGACGCGGTTATTACTATGGATGCAGACTTGCAGCACCCGCCGGAAACAATCCCGCAATTAATTAAAGAATGGGAAAAAGGGGCGGAGGTGGTAACTACTATTAGAAAACATACTAAAGGGGTGGGGGCAGCGAAAAACATAACAGCTGGTTTTTTCTATTGGCTGATCAATAAGATCGGCAAAATAAAACTGCCGGCTAATTCTGCTGATTTTAGGCTTTTAGACCATCAAGTAGTAGAGAGCTTAAAACAAATTAAAGAGCGCTCCAGGTTCTTGCGCGGATTGATCAGCTGGGTTGGTTTTAAGCAGGTTTTTGTGGAATATGATGCAGAAGAGCGGACAACCGGCCAAACTAAATATACTTTTTCCAGAATGTTTTCGTTTGCCATAGACGGTATTACTTCGTTTTCCACCTTTCCCTTGCGTTTGGCCAGTTATTTGGGCTTGTTTACCGCCTTTATCAGTTTCCTGTATATTTTATATGCTATTTATATTCGAGTATTTACCAATCAGGCCATTGCCGGCTGGACCTCGGTTTTGGTCGCAGTGCTTTTTATTGGCGGCATTCAGCTGATCTTTTTGGGTATTATTGGCGAATATCTAGGCCGGGTTTTTGAAGAAACCAAACAGCGGCCGCTGTATATCATCAAAAAACAAATAGGGTTTTAATGCTGAAGTCATTAAATCGGGTTTTGGAAAATTATAAACAGTTGTTAGGGTTTTTAAAACAAATAGTTAATCCCCGCATCATCATCATTTCTTTTTTATTGTTTTTTATGATAGGTTCTCTCACCCTTTATTTAAACATGATTCCGGTAAAAAGATTAAAAGATCTGCCTGATGAATCATGGATTAATCCCTCTGTTGCTTTGTCAATAACCGAAGCTGTAAAAGATAAAAATATCTTTATTGATGGGTATTATGGTTCGGAACCGGGAGAGCTGTCGTTTTTCAATAACTTTGGGGCTAAAATATTTATTTCTTGTGATTCATACGCTAAAAATGAAAAGAAAATTTATCAAAGCGGGTTGTTGATTTTAAATTATGCTATTGGCAAGCCAGAATTGACCCTTGCTGATAGGCAGATTCTAAAAAAATATTTAGTAAATGGTGGCCGAATCCTACTTATGTGCCCAATATGGGTTTGGAGCGGATATGATCATAAGGACATGAAAAAAGCACCCTATTATGAAATAGCTGAGTTTTTTGGCCTGGAGCTTTCAAATGACTATGTTATTCAACCTCTTAAATTTGCCGGGGACTTTAATGCAATTGGGCTTGAGCCGGAATTGTTTTCGCAAAATGCCTTTTCTTCTATTAGGCATCTCAACTCTAATTTTATTCCAATTTTAGAAGGTCAAGCAGGGCAACTGGCCGCAGTGGCTGTTGCTGATCAGAATAATAAGCTGGTATTTTGGAGCCAAAATAATTTATTGACCGGCACAGTTAATTCGGCTCCTCATGGCAAGAAATTCGTAAATATATTATTCAATTGGCTGTTTGATCGGCCGTCTGAGTATTTTAAAAAACCGCAAATGGCTGATGAAATTCTTAAGAGTTATCCCCATGAAAAACAAAATATGGGAACAAGGCAGTTTCCTAATCAAAAAGGCTTGATTGCCTGGAAAATAATTGCTGCTATTTTTTGGGGCTTAGCAGCTGTTTTTTTAATTATGAAAAGGAAATATTTATTAAAACAGGCTGCTTTATTAATTAAACAAAATAATAGAATTGAAATTTGGATACTATGGTTCTCTTTCCCGCTGGCTTTATGGGCGTTAAGCGGCCTATGGCGCAGCGGACTGCCGGCAAGCTGGGATGCCTGCCAGCATTTTGTTAGATGCCTGGTTACTAAAGATGTTTTGTTGTCAAATTTTAAGATTGTTGGATGGAGTCCCTGTTGGTATCTGGGGTTGCAGCAATTTTTATTTTATTCTCCGCTCCTTTTTGTCCTGATAAGTTTAGCCCATTTAATGTCATTTGAGCTTATCCCGTTTATTATATGGTATAAGTTATTTTATTTTCTTGTTTTTTGGGGAGTAGCTCCTGCTTCTTATTGGTTGATGAGGAAAATTAATATCCCGCCTTTACCGAGCGCCTTTGCTGCGCTTGGAGCATTATCATTTTCCGCAATTCATGGAATCGGCATTGAAAGCCTTTTTGTGGCCGGATTATTAACGCAGGGCTTTGGCCTTATTTTGTTTGCTGTGGTTCTGGGATGTTTGATAAGGCTAACTCTGCCGGATGCCAAAGTTAAGGATGCTGTGTGGTTTGGGCTTTTTACTGGATTGCTTGCTTTAAGTCATGTGATATCAACTTTTTATTTGGGTCTTTGCATCCTTGTTTTTGCCCTCGCAAATTTAGTTAATAAAAGATTTTTCGCCTTGCTTTTACTAGGAGGACTCCTAAGTTTGCTTATCTCTGCTTTTCAAATATGGCCAACCTGGTATTTTAAGGAATTGAAGCCGCCGGGAGTTGGATGGGGGAACTTTAATTTTTTTGCCGCAATATTTTCGGGCGCATATTTCAGCTCTATTTTAGTAAATATATTTGCAGTTGTAGGGCTTGGCATTGCTTTATTATCCAAAAATAGAACCAAAATTGCATTAGCTGTATTGGCAATTATAACCTATTTGCTGGCTTCAGCCACTGTAACGTTTCATTCCGACCTTTATTATCTAGTCTTTCGGCATCGTACTTTTCCATATCTTGCTCTGTATTTTGTTGTATTTACGGGTATATTTTACGATTTTGCGTTTAACTTCATTAAGCAAATTATTGATGAGATAAGATTAGCGCCCCATGCTAAAAAGGAAATGGTCAAAAAGATTGCGATTGTGGTTTTTATGGTACTGGCTGGCTTTACCATAATCTATAAAATCGCTATGTTAAAAGAGAGAGTCAGGGTTTATTCTGATTTTGATAATCCTTTAAGCGTGAAATTCCATAAGGCTTTTGACTGGGTAAAAAATAATGTGCCTGAAAATGCCGTATTGACTATGGATATGCGTATGGAGGGCGGCCCTCACCTGCTTAATACCAATTTTATCAATATATTCGGTGATCGATATAATCTTCATGGTGAATCTGGCTTTCGGCCGGGGAATGAGCATTTCGATTTGAATTTTGCTAAATGGGAGTCTGAAAAGCTTTACAAATATTCAGTTCGATACAATACTAGTTACTTTATATCCTGGACAGAAGACGTAAAAAATAATCTAAAAAATAATTCCGACCTGTTTCGCCCAGTATATTTTAATGATCCAGTAATTGTTTGGCAGGTTATGGGGCATGATTTTAGATGTCTGGATGCTCAAAATATAGCAATTAATGATTTTTATTTTTCGCCGGAATTAATTAAATGGCGACTTGATAATAATAAACAGAATAATGAGGTTATTGCTGCTGTTTCCTATCATCCGAATTGGCATTTGTATGTTAATGGCGAGCGTCACCTGGTCAAACGTACTAGTGACGGAATAATGAGTTTTATTTTACCTGACAAGGGCAGGATTGATTTAATCTTAAAATTTGAAAGAACTTTAACTGAGCGCATACTTTATGTTGTTTCAGCCTTAACATTATTGTTTGTGATATTTACTATTATGAAAAAGCAGAAAGAAAGATAATTACTCCCCCTTAGCCTCCCTGCCCATCAAATCCGCAATTGCTTTGTAGGGGTCTTTGCCTTCATAAAGCAGTTTATTAACTTCGCTGGCAATTGGCAGTTCAACTTGGTGTTTTTTGGCTAAAGCTAGAGCTGCTTTGGTAGTAGTAACGCCTTCAGCCACTTCTTTGGTGCTTTTTAAAATATCTGATAATTTTTTGCCTTTGGCAATTTTCTCGCCCACACAGTGATTCCTGGATAATTTGCTGGAGCAGGTTGTAATTAAATCGCCCATGCCGGACAGACCGGTGAAAGTTTCCGTTTTTGCACCCAGAGCTTTGCCTAATCGGCTGATCTCAGCAACCCCCCTGATTAAAAGTCCTGCCTTAGCATTATTTCCCAGGTTTAACCCGTCTGCAACGCCTGCGGCAATGGCAATAATATTTTTTAAGGCTCCGCCTAGTTGGATCCCAACTTGGTCAGTGCTGGTATAAACACGGAATCTTTCCTGCATTAAAACTTGCTGTACTGTTTTTGCTGTTTCTATGTCATCGGAAGCAATAACTGCTGCAGCTGGCAGTCCTTGTGCTATTTCCTTGGATAAATTTGGCCCGGAAAGCACGGCTAAATTTTTATTCTTTAGTTCTTGTTTTAAAATATCCAGCGGCAGGCTTAATGTTTTTTCCTCTATGCCCTTATTAGCCGCAAGCACAATGGCTTTTGGGTTAATAAAACCCTGGGCTTGTTTGGCAATGTGGCGCAGATGTTGGGTTGGAACAACAAAAACAATTAAATCAGCTTCAAGCCCGGCTTTAAAATCATTAACAATATCAATGCTTTCCGGCAATTGGAATCCAGGCAGGAATTTTTTGTTTTCCCTGTATTCCTGGATTTCTTTAGCCAAATCTTTTTCATATACCCATAGGGTAACGTTATGTTTGTTTTGGGCTAAAAGGATGGAAAGCGTGGTTCCCCAAGCGCCAGCACCGATGATTAGTATTTTCATATTAGTTTTTTCTTTCCAATCTTGTTTTCTGTGCCGTTGAGCAGTCTTTTTATGTTTGGCACATGTCTTCCTATTATAATGATAGTGATTAAAGCAGCTGCCAGGCTGTAGGCCAGGGGGCGCTTAAGGCTGAAAAATAAAATAGTT
>Ga0172375_10011694_pt1 | contig 11128 bp, 11 predicted proteins | sample LakKiv1m_FD_114537 | JGI IMG/M metagenome (GOLD analysis project Ga0172375, IMG submission 114537) | Freshwater microbial communities from Kabuno Bay, South-Kivu, Congo - kab_092012_11.1m | ecosystem: Environmental > Aquatic > Freshwater > Lake | place: Democratic Republic of the Congo... | reverse complement strand
GATGTCTTGGCTTTTGTTTTTAGAGACACAAACAAGAATGGAAGCCAAGAACATCAATTTTTCTGATGAAAAATAAGCCGCACGTTTGGGGTATGCGTTTATACTTTCCTATTCGTTAAAAAACATCTCCAAATTCAACTTCAACTAACTTCTCTAATTGTCTATTTGGAACTATTAATGGAATTGCTTCACCACTAGTGAGGCTAAAATTTTTTGTCTCTTCATTGTAGATTATTCCATTATCTCGTAAATAATCTATAAGTTGAGGTCGCCACTCCTTAATGTAATCTCCGAAATCATTCCAATTATTATTTATATCATTCTTTACTTCATTATTATCAAGAAGGTCTCTAATAACGATTAATCCCCCTTGAAGATTCAATCTATCAAAAATAGTTTTATCTATATCAGTTTCATCGACTCCAAGTAATGAGATTAAAACATCTTTATAATTGGAACCATAATAACGGTCATACATTTTACGAACATGTTTCCATATTTTAGGATGTATTCTAATTTGTGCCATTATATCTAAACTCAAATTAGGTTATAAATAACCTCTTCATCTATTTAAAAAGCTATTATTCTATATCTGCACCTGATTTTGAGATTTTATGAAGTTATCCTGATTTTCTAATGCCTTTTGAGAGCAGGGTTCAAAAACAATAATTTTTATATCCCAACCCCCCTATGAGCCCTCTCATAGAGATGAAAAAAACATGCCCTTCACCATATTAAAAAAACAGGAGCTTGTGCCCACAATTTATCTTATGGACATAAACGCCCCTCGCATTGCAAAAAAAGCCCAGCCCGGACAGTTCGTCATACTCAGGATTGATGAGACGGGCGAAAGGATACCTCTCACTATAGCTGATTTTGACCGCAAAAAAGGAACTATTACAATGATCTTCCAGGCAGTCGGGAAAACAACGACAAAATTATCGACACTTAAGACAGGCGATGCGATCCTGGATTTTATCGGCCCTCTTGGGAACCCGGCGCACATTGAAAATTATGGCACTGTGATTTTAGTGGGCGGCGGCGTGGGAGTTGCGCCGATATTCCCGCAGGCACGGGCTTTTAAGGAAGCGGGGAATAAAGTTATTTCGATCATCGGGGCGCGAAGCGCCAACCTGCTCCTGTGGGAAGAGAGGATGATAGAGGTCAGCGATGAAGTGCAAATTACTACTGATGATGGAACCAAAGGGCATCATGGATTTGTGACCGATATTGTCAAGAAGAAATTAGAGAGCGGGATGAAAATTGACAGGGTTATCGCTATCGGTCCTCCGGTAATGATGCGTGCTGTGGCCGGTGTTACAAAGCCATTTAATGTCAAAACGGTCGTCAGTCTAAATTCCATCATGGTTGACGGAACGGGCATGTGCGGCGCCTGCAGGGTGCTTGTGGGAAATGAGACTAAATTTGCATGCGTGGACGGGCCGGAATTTGACGCCCATCTTGTGGATTTCACCCTCCTTATGAATCGTCTTTCCATGTACCAGCCAGAGGAGAAGCTTGCATTTGAAAAATACAAATGTGAAAGGGAGGGATGCACATGTTAGCGCGCCAGAAGATGCCGCAGCAGGATCCCAATGTCCGCCGCGCCAATTTCAAGGAAGTTGCTCTCGGTTTTTCAAAAGAGCAGGCTATCGAGGAGGCAAAAAGATGTCTCCAGTGCAAGAAACCAAAATGCGTTGAAGGATGTCCTGTTGAAGTGAAGATACCCGATTTTATCAGTCATGTGGCAAAAGGCGATTTTGACAGCGCAATAAAAGAGATAAAAACTGTTAACGCACTTCCCGCTATTTGCGGGCGCGTCTGTCCACAGGAAACGCAATGCGAAGCGTCATGTATCTTAAAAAAGAAAGGCGAGCCTGTTTCGATTGGCAGGCTTGAGCGATTTGTTTCAGATATAGAACTGGCGAAAGGTGTGGAAAAACCGCAAAAGCCAGGGTCTTCGGGAAAGAAGGTTGCTATCGTGGGTTCAGGACCTGCGGGGCTTACAGCAGCGGCAGATCTCGCCAGAATGGGTCATTCGGTCACGATCTTTGAAGCTCTCCATGCAGCGGGCGGCGTTCTTACTTACGGCATCCCGGAATTTCGTCTTCCCAAGGATATAGTAAATTCAGAAGTGGAATATGTGAAAAAACTCGGCGTTACCATACTTCTTGATTCGGTTATAGGAAAGATCGGGACTGTTGATGACCTACTATTGGAATTCGATGCTGTCTTCCTTGGAACAGGCGCAGGACTTCCTGTATTTATGAATATCGATGGTGAGAACTTAAACGGTGTCTATTCAGCCAATGAATTCCTGACACGCGTCAATCTCATGAAATCCTACAGGTTCCCCGAATATGATACTCCCGTAAGGAAAGGCAAACGCGTGATCGTTGTTGGTGGGGGCAATGTAGCCATGGACTCAGCAAGATGCGCCCTGCGGCTTGGTGCAGATGAAGTCACGATCGTTTACAGGCGCGGGGAAGAGGAGATGCCTGCACGTGCTGAGGAGATAGAAAATGCAAAGGAGGAAGGGATTACGTTCAGGCTCCTTACAAATCCTGTAAGGCTCCTTGGCGACGCCAGGAACTGGGTCACTCATATCGAATGCGTCAATATGTACCTGTGCGAACCTGATGGGTCAGGACGCTGCAAGCCTATGCCGCTTGCCGGTTCGGAACATAAAATAGAAGCTGATGTCGTGATAATCGCGATCGGGACATCGCCAAATCCGCTTGTGCCACGAACAACAAGCGGGCTTGAGATGTCAAAACATGGTACTGTCGTCGCAAAACAAAATGGCCAGACTACCAAAAAAGGAGTTTATGCCGGAGGCGACGCAGTGACAGGTGCTGCCACTGTGATCTCTGCAATGGGCGCCGGGAAGATAGCGGCGCGGGCGATAGATGATTATCTTAAGACGAAATAATATTAATTAAGCGTTGTCGGTTGGTATCGTAAGTGTAAAATGAATAATCAATGAAAGTATTTGTAAAATTTTACTCTCCGAGATATCCTCCATCGAAGCATATATATCAAGCCCTGACAATGATTTGGACAAGAGGGTAATTTATGGCTGAAAATATATTGGAAAATGTACTGACATTCATATACACTTTAGGACACTGGCTGGGGCAAAAGATCGTAGATCTGATCGAGTATATTGCAGGGATAAAGATCGGGCAGGAAATAGTCGATGCTATCGGGATGCTTGTAATACTGACAATATTCCTAGCTATTGCAGAAGTTGCAAAAAAAGCAATATGGATCATAGTGGCTATCGGCTGGATATTGATAATTATCCGGATATTTATGATAATGATCGGATAATTAATTTTTTATGCCCGCCCGAGCAGCCTGCATGTTTTGCATACTTTTTCACTTGAGGGCTCACCGCATTTATCACATTTGAAGATTTCAGGGACAGGCGTCCGCAGCATTTGCAAGATCGTTTCAAATCCCCCAAGAAGGGAATATTTCGTCCCCGGATGCCTTACCTCATAATTATTTATCATCTCACGTATCTCGTTCCTTAACGCATCACCGGCATAGGGGCATTCATCCATGCTCACAGGAAGGTCATTCATGAATCCATATAGAGCCACCTCTTTTTCGGGAATGCTTCGAAGCGGTTTTATCCTTGGCACCATGCCAGGCTGGATCGATCCTGGCAGCATTCTTCGCAACCTGTCGATATCGCCACGCATGTAATTCATGAGGATTGTCTGCGATTCATCGTCAAGATTATGACCTATAGCGATTTTATCCGCGCCAAGTTCACGCGCTGCCTTATTCAGGATGTTTTTGCGCAATACCCCGCATAAAGTGCACGCAGCGTGTTCTTTCTTGTCCAGAAGCATATCCAATGTTGTCCCGAACTCTTCACAAAATGACCTGACCGCATGCGTAATACCCAGTTCTTTTGTGACCTTTATTGCATGAGAAAGCGTGTTCGCCCTGTAATCCCTGATCCCTTCATCTATCGTAAGTGCGATAATTTCAAGATCAGGTCTATCCTTAAATATCTTATGGAGGATATAAAGCAGAGCGATACTATCCTTACCACCGCTTAGCGCCACAACTATCCTGTCACCACGTTCTATCATTTTGAACTTGCGGATGTCACGTTTGATCTTTCGTTCAACATCCTCTATAAAATGAGACCTGCAAAGGTGTGCGTTAGAATATTTCTGGTAGATTACTGCACTTTTAGGGCAGCGCTGGCATTTCATTGAATAGGTGTAAACGCTAAACCCCTATTAATATTATATCTATGACCAGCGATTAAAAAAAAATGGGATGATGTAAAATCCCGTTACCGGGATTTTATCATCCTTACTTTGATCTGATTAGTCGTCTTCTTCATCAGTTTCGTTATCTGTTTGCTTCTTTTCTTTTACTTTTTCCTCATGTTTCTTTTCTTGTTCTTTGTCTTTATCGTGGCCATGTTCTTTATCTTTTTTCGGTGTTAATTTGACCGAGACAGTCATATTTGCGCCAACTTCGATGCTTCCTTTGATCATCTCATAGTGTTCTGCCTGAATCTTATATGAATGGCTTCCCGAAGAGACTTTCTTGAAATTTGCTATTCCTGAACGATTGGTCTCTCTCTTAACTCGATCCATCGAAATTTTCGCATCTTTTATTGGCTTTCCTGTAACATTGTCAGTTACAATAAAGGTCACAATATAATATTTAACCGGTGTGGATACTGTAACTGTTACTGCTGCAGTGCCATTCACGGTTCCATTTGCTGCCTGGATCGTTGTTGTTCCTGCTGCTGTTGCTGTGAAGTTTCCATTTGTATCGACATTGCCTACCGTCGTATTGCTGCTAGTCCATGTTATTGCGGCGTCAATTGGATTACCATTCTGGTCTTTTGGTGATGCCATAAAGGTCTGGTTTGCGCCAACAACGAGATTTGCAGTGGCTGGTGAAACGGTTATTGTCGTTAAAACCGGCGCGGGTGCGGATACTGTAACTGTTACTGCAGCAGTCCCGTTTACGGTTCCATTTGCTGCCTGGACAGTTGTTGTTCCTGCTGCTGCTGCTGTGAAGTTTCCACCTGCATCAACATTTCCTACGGTCGTATTGCTGCTCGTCCATGTGATTGCGGCGTCAATTGGATTACCATTCTGGTCTTTTGGTGATGCCGTAAAGGTCTGGGTTGTGCCCACAACGAGATTTGCAGTGGCTGGTGAAACGGTTATTGTTGTTAATACCGGCGCGGGTGCGGATACTGTAACTGTTACTGCTGCAGTCCCGTTCACGGTTCCATTTGCTGCCTGGACAGTTGTTGTTCCTGCTGCTGCTGCTGTGAATATTCCACCTGCATCAACATTTCCTACGGTCGTATTGCTGCTCGTCCATGTAATTGCGGCATCAATGGGATTACCATTCTGGTCTTTTGGTGATGCCGTAAAGGTCTGGGTTGTGCCCACAACGAGATTTGCAGTGGCCGGGGAAACGGTTATTGTCGTTAATACCGGCGCGGGTGCAGATACTGTTACTGCTGCAGTCCCGTTCACGGTTCCATTTGCTGCCTGGATCGTTGTTGTTCCTGCTGCTGCTGCTGTGAAGATTCCACCTGCATCAACATTTCCTACTGTCGTATTGCTGCTTGTCCATGTTATCGCGGCGTCAATCGGATTACCATTCTGGTCTTTTGGCGATGCCGTAAATGTCTGGGTTGCGCCAACAATGAGTGACGCTGTTGCCGGTGAGATATCGATCGTTGTCAGGACTGGAGCTGGTGTCGCTGCTTTGACTGTAATTGCGATATCCTTGAAGTTGGTTATTGGTCCAGTTGTGGCAACATAAACCGTAACTTTATAAGAACCTTCAGTGGAAGGTGCCGTTAAAGTTGATGTGGCTGTTCCGCTGGCACTGCTGCTAACAACAACCGCTGGATTCAGGCCAAAAGCTGCATTATCATTTACTGACGGCCATTTTACTGCTGTAACTGAGCTTCCTCCACTCCAGGTAATACCAACATCAAAAACTTGTCCCGGTGTTACCTCTGCCGGACTTGTCGTACTAATGGTTATGGAAGACGAAAGAGTATGGCAATTCGTACACGCAACTTGCTGCGATGGAAATGCCATTGCTCCCTGTGCAAGTACTAGAGCTGTTAATAATATAGACAGCCCCAAATTTAATTTTCCTATTTTCATTTTATCTAATCTCCTTTTTTTCCTGAAAGACCAGGCAAAAACAACATCCACATTGTTTGCTATCTGTTCAGAAAACCAACTGTTTCGTTGTATCCGATTTCATATAAATATGCCGAGAGTTTCAGGATAGTTTAAGGATTCTAAATACGATTTTAACGTTCATAGATAGTTTTTTAAGTATTTAATTGTTCATTATTAAATATTATTTGATTTGGAGTCAAATTGGTATAGTTTTATAGTTTAATCGTCCGGATAAATTATATCAAACCGGAAAAAAACTCCAATGACACTTCAAATTCAATAAAAAAGTACATAAATATTCAGGTCAGGTTTCTTCAGCTAATCTCAATGTAACAATGACGGGATTCTCCATGATGCGAAATGCGGTTTCCGTCTCTTTTCCTATTTTTACATCCCCTTTTCTGCCAACTGTCGCTGTAAGAAGGTAATCATCCCCGCTATATACATCCACGGTTTCACCCGACAATCCCTTAACTGTCAGGACTATATATTTCTTGGAACGCTCGACTGCCGGAACGAAACTCTTTATATGGTTTTCCTTTTCTTTTGTTTTTGCCTTTTCCGTCTTCCTTTCAAGAATATCAAGGTGGAGTCCAAGCTTTTTCTCTATCAGGTCAATAGTCTTGCCGCCTTTCCCGATAACACCGGCTATGTCTTCTTCATCCATAAAAACGGTCGCGCTGGAATCCGATACAACATCAACATCCACCATACCCCTCGTGTATTTCAACAATTCTTTCTCTATTTCCCGGGCGGCAAGTGACCATGTGCCAGGTCGTTCTTTTTCAAATTTCGTAACCGGCATCACCACGACCTGTTCGCCGTATGTGTAAATTTCGTATTCTACGGTTCCATTCTCAAAATCCGCGATCGTTATCACAGGTCTTGCGAGGTCCTGCTCAACCATCCCATGCGGTACTTTTACCGTAAATTTTACATCATACACCTTAGAAACCTCACCCTTATCGATAAATATCACAGTATCAACCACCTGAGGTATTATCCCCAACTCCACGCGCCCGATGAGTCGTTGTATGGCATCCACACCTCGCGTGGCATGAACGACTCCGATCATTCCAACTCCAGCCATCCTCATATCTGCGAATACATGGAAGTCTTTTGTTTTCCTGACCTCGTCATAAACCGTGTAATCCGGCCTAACAAGTAGCAGGATATCCGCAGTTTTTTCCATGTCGCGCTGGATCGGCGCATATTGCGTAATTGCCTCCTGTACCTGAAGGTCACGGGGTGCTTCCATTGTTTTTACAATAAAACCATTCTCAAAAAGCATCTCAGCTACACTTGCCGCAAACGTTGATTTCCCGGCGCCAGGCGGTCCTGCCACGAGGATGCCACGCTGCCTTTCTACGATCCTTTCCTTTAATTCCTTGCTGAGCCTGTAATCCTCAAGGCTGACTTTTGCGATCGGTCTGACTGCTGTAATTTCCATAGCATCCGAAAATGGAGGCTGCGCCACAGCTATGCGCATTGACCCTATCTGGAATACCATCACGCCTTCGTATTCTATTTCAAGATGCGAATCCGGGTCTCTTTTTGCTCTTTCGATCAGTTCTCTCGTGATAGCGCGAAGTTCCATTTCCGTGCTGGGTTCTTCTTTTATTCTCACGAGTTTCTGTTTGCCCACGCTTCCTCTTTTTGCCATGGGCGGGATATCCACTTTCAGGTGGATTGAAAGAGTGTCTTTTGTGAAAAAATCCTCAATTGTAAGAGCCTTCAACTCTTCCATGAGCGGCATCAGGTACTCAACATTCAATCCTTTTGCACGCGCCACTTCGGATTGAACCCTGTCACTTGTGATGAAAATTGCGTTATTCTCGATCGCGACTGACCGGATCATAGCATCAATTTCTCCACCTGATGCAAGTTTTATCTGCTCAAGTGAGGGACGTTTTCCTGTGAATTCAAGCGTGATCTCCCCTCTTTTTGCCATGCAGGAAAGTTCTTTCAATTCTTCAAGCCCTTTAAAACCGGACTCTTTCCCACGATTTGCCTGGGCTTCAAGTTCTGATACAAGAGCCTCGGATATTATGAGCCTGGCCGGGTTAAAATCTCCAGCTTTTAATCTTGCTGTTATTCGCCCATCAATAATTACACTCGTGTCAGGTACTATGCAAAACCCTTCATTCATAATTTTACAAATATACTTCCCCAGGCTAAAAATGTTCTGATGATACATTAAATAACTTAGAATTTTTACGAAGAAACTTTTTAATACATAAATTATAAATGCTAAGCAAATGTATAAGGGCTGCCCATTGTGAGGGCTGCGCCGGATTTATCCGGGGCTAAAGCCACAGGAGGAAATATGGCTAAAAAAGAAGAAACAAAAGAAGTAAAAGAAACCAAGAAAGAAGCTCCTAAGAAGGAAGCCCCCAAGAAAGAGGTCGCAAAGAAAGAGGCCCCTAAACAGGAAGCTCCCCAGGAAGTAAAGAAAGAGAAAAAACCAGAAAAGAAACATGAGGGAAAAGGGGAAACAAAAGAGCACGAAAAGAAGGATCGAAAAGGTGCACCCAAAGAAGGAAAGAAGGAAGTTCCTAAAGCGGAAGCCGGACCGGAAATAAGACATATCGTGCGTATAGCAAATACTGATCTTGAAGGCAGAAAGAGCGTTCAGTACGGGCTTATAGGAATCAAGGGTGTAGGCAGGCGTGCAGCGAAGATCGTTACGGTTAACGCTGGCGTGGACCCGAAAGCGACATTAGGATATCTTTCCGATGCTGAAATTGAAAAATTACAATTATCCGTTGACAATATATCGACTATTATGCCATCCTGGATGGTAAACAAACAAAATGAGATCATGTCAGGTGAGGACAGGCATCTTATCGGGACAGACGTATTGTTGGGTCTTAATGAAGATCTGAACCTGATGAAAAAGATGCGATCGTATAAAGGTTTAAGACATGATCGCGGTCTGAGAGTACGCGGTCAGCGCACCAGGTCTTCAGGCAGAAGAGGAAGAACTGTCGGTGTCTCACGCACAGCCCTTGCGGCGGCAAAACCCAAGGAAGGAGAAAAGAAGGAAGAAACCAAAGGAGCTGGTAAATAATGGGCTACCCGGGTAAAAATAAGAAATCCTACAACACGCCAAAGCATCCATGGCAGGCATCCAGGATAGAGCCTGAGGTCGAACTTGTAAAAAGATACGGTCTCAGGAATAAGAGAGAAGTCTGGAAAGCTCACAGCGAACTCAAAAAATACAGGGAACTGGCGAGGAAGTTACTGGCAGAAAGCACAAAAGGAAAGGTCGAAGGACATGTGAAGACCGATATAGAAAATATTATAAACCGGTTAAAAAGATATGGCCTATTGAAAACTGATGCCGTTCTTGATGACATCCTTTCCCTGGATGTAAATAATTTCCTTGAGAGAAGACTCCAGACGCAGGTACATAAACAGGGACTTGCAAATACCCCGAAACAGGCAAGACAATTCATAGTACATGGACATATTGCAGTGGCTGGACGAAAGATAACTATTCCTGGCTATCACGTGCAAAGTAATGAAGAGTTGTCTCTTGGCTACTATGTTAATTCCGAATTATCTAAAGAATCACATCCTTCAAGACCGGGACAGGTAGTGAAGAACATAGTACAAGAAACAGCCAGACCGGCTGAAGCAAAAATTGAACCCTCAAAGGAGGCTTAATTATGGCAACTGAGAAATGGGGCGTAGCACATATATATTCCTCTTTCAACAATACACTGATAACGGTCACTGACCTTACAGGGGCTGAAACAATAGCGAAGATAAGCGGTGGGATGGTTACCAAAGCCGACAGGGAGGAGAGTTCTCCCTATACAGCCATGCAGATGGCTAACCAGCTTGCTGATAAGATCAGAGATAAGGGAGTTACAGGCATTCATATAAAAGTAAGAGCTCCCGGCGGTAACCTGCAAAGAAGCCCCGGACCCGGAGCGCAGGCTGCAATAAGAGCGTTTGCGCGTGCTGGAATTAAGATCGGGCGTATCGAGGATGTCACTCCCATACCCCATGACGGCACAAAACCGAAGAAGGGCAGGCGTGTGTAAATGGATATTGACATAATCGAATTATCCGAGCGCAAGGCACGGTTCGTTCTATCCGGCGTTTCCGCATCATTTGCAAATGCTATAAGAAGAAGCATATTAGCAGAAGTTCCGGTTATGGCCATTGATGATGTCAATATCTATGAGAATACTTCCGTTTTGTTCGATGAACAACTTTCTTTAAGATTGGGATTGATCCCATTGAAGACTGACACAAAGTCCTACGTGTTTCCTGAAGATTGCAATTGTAAAGGTGCAGGATGTCCGCTTTGCAAGGTGTCACTGACCCTGAGCGCAGAAGGACCGAAGATCGTACATTCAGGCGACTTCGTTTCTGCGGATCCGATGGTGACCCCTGCAGATACGACTATACCGATAATAGAACTCAAGGATAAGCATAAAGTCGTAGTGGAAGCAATAGCAAGGCTCGGTACTGGAAGAAAACACAGCAAATGGCAGGCAGGTGTTGCAAGCGGATTCAAAAACATGCCTGTTATAACTATCGGTGAATGCGACTATTGCGGGAATTGCGTGGATGTCTGCCCACGCGATATCCTGAAAATCGAAGGAAATAAGGTCAAAGCCGTTGACGTGATCGAATGTTCGATGTGCCGGTTATGTGAAGGTGAATGTGATATGGATGCGATCAAAGTAAGCAGCGATCCGGCATCCTTTGTAATGACATTCGAGACAACAGGCGCACTGTCAGCAAAAGAAATTGCTCTTGAAGCGGCAGGAAGTATTAAAAAGAGAGCGGAACAATTAAGTGAAATAGTAAATGCCCTCTGATAAAAGAGAATACTCTTTTATCACTAAAAGGCTTGAAAAAAGCCTGCATTATGCGGAGGTTGCCCAGACAGGTCAAAGGCGCCAGCTTGAGGG
>Ga0172375_10011693_pt1 | contig 11130 bp, 5 predicted proteins | sample LakKiv1m_FD_114537 | JGI IMG/M metagenome (GOLD analysis project Ga0172375, IMG submission 114537) | Freshwater microbial communities from Kabuno Bay, South-Kivu, Congo - kab_092012_11.1m | ecosystem: Environmental > Aquatic > Freshwater > Lake | place: Democratic Republic of the Congo... | reverse complement strand
TGAATGGATATCCCAACGATGGCTTGTTCGTGAACGGTGGCGTGTCGCTCGTGTTCTGATGAAAGGACAACCAATCATGAAATTGAACTCGATTCCCGCTATCGGGTTGTTGTTATTACTGTTCGTTGGTGGCTGCCAGTCCACGAATGCGCCGATGGGAAACGCGTTGGCACCGGTGTATGCGCCGTTGGCGGAGCAGATCGTCCGCGACTTCCAACTCGCCAACCGCGAGGGACTGGCTCTCGACATCGGCGGCGGCCCCGGCACGCTCGTCGTCGAACTGGCCAAGCGCAGCCGCCTGTACTGGGTGGATGTGGACATCAACCGCAACAACCTGACGCCTGTGGCCGAACGGGCGAAAGAGGCCGGCGTCTTAGACCGCGTCGCATTTCTCGGCGCCGACGTGCAGGCGTTGCCGTTTCGCGACGGCGTAGCCGACGTGATTGTGTCGCGCGGATCGTATCCGTTCTGGGCGGACAAGAAACAGGGGTTCGCCGAAGTCTGGCGCGTGCTGAAACCGGGCGGTGTGGCATACATCGGGCGCGGGTTCTCGCGTGATCTGCCGTTGGATGTCGCCCGCTCGATCCGCAAGCAACAGGGCGACCGGATCAAGTACGACCGCTCTGAGCACGCGACGCTGCTGCAACGTATCATGACCGAGTTGAACATCCGCGACTACCGTTTGCACCAGCCCAACGCTCCCGGCGATAGCAGCGTAAACTACGGAATCTGGGTCGAGTTTCACAAACCGAAGGCTCAATAACACTACACGTACTGCCCAAGTGGTCATATAATGGCATGGTTTTAACGACAAACAGTTGACCCATGATCCTGACTCTCTTGGCAGCCGCGTACTTGGTCGTCGGCACCGGCCAGAGCAAGTGCTACGACAATCGTCGGGAAATTGATCCTCCCAAACCCGGCCAACCATTCTACGGCCAAGATGCCCAGCATCCCGGCCCCGCGCCAAGCTACAAGGACAACGGCAACGGCACCGTCACCGACCTCAACACCGGTTTGACTTGGGTGCGGGAACGCGGCTCGAAGATCGCGTGGGAAGCCGCCGTCGCCGGGGCGAAAACGTGCCGGGCCGGCGGACACACCGACTGGCGGATGCCGACGATCAAGGAATTATATTCGCTCATCAATTTCATGGGCGGCTTCGATTTCCACGGCGGCGCGGCGCGCTCGACGCCCTACCTCGACACGAAATTCTTCGGCTTCAAATACGGCGACGAATCGAAAGGCGAACGCGAGATTGATTGTCAGGACTGGAGCGCGACGGAATACATCCGCACCACGATGAACAACAACCCGACCGTGTTCGGCGTCAATTTCGCCGATGGCCGGATCAAAGGTTATCCGAAAACGACTCGTGGCGGCACGAAACTGCTCTACGTCCGTTACGTCCGCGGCAACCCGCGGTATGGCCAGAATGACTTCCACGACAACGCCGACGGCACCATCACCGATCGCGCTACCGGCCTTGTGTGGCAGAAGAACGATTCCGGCAAAGGCATGAATTGGGAACAAGCACTCGCTTACGCGGCAAGCCTCAAAGGCGGCTGGCGTTTGCCGAACGCAAAAGAACTCCAAAGCATCGTGGACTACACGCGCGTTCCCGCCATCCATCCCATCTTCCAATCGTCCACGCTGCCCGACGGCGAGCATCCGTTCTACTGGTCGAGCACCACTCATCTCGACGGCCCGCGCGACCGCCAAGGTGTCGCCGCCGTTTATGTCTGTTTCGGTCGTGCGCTAGGCTGGATGTCGTTCCCGCCCGGCGTCGGCCAACCGCGCCTGATGGACGTTCACGGTGCCGGCGCCCAACGCAGCGACCCGAAAACCGGCGACCCACGCGATTACCCGTACGGTCGCGGCCCGCAAGGTGATGTCATCCGCATCTACAACTACGTCAGATGTGTTCGGACAGCCGAATCTCAACCTGCAACCCGGTAGGCTGGCAGTTCCGCGCGGTCACGGTTCCTTGGCAGGCTTCGACGCAGGTCTTCACAATCGCCAAACCCAAACCGACGCCGCCGGTTTCTCGGCTACGTGATGTTTCGACGCGGAAGAACGGATCGAAGATTTGTTGCAAGTTCTCTTCCGGCACACCGGGACCGGAATCGGCGACGGTGAGGATGATGTGGCCGTTTTGCGGCTCGGCTCGGATGACAATCGGGCTCTCGCCGCCGTAGCGTAGCGCGTTGCGGACAAGGTTGGCCAGCGCGCGCGACAGCAAGCCGGGTTCGGCTGCGGCGGTCAGGTCTTCGGCGATTTCGAGTCGCACGCGTTCGCTCCCTTCGCGCGCCACGACGCTGCGAACCAAATCGGCAAGGCGGACGGGTTGCAGGACGATTTCCTTCTCGCGCAGACCGGCCTTGGAGAACGAGAGCAGTTCGTTCACCAGTTGCGACATCTGCTGGATTTCCTCGCGAATGTCTTCAACGTCGGCTCGTTGTTCCAGAATGCCGAGCGCCACCTGAATGCGGGCAATCGGCGAACAAAGCTCGTGCGCCACGTCACCAAGGAACCGTTTCTGGCCGGTGACGAAGCCGGCCAAACGGCCACTCATCCGGTTGATGGCCGCGCCGAGCCGTCCGAGTTCATCGCGGCGGGTTTCGTTGACGCGCACATGGAAATGTCCTTCGGCGACCTGTTCCGTGGCATTGGTCATCTGTGCAACGGAGCGAGTGATGCCGCGCACCAGCGGCAGCCAAAACAGGACGGAGAATACCAGCGCGCCGAGAGCAACCATGATCCACGGCCTGAAGTCCAGAAACAAGCCGCTGCCGCTGATCGAGTCCGACACCGCCAGCAACGTCACCGGCAGCGTGCGCGTTTTGCTTCCGTCCAACACCGGCACGCGGACGCCGACCCAGTAACGGACTGGATTGCTCATGCGCTCCATGAATTTCGGATAGCGTTCCTCACCGCGCGGTGGCCGTCGCTCGGCGACGACGTTGGCCACTTTGCGCGGCAACTCGACCGGTTCGCCCGCGAGTTGGTGGCCGTCCTGATGGAACAGATAGAACCGGACACGATAGGAATTGCTGAACCGTTTCAGGATGTCGTCCCACGAGGATCGTCCGCTGGCGTTGTTCAACTCGGTGGTGATGATTTCGCTGACGGCTTGGATGCGGTCGCCCGCACGGCCCATCATCAACGAATTCAGGCCAAGCCGGATTTGCGTGTGAAAGAACACGTACACCCCGACAGCCAGCAACGTCAGGTTCAGGAAGAACCAGAGCAGAATCTTGGCGGTCAGCGGGAAACGAAGGTTCATTCGGCGTCCGGGTTGATCAACATGTAGCCGGCGGCGCGCACCGTGCGGATGAACCGCGGCTCTTTCGGATCGTCGCCGAGTTTCTTGCGCAGGCAGGAGATGTGAACGTCAATGGAGCGATCGAACACCTCATAGCTGCGCTCGCGGATTTCTTCGAGCAACGCCTCGCGCGTCTTGACGCGGCCCGCCGCACGCGCGAGGCTTGCCAGCAGATCAAACTCAACCGGCGTCAGCACGAGCGGTTGGTCGCCCAACACCGCCGTGCGCGCGTCAGAATTGACGCGCAACGGCCCGACGACAAGTTCCGGTTTTGTTCCGGCTACGCGCGTCGTGCGTCGTGTTACCGCGCGGAGCCGGGCGAGTAGCTCGCGCGTCGAAAACGTTTTCGGCAGATAATCGTCCGCGCCGATTTCGAGGCCGACGATCCGGTCGGCTTCGTCGCCGCGCGACGTCAACATCAACACCGGCACGTCGGACTTGTGGCGGATTTGTTTGAGCACCTCGAAGCCGTCGAGTCCCGGCAACATCACGTCGAGAATGACCGCGTGCCATTCTTCCGCTGTCGCCTGCTCGACGCCTTCGGGGCCGGTATGCACGGCGGACACGGCGTAACCCAGCGGCTCAAGGTATGCCTTGATCAGCCGGCAGAGTTTGCGGTCGTCGTCTATGACCAGCACGCGCGTCATGGCGGCAGTCTAGCCGGTTGAGCTGCGAAAAGCCGCAACTTTTACACTCTCTTAACAATTTTCTTTTGGTGCCACATAAAGTCTTTACATGGCGCGAGCATGGTAATGACTATGAAACGCAGTCTGATTTTCTTATTTCTCTTGTCGGTTTCGGCTTTTGCCTACGAGGCGTTCCAAGGGCCGACGGAGTTGCTGTATTGGAACACGAACAAAACGGACAATGGCTACACGTTCTTCGGCGTGCGGGGCACAACCTACTTAATAGATATGGAAGGCCGCGTCGTCCACACGTGGCCCATCGGCACGAACCCACACCTGCTCGACGATGGCAGCGTGCTGGATGCTTCGAAAGACGACCCCAGCGGCTTTGGCGGTTTCGTGCAGGTGAACTGGAACGGCAGCAACGTCTGGTCCCACACCGAGACGCGCACGAACTATTTCCCGCACCACGATTTCGTTCGCATCTACAACCCGAAGCTCGGCACGAACACAACGCTCTACATCGCCAACAAGACGATCACCTCCAACGAATGCATCGCCGCCGGCTGCAACCCATCCAGCGGGCCGTACACCAACGCGCAGATGGACGTGATCGTGGAAGTGGACATGGCTGGCAACATTGTTTGGGAATGGGGATTCTACAATCACTTGATTCAGGACTACGACGCGACGAAATCGAACTACGTCGGCTCCGGAAAAACCATCGCGGACTACCCCGGTCGGCTCAACTGCAACCTGCCGGGGCGTCCCCTCCAGCGTGATTGGCTGCACTGCAACTCGATTGATTACAACCAAGCCCTCGACCAGATTGTCATCAACTCCGTTGGCGGCGAGTTCTACGTCATCGATCACGGCAATACTTTCATCGCCGGCGACCCCACCGGCAGCATCGCGCTCGCGGCGGGACCCACCGGCGATTTCCTTTACCGCTTCGGCGACCCGGCGCGCTACAATCAGGGTAACCCGCCCTCGATTCTCACCAATTGGACCGAGTCCGCCACCGGCCACAAACAAGCGGGTGGCATTCACCACGTGAGCTGGATTCCCGCGGGTTTGCCGGGTGCGGGGAACTTTATGATGTTCAACAATTCCCAGAACCTCTTCGAGCACACGCAAGCCTCGTACGTCTTCGAGATCAACCCCTACTTCGATGCAGGGGCCACCAACACCGGCACCTACGTCAATCCGCCAACCGCCGGCTACGACACGTGGCCCGCTCCCGGCCCCAACACGGACAAAGCGCCGAAGCTGATGTCGCGGCAGATTGTTTGGAGTTACTACTCGAAATCAGCGCACGGCATGTTCAGCCATATCGGCAGCAGCGGTCAGCGTCTCGCCAACACCAACACCTTGGTTTGTGCCGATACTGAAGGCCATATCATCGAAGTCACACCGGACGGCGATGCGGTCTGGGAGTACATCAACCCAGTCACCTCCGACGGCATTCTCAAGTTCAGACGCGACAACTGGCCGATGTACAACTCCATCTTCCGCGCCTACCGCTATCGAGCCACCGATCCGCCTTTGAACGGTCGGACGCTCACGTCTGGCTCCACCATCACTGGCCGTACGCCCTCCTACTACCGGCCATGAAAACATTTCTTACCATCCTCACATTGGCAATCTTGGCAACGATCGTCACCGCGTACGAAAGGCTGCAAGGCCCGACCGAACTTCTCTACTGGGACAAGACGGAAACTTACGACAGCTACACGTTCTTCGGCACGCAAGGTACGACATACCTCCTCGACATGGAGGGGCGAGTTGTCCACACGTGGCCGGTCGGCACGCATCCGCGCCTGCTCGACAACGGCAACGTGCTCGACATGACCAACTCGACCACGTTCGTCGAACTCGACTGGAACGGCAGCAACGTCTGGTCGTACACCGAGTCGCAGCCCGGCTATTTCCCTCACGGCGATTTCCTGCGTATCTACAATCCGAAACTCGGCACGAACACCACGCTCTACATCGCAAACAAATCAATCACCTCCAACCAATGCATCGCTGCCGGCTGCAACCCGGCCAGCGGGCCTTACAACGACGTTACCGTGGACGCCATCGTTGAAGTGGACATGGCTGGCAACATCGTCTGGGAATGGTGTTTCTTCGATCACGGCGTCCAGAACTTCGACGCCGGCAAATCCAACTATGTCTCCAACATCTCGACAGCGCCGGGACGGCTGAACCTGAACCTGCCGGGGCGACCGTTGACGAACGACTGGCTGCACTGTGTTTCACTTGATTACAACCAGAGCCTCGACCAGATTGTCATCACAGCCGAGGGCGGCGAGTTCTATGTCATTGACCACGGCAACACTTTCCTTGCCGGTAATCCCACTGGCAGCATCGCGCTCGCTGCGAACACGAACGGGAACTTCATTTATCGCTTTGGGGACCCGGCACGCTACAACGCCGGCAATCCGCCCTCCGTCAACGTCAACTGGACCACTTCCACCACCGGTCAAAAACAGATCGGCGGTGTCAGCCACGTCACGTGGATTCCGACGAACGCGCCGGGTGCAGGACGTTTCCTCGTGTTCAACAACGGCCAGGATTTGTTCGAGACCACGCCGCAGTCATACATCTTCGAGGTCAACGGCTACATCAACTCCGCCACCAACGATACCGGCGCGTATGTCAACCCGCCGAGCGCCGGCTACAACACATGGCAGCCGCCCGGCCACGATACCGACAAGCGAGCAAAGAGCATCTCGCGGCAGGTTGTCTCGATTTACATGGCAATGGCGAATCAGGCGTTCTTCAGCCACACCGGCGGCAGCGTGCAACGATTGCCGAACTCGAACCTTTTTGTCTGCGCCACCGCAGAGGGGCACCTCTTTGAAGTCTCCGGGACCAATGTCGTTTGGGAATACATCAGCCCGATCACGACGAACGGCATTGTCACCTACAAGCGCGACACTTGGCCGCTTTATAACCCGGTCTACCGCGCCACTCGTTACAGTGCGACGCACCCGGCGCTCACGGGGCGCACACTCGTCGGTTCGAACACCATCGCGAGCACGGCCCCGGTGTACATTTCCGCGCCGACCATTAGCGGCGTGACGCAAGATCCCGCCGCGCCGTATTCCACCAACATCGTGTCTGTTTCAGCCACCATCACCAACAATCAGGAGATCGCCTCCGCGACGCTCACCTACATTGTCGGCACGACCACAAACACCATCGCCATGCCGCACACCGGCTCATTGTACAGCACGAACATCCCCGCGTACGCTGACGGAACATTGGTACGCTATTTCCTGCGCGCCACCGATGGTTTCGACAATATCGCCACGAGTACATTGTACTCGTACACGGTGCAGAGTGGCACCACGAACAACCCACCGGCGATTACCAACGTGACAGTCACGGCCGACGCCAGCAACAACGTCACGTGGATCACCGCGCAGGTCAGCGACGATTCCGGCCTGACCTCGGTCACGCTCAATTACACCACGAGCGGCGGAGCCGGCCTGACGAACACTGTCTTTCTCGAAACGATGGCCACCAACGCCGTCAAACCATGGACCGGCACCGGCTGCAGTAATCTATGGAACGTTGTGTTCACCGGTGGCAATCCCTTTGAGCAGCGTACCAACACCTATTTCGCTACCGGGAATATCTGCGCCCTGGAATTCAAAGGTGGCACGGCCAATCTCACCGATAGCATGATCACGACCTCGAACAGTTTTGATGCGCGTGGTGTTAGTGGCACGGTCCAATTTTACATTTCCGCCAATGGTTTGACCGGCACCGCGGGTTGGGCGATGCAGCTCGACTCAGGCAGCGGTTTCACAACGCGTACGAATGACTTGACCGGCAATAATCACAGTTGGCAGGCGTACAATGTTCCTCTGCAGCCGAGTGATTTGGTCAGCAACCTGACGATGCGCTTCCTGTTCCAAGGTGGCGTGTCGAGCAATCGTGTTGACCTCGATCAGATTTCCGTGAAGGTCGTGAGCAGCGGGAGCACTTCGACGAACTTCGTGATGTACGACGATGGTCTCCACGGCGACGGCACCGCGGGCGACAACATTTATGGCGCGGCCATTCCGTCGCAGGCGACGAGTTATTCGGTCACTGCCAATGACGACGTCGGCCAGAGTACCACCAGCGTTACTTATTCCTACACCGCAGTCAGCACGCCGAGCATCATCTTGGGGCGTCCGACCACCAGCGCCATCGTTCTCAACACGCTGGCCAGCACCGACCTGCTCGCTTACGTTGAGTACGGCACCCAGTCCGTCATTTACGCCAGCCAGACTACGGTTACCAACTTGGTGGCGAACGAGCCGCTTGAAATCAATCTCACCGGCCTCCAAGCCAACACGCGCTATTATTACCGCATCAATTACAAGCTGACCGGCGAATCGTTATATCATGCGGGGCCACAGCGGACCTTCTACACGCAACGCGCCGCGGGCAGCACGTTCACCTTCTGCATACACGGCGACACGCATCCCGAGCGCACCGGCGTCATGTTCAATGCCGATCTCTACACCAACACGCTGAGGCACGCGGCTGTGGACAACCCTGATTTCTACATGTTGATCGGGGATGATTTTAGCGTTGATAACATCGCCTCCAATCTCATCAACCAAACCACCGTCACAGAACGGTACACCCTGCACCGTCCGTGGTTGGAACTGGTCGCCAACTCTGCGTCGCTGTTCCTCGTCAACGGCAACCATGAGCAAGCTTGTCTCGCCAATTACATCTCCACCAACTTGGTCGCGCCCGGCATAACGACCGTCACGTTGAGCAACATCGCCGTGTGGACGCATGTTGCCCGCAACAAATACTTCTCACAGCCGGCTTTGGATGGCTCGTTCTACTCGGGCATGACGAATGATGTCTTAGAGGGCATTGGTCATCTTCGAACCTGCTACGCGTGGACGTGGGGCGATGCGTTGTTTGTCACGCTAGACCCATACTGGTATTCGACCAACGCCGTGGACAATCAGTATGGCTATGATACGCATCCCACGACCGACACATGGCTGATTACTCACGGCGACGCGCAATACCAGTGGTTGAAAAAGACCCTCGAAGACAGTACGGCCACATACAAATTTGTCTTTGCTCATCACGTCATGGGTGGAGGCCGCGGCGGCATTACAAATGCGCCCTACTACGAATGGGGCGGCAAGAACAAGGACAACACTTGGGGATTCACCACCAAACGTCCGGGTTGGCCGATGCCCATCCACCAGCTCATGGTGACCAACCACGTGACGATGTTCATTCAAGGTCACGACCACATCTTTGCCCGCGAAGAACTTGATGGACTCACCTATCTCACCCTGCCCATTCCGGGCGACAACCGATATCAGTTGGACAACGCAGATGCTTATCCGAATGCCATCTACAAGACCAACAACACCGGCTATGTGCGCTTTACAGTCTCACCCACACAAGTTCAGGTTGATTACGTCCGCTGTTTCCTGACCAATCAGCCACCTGACCAAGTCAGCGGCATGGTGGACTACAGCTTCACACTCTCATCGTTCGCGATCACCAACGTCACCGCGACGCCCGCAGTGCCCAACTCGAATAACACGGTTTGGGTCACCGCCGCGCTCACGACCACTAATGTCACGCAAGTCACACTTACCTACAACGCCGGCTCCGGGCCGGTTGATGTGACCATGTCCAACATCACCGGCGCCGTGTTCGGCGGACAAATTCCGGCGTTCCCCGGCGGCACCAACGTGACCTACTACGTCTGCGCGCAAAACGGCATGGCCCAGACCGTCACGTATCCCGCCGGGGCGCCGATAACCACATTGTCATACACGGTCTATCAAAGCGTCGTCGCACCGAGTGCCGTGCTGACCCTGCTCACCAATGGCCTCCACTTCACCGAAGGCCCGGCAGCAGACTCCGCCGGCAACATCTTCTTCTCCGATGTCACTGGCGACATCACCTACAAATGGTCCTTGGCAAACACGCTTTCCATCTTCCGCACCAATTCCAACGGCGCCAACGGCCTCAAATTCGACCGCTACGGCAATCTCCTCGCCTGCGAAGGCGACACGGGCCGCCTGGTTTCCATCTCGCCACAAACCAACGTGACGGTTTTAACCAGCACCTACGGTGGCCTGCGCTACAACGAACCTAACGACCTCTGGATTGACTCGTCCGGCGGCGTCTACTTCACCGATCCAATCTACTTTGGACACGCAAATGTGCAGGGCGGCGAGCACGTCTATTACCTCAAGCCGGATCGCAGCGCGGTGATCCGCGTCGTCAGCGACATGGTCCGGCCCAACGGACTCGTCGGCACGCCCGACGGCACGACACTCTACATCGCCGACTGGGGCGCCAGCACGGTTTACCGCTACACCATCAACAGCGACGGCACGCTCACGAACAAGACGGCATTCGCTTCCGTGCAATGCGACGGTATGACGCTTGACGCCGCCGGCAACCTCTACTTTACCGAGACCGCCATCCGCGTGTTCACTTCCGCCGGTCTGGAGGCTGAGCAGATAAGCGTTCTGGAACGTCCGACGAATCTCGCGTTCGGCGGCAGCGACCGGAAGACACTTTTCATCACCACCGATGCGGGTTCGCTCTACTCGCTCTCGATGCGCACGGAAGGCACACCGCTGGCATCGCTGACCAACCAGCCGCCGGTGATCACGTCCGTGACTTCGTCGCCTTCGATACCGTACGCCGGCAGTCCGATCACGATCACGGCGACCGTCACCGACGATGTCGGCATCGCCTCGGTCTTGCTCAATTACAACACCGGTTCCGGCGCGAGCGTGACTAACACGGTCTTCCTCGAAACGATGGCCACCAACGCCGTAAAACCCTGGACCGGCACTCTCTGCGATAATCTGTGGACCGTTACCGGCTCCAACTACATTGAGCAGCGCACCAACGCCAATTCTGGCGCCGGCAATGTCTGTGGGATGGAGTACAAGGGCAGCACGAACAACCTCAACCCTTTGACCAGCGCCATGGTCACCACGTCCAACGGCATCAATGCCGCCGGCACGTCCGGCTTTGTGGACTTCTGGATCAAGACGCTCACGTTGGATGGGACCGACGGCTGGACGTTCCAACTCGATTCAGGGACTGGTTACGTGACCCGTCTCAGCGAATTGACCGGCAGCAGCCACGGTTTCACGAACTATCATTACGATC
>Ga0172375_10011692_pt1 | contig 11130 bp, 5 predicted proteins | sample LakKiv1m_FD_114537 | JGI IMG/M metagenome (GOLD analysis project Ga0172375, IMG submission 114537) | Freshwater microbial communities from Kabuno Bay, South-Kivu, Congo - kab_092012_11.1m | ecosystem: Environmental > Aquatic > Freshwater > Lake | place: Democratic Republic of the Congo... | reverse complement strand
CTACCAGATAAACGATAATCTGCACACCGGAGAACCAAAACATATAGATCAGTTTTTCAAAGATAGTCACGATGAGATCACCGAACCCTTGACCAAAAATAGCTTGAAAAAGGGCGATTACCTGATAATTTTCGATACCAGGGAGAATAATGGCCTTGGCGTTAATCAACTCGGCCATGACCGGTCCGCTGACGATGATAACCGGCAGAAAGAATATGGTGCGGAAAATGCCTTTACCCTTGATGTTCGACTTGAGAATCATCGCGAACAACAAGCCAAAGACATTAATGATGACAATCATGATGACCGCATCTTTGAGGAAACTATAGAGTTGAAGGACCATTACCCTATCAACCAAAAAAGCATGTGAATAATTAGCAAAACCAATGTATTGCAATTCGATGCCCGAAGGAGGGATATTCACAGTGTTTAGAGATAACCAGAACGAATAACCGATTGGATACAGGGTGAAGACGACAAACCCGATAATCCAGATAAAGATAAATGCATAACCTAACAGGTTTTCTCTGGTCCTAAGGCTGATTGCTGATTTTTTCATGCTATCACCTACTCCAAAACCAGGAAATCGAGCGCGTTAATCTCGATGTCACCGATTGTAACGTCGCTATTCCTGTAGTTGACATAAATTTTTACGCCATTGGCATAGGTGACCACGGAAACGCCTTCAAGTGGTATTTCCCGTTCGACTATCCTTTGTCCCATGACCGAGCTTAAAGCCGAATCAACCTTGATATAAGTATCAATCATATAGGATTTCAAGTTGTCGTAATAGGTGGCGTACAAATCTCTACTCATCGTCTTGGAGAATAGGTAACTTGGTTCCATCGTAATCAGGAACGCCGGATTGATACCGAAATCGATAATCTTCAGAACATCGATTGTGAAGTTTGAACTAAAATTCAAAAACTGCGAATATTGTGGCAAGAAGCCGGCAAATACTATTTGTACAAAAGGAACGCTATCGGTAAAGAAGCGAGACCGATCGTGATAAAGCATGCTCAAGTAATATACCGAGGTGTTGTCAATCATAATATAGTTTGGACGATACATCGGTACCTTTTCGGTAAAAATTCCATCGTACAACTGGCCAATTTGATCTCTAGTAATCTCACGGCTGGAAGTCAGAAGATTGGAAATGCCGTCAATGGCAATTCCGCCATAACCTTGTAATTGATCAATGCCATCCGGAAGTTCGTTAGCGATCAAGTCAATTTTCGCGTGATATTCATAATACTCGCCACGCATGATCGATAATTGATAACTGGAATAGTTGATCAGTTGCATCGTATCTTGAGGAACTGATATGCTATTGGTATAGAATAATGCTGGATCATAGTAATAATCGATGTTCAAAGACTGGAGATCGTGATAGTCTCCGAGCTTGGAACTGAAATTGTAATCGTCATATTTTCTTGAGGAATATCCGGAAGTCGAAAAACCACGATAGGTATAACTTACGCTGGGAACACCGCCGGCGAATAGTTCTCCATCGATTGTCAGAATATCATCAACTGTAGTCATGTCATAATAATTCTTGAAAAGCAAGCCTTGTTCATACTCGCGACCGACCACATCGAGATGTAGATCAACATTACTGCTAGCCTCTGCTTCTGCCAATTTACCGGTGTTGACCAAATATTCCTGATAGTTGTTGGCCATACCGACATAATTGGCAGCTGATCCGCTCAAAATATTGACTCTCATGGTAGGACTGTAGTTTTTGATATCAGTATCGAATATCAGTAGGTTCTCGGTTGAACTAATGGTTTGAATATAGCTTTCACGCAACAAGAAAGTTGCCGATGAGATATGAAAATCGGTTTGGAATGTTGGCGGATTGTAATTATAGGCCGCATATTCGCTGCCCTCGGTGATATTGATCAAGAATCCATTTTGGTCGACGCCGTGAACCGCCCCGAAAACTGGAAAGTCAAAATAATTGTCTTCAGCGGAACTTGTTTGGAATTTGTCTTCGGAATAGAATCGGGCTCGGAATGGATTGTTGATTGGCGAATCTTGAGTAAAGCGAACCAAAGCCCCGTTGCCTGAAGGCAAGAAGAAATACCCTGAGATATCATCTTCGTTAACGGCGCCAAGAAACTCGAGGAAAGTAATCTTTGTAATCCGATTGGTGCCGTATTCTTCGATGCTATCATGGTCTAGACTGATTTCGAAATACGAATCTACCAACTTGATTTCATAAGCGAATGCAATTTCCTCGGAAATGAAATCAACAGTGACCAAAACAGTGTTCGCATCGATATTCGTATAGGAAGTCAACGGGTTTTCGTCCTCATAGCGATGCAAAATCGGCGTCTGGACCGAACGATTCAGTTCGTCTACATATTCGATGTATACAGCTGATTGAATTCGACGAATCCAAGAACCGGTAAGTTGATAATCACTGATATTGATACAATCGCTAGCCCAGATGAACCCGGTAGTTTTATTCAATGCCCGCAAGGTAAGGCCAACAGGATTCATGTAAACAGCAATCTGATCATTTTCCAGAATCAGTTCGAATCCGGTCATGTCCACATCACCCTGGTCGTAAACCTCATAGTCTTCTTTATGAGTGAAAAGATTTGAATCAATTAAAGTCGTGGATTGTGCAAGAAAATCGTAGCTCATTTCCAATGGAGTTAGAGCCGAAATGACATAGATACCAAAGGCGCTGGCAACCATAACCAGGATGACCAATAGTTTTTTCATGACAAGGTCACCTCCTTGATGATATCGACTATGAACTGGAACAATTGTGAAATCAGGATGTTGATGACCAGATATAGCACGATGAAGATGATAATTGTGAATATCGTCAAAAGCAGATTGACGATGAGTTCGCCGAATTTAAAATTATTCATTTCTTTTATCATTATGAATAAATTGATAATCGACCAACCATACATGATCAAATATCCGAAATTGTAAAGGAATGTCTCGTTGTAAGTCAAAAAATTGCTTAATATGTCGAGCGGAACTTTCATGATGAAAACCGGACTAAAAGCTAAAATCACGCCGATAAAAATGTCTCGAAAGAAAGCTTCGCCGTTTTGCAAAGTCGAAATAAGGTAATTAGCCACACCGAACAACAAGATCGGAATGCTCCATTTCAACAATTCATAGGTAAATACCAGATCGTTTGCATTGGTTCGAAACAAGAAACCTTTGATGTAATAATTGCTGATGATGTTCATAAAAACAAATACCACGTAAAGACCGATTGCAAACCTAATCCGCAATTTCTGTTTGTATTTGATATCGTAAATCGTATCGAAAGGATGAGTGTTGAGTCTCAACATCATCTTAAGCTCGGTCGATATCGGATATTTCGAGAACCACGAATGAAAACGCAAATTGGCGTTCGTAAAGACTAGCCTAAGCTTTGTTTTTCTTATTACAATAAAGCCGACAACCAATACCAAAAGCGAAATCATGATTATAGTCATATTCTGAGAGATCCAAGCATCACGAACTTCCCAGAAAGCAGTACTGTAGCCTTCTTGGTTGTTGGCGATTGTATAACTTTCCAGAGCCTTATCATATTCTTCCTGTTTCTCATAGATATTGCCGATGCGCGTATGGGCTAAGGCAAACAGAGAATTCTGACGGATGATGTCTTCAAACAACACCAAACTGTCTTCATATTCACCGATTTTATATAGTTCGATGGCTGACATCACCTTCGCCGCAAACTCGGTTTTGCTGAAAACTTGAACGTTGTTTCCTTGTGAATCCAAAACCCAGATATCGCCACGGCTATCCACGGCGACACCGCTTGCCAATCCGAATTCTCCGACTTTCAATGAATTGACAGTCTGAACCCCGAACATGAAAAGGAGGTGACCGAAACTATCCCTGACAGTAACGACGTTATAGACATCCAACCCGCCGCTAACTGTGTAGATGTTTCCATATGGATCTACTGTCACATCTTGATAGAAAGGATCAACCAATTGCGTTTCTGTCAAGATGTTTGTGCCTTCAATATTCAATTTCTTGAGACTCGTTACATATTCATTCTTTATTACCGTGTATATCATGCCCTGTTGATCAACAGCCAAATTTGTTGAAGATTTAGGAGATAATGAGGCGTACATGTCTCTTTGCTCTTGAGACATCAAGGCCCGATTGATTAGGAATTGTAAGGAAATGTTGACCTCATTTATTCCATAGTATCCAAGAAAATCACCTTCGAGATTCATTTGGATGATTCCATAGATACCGCCTTCGGAAATTACATAGATATTTCCGCGCTTGTCCACTACGATCTTTGTCGGTTGATAGACACTGTCTTCACCGAACAAAGGTTCATCAGGACGATAAAGAACATCAACCAACTGGTGGTTGTCGTCGAAAACGAGGACAGCAAGTGCTCGGGAATCGGCAACATAGATATATCCGTCTTCGGTAACGAAAATACCGGTAGGGTTGACCATCAAAGGATCGGTAATTTCCTCTTCCTCCCTTGTAGCCGGATCATAAATGTAAATTCTGGCATTACCCGTATCGGCGATATAAATGATGTCATCACGGATGAAAATGTCTTCCGGACTTGAAAAATTGCGATTGAGCACAAAGGTGCCTTCGTATGCCGTCGCTGTTCTCACTAGATTTCCATCAAGTCCGACAGTATAGGTATTATATGGCGTTGTCGTGAAATCTGTAGAAGCACCGACTTGGACGCTGAGGGCCGACAGAATCACTAACATTCCGAATATCATAAATTTTTTCATCGGTCCTCCTTACTTCATGCCTGAATGCGCCATGGTGTTCATGACGTTGTTTTGCATGATAATGAATATTACTAGATTTGGTATGAACATGATCAAAGCGGCAGCGGCACCGATTCCGGCACCTGCCACAGTGTTGGTCGACGAGGTTAATGTCGACATATAGAAAGCAAATGTCTGTTTATTCTCAACGCTGACGAAAAGTGTCGATGTTTCTGTATTGTTCCAAGTAGCTTGGAAACTCAGGATGGCAATCGTGGCGATTGCCGGACGAATCAGGGGGATGATGATTTTCGAAAAGATATAGATGTCGCCTGCCCCGTCGATTTTGGCTGCTTCAATTAATTCATCCGGTACCTGATCGATGAATTGCTTTACGAGGAAAAGGCCGACCGGAATTGCGATTATCGGCAAAATATGGCCCCAAAGCGTATCGACAATTCCGATACTTGAGACAACCAGGAACCTTGGTATCATAACGACAAGCGGAACAAACATCAAAGCTACTTTATTTACTTCGAATAAAGTCTTTTTACCGCGGAAATTCTTTTTGGACAACACATAGCCGGCCATCGAACTGAACAACACACTAGTAGTGACAACAGCGAAGGTAACGATGATGCTATTGACAAGATATCTAATTGCCGGCAATCCATATTCAGCATAAACGAAAAGAGTCCGAAAGTTCTCGAACGTTGGGTTTATCACATAAAACCGCGGCGGAAAGGCAAACAATTCGTCAATCGGCTTAAAAGCGGTTGTGAAGATATAGATTATCGGCAGCAACATGAATGCTGAAAAAGGAATAAGTATTAAATAGAACTTAAGTTGCGTTTTATCAAAACGACGTGGATTGAAATTAGTCCCTAAAGCCATGTCTCACACCCCCTAATCCTGTTCCTTGAGGATAATCTGGAACAGTTTGGAGAATCCAAGTATTATCAGCAATAAAAGCACTGACAAAGCAGCGGCTACTCCGAGTTCAGAGCGGAAGATTCCATAATCCTCGATATGGTTAAGAATGAGCTGACCGGAATTCTGCGGCGTCGGATTTGCCCCGGACAAGGCAACACCAATTGCTCCTGCTGAGAAGGTGCCAACAATTGACATCACCGCCCCAAAGAGCATCTGCTTCTTGATGGCGGGAATTGTTATATAGAAAATCTCTTGTACGCGTGATCTGAGACCATCGATGTAAGCTGCCTCATATAACTCTTTGTTTACATTGAGAAGACCCGCAAGAATCGCCAAGAATCCAACTCCCATCGAACTCCATAACGAAACTACAATCATGATGGTCATCAAATAATCAGGTGATTGGAGAAACTGAATTGGGATGTCAATCAGATTATTGACAATCAGAAAAGCGTTAATAAGCCCTTGCTCGTCGCCACTGAAGATGATGCGCCAAACAACGGCCATCGCAATACCGGCAGTCATCGAAGGCGAATATATTATCAGAGCGAAGACCGTTCTAGCCCGATGGGTAATCTGCGAAAGCATCCAAGCCAAAAGGAACGAAAGAATATATCCTCCCGGTCCGACCACAAGTGAAAACAACAAAGTGTTCGGCAATACGGTCTTCATAAACAATTCGTCTTCGGTAAGCAAATAGATGTAGTTTCTAATTCCTGAGAAAGAAGGGAATTGGATGCCGTTGAAATCGGTAAAACTTATTCCAATTCCCACAACAACCGGAATTACGATAAAAGTTACAAACAATAAAATATAAGGAATAAGGAAGAGATAGGTTGTCCGATTATTCTTCTCAAGAAATTCGACGATTTTCGACACGATGTCGGAGATTCTTTTCTTGGTGAGAGTGAGGAATTTATGCATGAACATCATCCTCCTCTTCAGCCAGGCTTTGCCAATAGATGATTTCATCCATGGTTGTCAGCATGTATGGCCTGATGATATTACCGTAATTGTCAAGATAGTTGAATTGGATCAATCTTCTTTCCAATTCCCGATTGATGATGCGTACCGAATCATCAATGGCACTTCGTACATCGGTTCCGTCAAACACGACGGTGTTCCAAATGTTGGATAGTTCCCTTTCTAGAGTATAACCGCCAGGCACCTTAGGTGTCTCGTGGATGTACTGCCATTGTTCGAGAATGATTTGCTTGTCCTCTTCCGCTATCGGCAAACTGGCGAAAGCGTCAAGGTTGGAGCTGTTCCATAAGAAAGCGTCGCCATAAGTCGAGATAAGATTATTAGCGTAATCTGTCTGAGTTTTAGTGGACAACCACCATTCGAGAAATTGCCAACTTTCTTCCTTCTTTGTACTCTTTTCAAACATGAGAACCGATTGAGCCGTACCCACATTGTCTCGGTGTACTTCACCGTCAACTTGTTCGTATCCCGGAGCCAGAGAAATCGACCATTTGTTGGCGATTTCCGGAGCCGCAAACATCAGTTGCACATAGGTGTTGAAAGAGGAAACTCCAATTGGAATGGTACCGTCACGGAATGAATTGTAGAAATTTGCCACTTGCAGAGGTAAACTATACAAAGTATAAAACTCTACCATGATCGTAATGCCTTCGATAGCTTCGACACTGTCGATTGCCGTCTTGATTCCATCATCGCTGTAGAGATCTCCGCCAAATTGGAAGATGAATGGTGTAGTGGTCGAAAACGCCTTGAAAGAACTGTCACCGGAAAGCGGCAGGAAATAATTCATTCCATATCTTTGCAAGGTCGGTAAAATATCGATGATCTGATCATAGGTTTCGGGAACAGCCAAACCTAAAGAATCGAATATGTCATTTCGATAAAAGGTAACCATGAAATCCTGAGTTTCTGGCAATCCGTACACGCCACCATTATAGGTTTGATGAATCATTGATCCCGGCGAGAAATGTGAAATGGTCTCATAGAATCCTTCAAACTGGCTGAGATCGGCGGCGGCGCCACGAAGTCCAAGTTCAAACGGTACCCAACCGCTGACCCCGATTGCTACATCCGGTTGGGTGTTGGCCGCATTGGCGAGAATCAGTTTCTGCTCGTTGGGCATGATTGAGAAACGCACCTTGATGCCGGTTTCGGCGGTAAAGGTGGTATCGGTCATTTGTTGAAGCGTATTGATGTAGTATCGAGAGCGATTGACCCAGACTTCAATGTCATAATCTGCAACAGTGTCGGTTTGACCGCTGGCTTTGTAGCCCTCGATATCAGCAAGCATTTCGATAATGAATCCTTTATCATCGTCAGGAAGATTATCGATATTGCCGGATATATATATCTTATCCAAAGAGATCGGTTGAGCGATGATTTGTTCGGAAACCAGCACCAATAGCTGGAGCGCACTGGTAGAACCTTCAGAAAGGATATCCATCTTGTGAGGAATCTGGTCAATATCGGCTTTCAGTTCCTGAATTTTCATTATCGCAAGATCAAGTTGCTTTTCATATTCGGCTGAACGATTTGAATTGCTTTTTAGTGTGGTCAAACTGGATTTAACCGAAATCAAATCGGTTTCCCAAGAATTTACCAGTTCCATCGTTTCCGGTAGAAACGCTGCTATATCCCATTCACGGTGCTTGTCCGAAGAACCGCCAGTCAATTTTTTGACTTCGAGTCCATAAGCACTGATTTCTTCGATCGTGTTTTGCAATATCGAGTATTCATCGGCGACTTTTGAAGCAGAAGCTTCGATAGTAAGACTATTAAGTCCGGAATGAAAATAGAAACGATATTCGTCTCCCAAAGTCTGACTTTGCCAACTCGAGCTATAGTCAAGACCGATGTCGGCGGCTTCAGCGAATTGCAATTCGCCGTTGACGTAAACATCGATGTATGAAACTCGATTGGAATAAATGTCATTTTTATATCTTAAGGTTATGTAATAATAACCCTCATTTTCTACATTGAAATAATATGTCAAGGCATCACCGGAATCCTGGAAGGAAGGTTCGATGATGTTGATGAGATTGTTTTCGGTTGCGAAAGGCGAAACAGATGGCGATTTCTCGATTCCGGGAAGAACCGAAAGATCGCTTTTATAGGTGTAATCCTCGGCTTCGAGGCTGATTGGTACTTCTATGTCAATCGTCGGAGTGCCAGGGTCGACATATGCTGAAGCGGTAAAATAAGATACCACATGAATGTCACCAATCAAGGACGAACCTTGATTCTTGTACATTGCTATGGTGTTGTTTCCGTGGAGTAAATGAAACAATAATGGTTTTGCTTCGAGAAAACGTTGGTCACGCAGATAAGATGTAAACCATCCTTCGAAAGCAACCTGTTGGGGAATCGTTTGATTTCCATAGGAATCGAAGGAAGTAGAATCGGGCTGAGTCATCCACATTGATTGCAAGATGGTGTTCTCGTGATTCGGATTCTGAAGTTCACCATTGACCAATATGGTAACCTTTGTGTCAAGTAAGGTTGCGTTGAGATTATAATAGTCGATAGCAATGAAATAGTCACCGGTTTCTGGGATGTTTACGGTGAATTCATAGACGGAATCATCGGTTTCGTTCAGTACGATTACCGCTTCTGTGTCTTCATAACCGAACATCTCGAGCTCACTATTATCAAAACCGATAGAATGAGCCGGTTTTATGGTGGCTATAGTGTTGTCGGGCGCGCTGGTGAGTATATGAGGAAAAGGAGGATATTCGACATATCCTCCTTTTGCCTCAACCTCTAAGTAAAACAATCCAGATAGTATATATAGAAGGAAAAAAAGGCCAATAATCAAGGTAAATATGATTAGAAATATTTTTTTAATGATTAGTCTTATCTCCATAATATTATCCTTCCAGATTAAATTTTAAGTAATATTTGCTAAATGAACCAACCTTTTGTTAGTATTGTTGCAAGGCTACTGCCAATGCAAGTTGTGCTTTTACGAATTCGTAGTTGACCAGATTTTCCATCTCTTGGGTCATGTAGTCGGAGTAAACAATCAAACCGAACTGAGCATCCCAGATGAAGTCGCCGATTGACAGAGTGCGTCCGGCTTCCCAATCAGGTCTTGAAGTGGTCATGCCCTCGATACCAGTGTCGAAGCCCCAACGAGCTGCGCTGAATCCAGGTACATACTTGAAGCCTTCAACCAATACTGTAACATCACCGGCTGCGACTTGTTCGTACAATTCCTTGACTCCGCTCATCGGGTAATCTTGGAACCAGGCATCGATAACTGCTTGGTCATTGTTGATTGGAAGACCATTAAGTGACAATGAAACTTCGCCGTTTTCTGTGTCAGGAACAGTGTTAGCTACGATGTCAAGAGCCTCAAGAATACCATCTTTACCGAATGACAACCATTTTGCTGCTTCATAAGCCGCTTCCTTGTTCTCGCTAGTGTTGGAGATTGTCAGATAGTCGGAAACACCGATTACATATCCGCCAGGAAGTGCTACATATTGCAAATCAAATAGATCGCCTACGGAATCAGTTACCCAACCGGCACTCCATGATCCCTCAAAGTGGAAAGCAGTTTGTCCGTTTAGGAATGGTTGCATATCCCAGTCAGCGCCGAACAATTCGGAACGTACGCTAGGAAGCGGATTCTCTTCTGTACCTTGAGCAACGGTGCTGTAAGCACTAACAACCCAACCATTCTGGCTGATGTCATAAGCTGTTTCAATGGCATCTTTTACAGGTTGGCTGTTCAGATGGAAGATTCCATCCGGTGCATATGCGAAATGTTGGATTCCAATCGGGCTTTCGCTCTCGGCGTCCAAAACTGCAGGTAACCAGTTGACGATGTCTCCAGGGTGAGTCATACCAGCTGTAGATGTACCATCGGTACGAGTAGTGTCTGTAGCTGCTTCAAGAGCTGCCAACCACTCATCTACTGTGTAGCCAGGTTCAGTGAAATCAGTCATAATACCACTGTCTTCAATCAAATCAACATTGATCATGAAACTCATGTAGAATTGAGCTGATGGAATCGCAAAGACCATACCGTCACCATAAGTGATGGAATTGCGAAGTGCGACTGGAACATCCTCCCACTCGTCATCGGCGGCGACGATGTCGCTGATGTCAGCGGCGTAACCGTTGATAATGAATCCAGGAACATCTGCGGACATTGTGATATCAGGGAATTCACCAGCTGCGGCCTTAGTTGCCAAAACGGTGTTGTAATCACCTTCATATTCAACGATCTGAATTTCGATAGTATCGCTCATCTCGTTAAAAGCGGCAATTCTTCTTCTCACGATATTGTTTTGTTCCTCAGTTCCAACATTCCAACCCATATAGGTTACGACTGTCTTTTCCGGAGCTGCTGTTGTCTGTTCTTCAGTTGTAGCTGCCGTTGTTGAAGAGTCTTCTGTACATGCGGCAAGTGCGAATGCAAATGCAAAAACTGTGAATAACGCTAAAAACTTTTTCATATTCTTCTCCTTTT
>Ga0172375_10011689_pt1 | contig 11133 bp, 9 predicted proteins | sample LakKiv1m_FD_114537 | JGI IMG/M metagenome (GOLD analysis project Ga0172375, IMG submission 114537) | Freshwater microbial communities from Kabuno Bay, South-Kivu, Congo - kab_092012_11.1m | ecosystem: Environmental > Aquatic > Freshwater > Lake | place: Democratic Republic of the Congo... | reverse complement strand
TATGTTGTTTAGGTTAGTGATAGACCCCTTTAGTCTATCGCAAACCGTAAACAACGCTAGGATTTCTTACATGTAATGCTATGAATGATTATATTCTCTATTCCCCTTTTTGATCTTTGCTTGTTTCCAGCGACATTCCGCTTGCTTCATCGAGCTGCGGTGCGTCGACTGTTTGCGTTTTTATCTGATCGACAATTCTGCCCAGTACACGATCACGAGTGCTTGCAACAACTCCAAACTGTTTGTGAGCTGAATCAATTCGTGAACCAAGCGTATCCACGGCCTCTCGATATTTCTCGTATTCTATCTCAAACTTTTGGATAAGTCCAATCACCTGGTGAAGATTTTCTTGATAGCGAAAATTGGCATACGCCTGCTTCACCATGCGTAAAATCGCGGTAAAGCTAAAGGGTCCGGCAAAAATTACCTTCTTCTTCATTGCATCTTCCCACACCGTACCCAGCTGGTCATAGATGTAGGAAAAAATCATTTCATTCGGAATAAACAGGATAACAAAATCAACGGTCTTGTCTTCGGGATTGATATAATCGCGCGTGCTTACCTGCTTTATCTTCTGCTTTACATCTGTTTCAAACTGTCGATGGTATTGATCGCGTTCTTCCTTATTCTCTGTCGCAAACATTTTGATGAGTGCAGCAAAAGGAAACTTGACGTCGATATTTATCTTGGTCCTGTCGGGAAGAAAAATTGTAAAATCCGGACGCGTATCTGCCGATTCCTGCTCTTTATTAAAAACGTAATCCTGCCCGATGACAAATCCGGCCATTTTGAGAAGGTTTTCAGCAACTTGCTCGCCAAAGGCACCGCGCATCTGATTGTTCGACAGCACTCGCTTCAATTCTTCAGTGCTGGATCGAAGATCCGCTATCACGGTGCGCTGGAGCTCCATTTCTCGCGCGAGCGCAGAGAATGTTGCGATGCGCGATTCTTCACTCTCTTTTAACTCTTTACTTTTGAGATGAATATCGCGGCGCACTTCTTCAATAAGAGATCCGATCAATTCTTTTTTATGCTCCATTTCCCCGGCATTCCGCTCACGTTCTCCTTCGAGTCGCTCCTTTGTCGTCGCGATAAGATGATCCTGCGCTTTGAGAAGCGCATCGGAAAAAACGCTGTTTACTGTTTTTTCCAAATCTCCCGAACCTCCCTGCTTTGCGCGAATGAAAAAAAATCCGGCAATAGCGCCCGCACAAATCACACCGATAAGAATGCCGTAAAAAAGCTCCATTTTTCTTGTTTCTTACTGTTTTCTTCTGTATGATTACGATATCATGTCCGCATAAAAATGCCAATTTTATGGATTCAAAATGGTATACTGCCACTTCTGAAGATGTTCTAAAAAAACTCTCGACCACACTCGATGGACTATCGAACGATGAGGTTGCTCGTCGGATCGAATTATATGGACATAACAATCTCCCGGAAGGGAAGATTGATTCCCTCTTTACGCTCTTTCTTCGACAATTCAAAAGTCCTCTTATCTATATTCTTATCGGTGCAGGCGGCATTATTTTTATCCTCGGTGAGGTAACTGATGCGCTTGTTATTGCATTTGTTTTGCTTTTTAACGCATGCGTGGGAGCGCTCCAAGAGGGGCGGGCTCAAAATACACTGCGGGCGCTCAAGCAGTTTTCTTCAGATTATGCGACAGTCATCCGCAACGGACACACCTCGCGTATTGTCGATGAAAAAATTGTCCCCGGCGATATCATTATCTTGCAAGGAGGTGATATTGTTCCGGCTGATGCACGACTGCTTCGTGTTTACAGTGTGCGTGTCGATGAATCCTCTCTCACCGGCGAATCAGTACCGATAGAAAAGAATACCGACCCTCTTTCGGTGTCCAATCTTCCACCCGCCGATCAAAAAAATATGATCTTTCGAGGAACACTCATGACAAACGGCCAGGCAACAGCCGTTGTTGTTGCAACGGGCATCAATACACATATTGGCGGCATTGCTCGAGCGGTTGCGAGAATTGATACAGAAATTCCTCTGACTACCGATATTAATACGCTGTCTCGCATAATCGTCGGTGCGGTTGCGATATTGTCGGTCACACTTTTTATCTTGGGTGTTTCTCTGGGTAATTCACTGCGCGAAATGTTTGCCGTTGTCGTTTCGCTTGCTGTTTCGGTTATCCCTGAAGGACTCCCAATTGTCGTCACGCTGATCCTGGCAAGCGGCGTCTGGCGAATGAGCAAACGGATGGTACTCATCAAACGACTCCAGGCAGTCGAAGCGCTTGGACAAACGGATATTATCGCCGTTGATAAGACGGGAACAATTACGAAAAATGAAATGGTCGTTCAGCGTGTACTTGTCAACGATACACATTTCACCATTAATGGGGTCGGCTATAATCCACAAGGAACTATTGCCAGCAATGGGAAGCTTGTTGATGTGGCAAATCATCCTGAATTGGTTCTTGCAGGAAAGCTGGTATCGCTTTCCTCCGATGCACATCTTCTGAAAGAAAGTGAAAATGTCTGGCATGTCGCCGGGGATCCGACTGAGGGAGCACTGACTGTATTTGGGAAGAAAGTTGGATGCCAAAAACAAGAGCTCGAACAAGAACTTGCATTGATCAGAGATATTCCATTTGATTCGGCGGTAAAATATCATGCCAGCATACACGCCGAACCATCGCATACTCTTCTCGCTGTAACGGGAGCACCTGAGGTTGTTTTAAAAATGTGCACCAAAATATGGCGTCACGGAGGAGCGCACGACTTTACACTTGAGGATCGAAAAAATATTGAAGATGTATTTCTTTCTTTTTCGCAGCAGGGTCTGCGCGGAGTGGCATGTGCTATGCGTCAAGATATCGCGCGCAAAGACTTTTTACCCCCGCTCACCGAGATGACCTTTGTCGCTTTGCTCGGTATGCGAGATGTCGTACGCCCAGAGGTACCCAACGCCGTCAAATCAGCACAGAACGCCGGAATGAAAGTCGTTATGGTCACTGGCGACAACTCCACAACCGCCGAAATAATCTCACGGGAAATTGGTATATTCCACGACGGAGACTTACTCCTTACCGGAATGAACATTGACGCCCTTTCTGATCGCGACCTTGCTCAAAAAATTTCTTCATGCACTGTTTTTGCCCGCGTTACGCCAGAGCATAAACTCCGCATCATTCGCGCATTCAAAAAACAAGGAAAGATTGTGGCAATGACTGGTGACGGAGTTAATGATGCGCCATCCCTGGTCGCTGCCGACCTTGGCGTGGCGATGGGAAAAATAGGCACAAACGTAGCAAAGGAAGCGGCTGATATCATTTTGCTTGATGACAATTTTGGAACGATCGTCGATGCCGCAGAAGAAGGTCGTGCAATCTATCGGACGCTCCAGAAAGTTCTTCTTTATCTTTTCTCAACAAATATCGGCGAGGTTCTCACAATTGTTGGCGCACTTGTCATTGGTCTTCCCGTACCGCTTGTTGCCGCTCAAATCATTTGGATGAATCTTGTAACTGACGGATTCTTTGACATCGCCCTTGCCATGGAACCGAAAGACAAGGATCTTCTCACTGTTCGCAGTCACCAAATCAATCATTTTCTTGTTGATCGAGCCATGATTTATCGCATGATCCTTATGGCTATTCCAATGGCGATTGGCACCTTGGTACTTTTTTCATACTCTGTTAGTGGAGACAAGACAAAAGCGTTGACAATCGCGCTTGCGACACTCTCTGCGTTTCAGTGGTTCAATGCATTCAATTGCCGTTCAGAGCATTGCTCCCTTTTCCAAATGAATTTTTTTTCAAACAAATGGTTGATTATTGGACTCATCATAGCCGTTGCACTCCAGTTGACTGCAGTGTATACTCCATTCATGAATATGATTTTGCGAACAACACCGCTCTCTCTTTCCGATTGGCTGATCATTATTCCCATAAGCGCTTCGGTCATTCTTGTTGATGAAATCCGAAAACTATTTGCACGATATCAACGACGCATGGCAATTCAAAATCACTAGCTTTTGCCTTCGCTATGGATCTCCTCCATTTTGATCTTATTTCTTTTATTAAAGCCGCGGGTATCCTTGGAGTGTCTGCAATTGTTTTTGCCGAATCGGGACTGCTTGTTGGTTTTTTTCTTCCGGGTGATAGTTTGCTCTTTACCGCCGGTTTTCTTGCCTCACAAGGATGGCTTCCGATCATTCCGCTTGTTCTGCTTAGCTTTCTGTGCGCAGCACTTGGCGACTCTGTCGGATATGCGTTTGGCAGACGCATAGGACCAACACTGTTTTCACGCGAAGATTCGCTGATGTTCAGCAAAAAAAATGTTACACGGACGCAGCGTTATTTTGAAAAATACGGTGCCCGCACAATTTTTATCGCGCGGTTTATCCCTATTGTCCGCACGTTTGCCCCCATTCTTGCAGGCGTTGGGGGCATGCGATACAAAATATTCATTCGTTACAATGTACTGGGCGCGGGCATCTGGGGCGCGGGCATTCCCTTCCTTGGATATTTTCTTGGCTCTGTAATCCCTAATATTGACCGCTACCTTTTACCGATCATCGTGGGGATTATTCTTCTTTCAATCATTCCCCCGCTTATCTCAATCATCAGAGAACACATAAAATTATAGTATCTCTCGCTTCAGCGATCTTCTTAATTGTCTATGGTTTGGCAGCGTCTGTGCCACAAGCGCCCAAAAATTTCTCGAATGATTGAGCTCTGCCAGATGACACAACTCGTGCACAATAATATAATCGGAAAGCTCTGGAGGCAATCCGATAATACGCACATTAAAATTCAAGCTTCCTTTTTTTGAACAGCTCCCCCACCGCGTCTTTTGATTGCGAATTGCAATCCTTCCAATGGTCAATCCATAGAAGGTGTTAAAATAGGCAAGACGAGATTGCACCAACGCAAATGCTTGGAATTTTTTTTCTCGATATTCCCTGACCGATATCCTTCTTGGCCCCGCGACGTGTTTGAGCGTCTCAATCTTTCCGATGATCCATGCTGCTTTCTGCGCAATAAATTCTTCAATCCGATTGAGCGGGACGCCATACGGCTGAGTCACCGATACCGCGCCGCCGCAATGTACAGAAATCCGCACATGTCGCGCTCGTCTGCTCCGTCGCACTGTGTAGGAGATAGTTTCTATGTTGGTCGATTGTACCATTGTGGGAACTTTCTCAAATACTTCGAAAGATGGTTAATTTTTTTATTGGCAAATTCTTCATCAAGTATCTCCTTCTCCTCCGGTGAAAGTGTCCTTTCGAGGTCGGCAATTTGTTCACGAAGTTGATCCATGCGATCATGATATACTTCATTTGCGACAAATGTCGGGTCGTGGCTTGTACTTGCATATGCCAAGTACTCCATCTTCAAATCCATGAGGTGTTCAATGGGCGAAGGATAGCGTTCTGATCTGTCCATAATCTTACCACTCGAGCGTTCCCCCGGTCGAGTATTCCGTGACGCGGGTTTCAAAAAAATTCTTTTCTTTATTCAGATCAATTGCCTCTGACATCCAGGGAAAGGGGTTTGTCGCGTGATACTGTTGCGGAAGATCAATGCGTGCAAGACGCCGGTCTGCAATGTATTCAATATACTGTTTGAAATTATCCGCATTCATTCCAAAGATACCTTTTGGAAATACTTCTTGCGCAAACGTATATTCGAGCTCTGTCCCTTGGCGAATCAATCGCACCATACGCTCCTGAAAATCACTCGTCCACAATTCCGGCTGTTCCTCACGAATGGTATTGATAAGATTGATTCCAAAATTAAGATGCTGCGACTCATCACGCATAATATACTGAATCTGTTCTGCCGCGCCCACCATCTTATTCTGCCGCTGAAATCCAAACATGACAGCAAACGAGCTATAGAAAAAGATACCTTCCATGATAATGGAAAATACAATAATATTTTCAAGAAACTTTTGATCCTGCTCAAGGGTACCCGTCTTGAAACTTTGATTAAAAATACCCTCATTAAACGACAGGATAAACTTGTCCTTGTTGTAGATTGCATCGACCTCGCGATACATATTGAATATCTCTCCTTCATCAAGCCCCAAGCTCTCGACAATATACTGATATGAATGGGTATGGATCGCTTCTTCATACGCTTGGCGCAACAGATACATTCGGCATTCAGGGGAGGTCACATGGCGATACACCGCCATGACGACATTGTTTGCGGCAATCGAATCGGCAGTCGTGAAAAATCCGAGCACCGTCTTGAATGCCTTGCGTTCATCCTCTGAGAGAACATCGCGCGCCTTCCATTGTTCTATATCATTTTGCATCGTAATCTCTGTCGGAAGCCAATGATTGGAGTTGCCCACCGTATATGCGGTCCAAGCAAACGTATGCTTCATTGGATAGAGCTGGATCACATCAGCGTCTGCGCCATTGATAATGCGACGATTGTTGATATTCACTTTTTCATTTGTTTTGAGTATCGGCATACTATTATTGGCAGCTTTCACAGCTTGGATCTTCAATCTTACAGAGCGGCACCACTAGCTGGCTTGATTCCTCTCCGGCCGGGATCATGACGACTGCGGTGGCCACCACTGTGTCTGTCGATATATCATCTTCGATCACCACAACCGCTTCTTGGGAAAAGTTTTTTGGTTCGTTTGTCGACACCGACGGCTCAACTCCGACTGACCCTTCCTGTGTTTTTACAACCGCATTGTTCCGAGTATGGGTCGAACCAAACTCTGTCGTATTGACGGTTGATTTCTCTACCTGCGATGCCGCGAGTGTACGCAGATAATAGGTTGTCTTCAATCCAAGCGACCATGCGGAGAGATAGATGTCGTTGAGCATGCGACCGGATGATCCTTTGAAAAAAATATTCAGCGATTGGCTCTGGTCGATCCACTTTCCGCGGTATGCAGCTGCGCGAATAATCCACTGCGGATCAATCTCAAAAACTTCCTTGTATTTTCGCCGCACATCTTGAGGAATTTCATGGATTTCTTGAATGCTTCCATCATGGTATTTTATCTTGCCAAGCATTTCATAATCCCAGAGTTTCAATGCCTTCAATTCATCAACAAGATAGGGATTAATAACAACAAAATCACCACTCATGTTTGCTTTGACATAGATGTTTTTGTAAATCGGTTCAATCGACGGTATGGCGCCGGAAATATTTCCAATCGTCGCCGTTGGCGCAATCGCCAAACAGTTCGAGTTGCGCATCCCAAATCGTCGAATGTGCTCCCGTACCGTTCGCCAATCCATTTTCTCATCGCGTGAAATATCGATCTTCTCCCCGCGCTCTTTTTCTAAGAGATCAAGGGTATCAACAGGCAAGAGACCGCGCTCCCATTTTGACCCTGCATAGGTCGCGTAGGTTCCTCGCTCTTCGGCCAATTGGCTCGATGCGAGAAGCGCGTAATACGAAACAATTTCCATGCTCTCATCGGAGAGCGCAACACATTCTTCCGAATCAAACGGGATATTCATCTGATAGAGCATATCCTGAAAACCCATCACGCCAAGACCGACCGGGCGATGGCGCATGTTTGACGTCCGTGCTTCTTTCGTTGGGTAAAAGGTAATATCAATAACATTGTCAAGCATCCGCATGCCAATAGCAACGGTATCTGCCAAGAGCTCGCGGTCAAGCTCCTTTCCCGCCATGTGCCGAGCAAAATTCACTGACCCCAGATTGCATACCGCCGTTTCTTCCTCTGAAGTATTGAGGGTGATCTCCGTGCACAGATTTGATGTTTGCACAACGCCGACATGATCTTGCGGCGAGCGCACATTACACGGATCTTTAAATGTAATCCACGGGTGACCGGTTTCAAACAGCATTGCAAGCATTTTTTTCCAGAGATCCCGAGCACGAATCGTCTTTGACATTTCGAGCGTTCCCTTTTCTGCGAGCCACTCATAGTGGGCGTACCGCTCTTCAAAACGTCTTCCGTACAAATTGTGCAGATCCGGTGTTTCGTGTGGCGAGAAAAGTGTCCAATCCCCGTCTTCCCGAACGCGTTTCATAAACAAGTCAGGAATCCAAGTTGCGGTATTCATATCATGGGTGCGTCTCCGTTCGTCACCCGTATTTTTTCGCAGCTCCAAAAAGTCCTCAATATCATAGTGCCAAACCTCCAGATATACACACGCAGCACCACGACGGCGACCGCTGCGATTGATGGCATGGGTTGCATCATTTGAAACTTTCAAAAAGGGTATGATGCCCTGACTTTCTACGCCCGTCCCCTTGATGAGGGCACCGGTTCCGCGAACATTTGTCCAGTCGGTACCAATGCCACCCGACCACTTTGAGAGCAGTGCATTGTCGGAAATAACCTTGAAGATGTGTTCGAGTGAATCACCAACGGTATTGAGGTAACACGACGCAAGCTGTGGATGACAGGTGCCGGAATGGAACAATGTCGGTGTTGATGAAACGAAGCGTAATGTTGAAAGAACCGTATAAAATTTTGTTGCGTATTCAATCTTTTTTTCTTTCTCGCCAAGCGCGATCCCCATCGCAACGCGCATCCAAAACGCCTGCGGTGTTTCAAGGACACATTTAACATAGGGATCACGAAGAAAATACCGATCATAGAGCACCTGTGCGCCCATATACTGCAAGAGATCATCTCTCTCGATGATCAGTCGTCGGGAAAGCTCCTCAAGGTCATAGGTCAGCATGCGCGGATCAATCCGTCCGATATCAACACCCTTTTTCATGTTGCGTACAAACGCTTCACGATACTGCGTATCGAGCTGTGCGACATCGAACCGCTCTTCTCCGATTGTCTCGCGATACAGCTCATGCAAAAGCAAGCGCGCGGCGATTTTAGAATATGCGGGATCCTGCTCAATAAAAGACCGGGTGGTCATGATCAGCGCATGAAAAATATCCTTTGTTGCAATCCCATCATAGAGCTCCGTCCGACATTGTTTGACAATCGTATCAATATCAATACCTGTTTCAATTGCGGCGGTATGCGCGGTCGAGAAAATAAAATGCGACAAACAGCGACGGAGCTTGTCGAGAGAAAACTGCTCATGGACCCCCGATCGCTTCACGACCGTCAATTCATTTTTTTCAATCTTTTCAAAAAATTCCCGCTGTTTTTCTACGCGCTCCTTCGTGTGCTCGTAGCGATAGATGATATATGCTCGCGCGACTTCAAAATATCCCCGCTGCGCTATAATCTTCTCAACGATATCCTGAACATCTTCGACGCTCGGAACGCGATCAGAAAACCTGCTATTGATAATTTCGCAGATATCGTCGCCAAGAATGGTAAAAAAATTTTCTGTTGTCTTGACACCGATTGCATCGAATGCCTTCTTCATGGCAACTTCAATACGTACCCGGTCGAAGTCGGCGATTGATCCGTTTCTCTTCTTCACTTTTGTGACACTCATACCTTTGCATGGTTAATAATAAGGACTGGTGTTCGCGCCGACGCTTTGCCGGCAAGAGATGAAAAAAACGGCACTGCTGTCTTTAAAAACAGCGTCATCCGTTTTCATTCACCCCCTTTTGATGAATGGTCGTACGGGCGTATCACGTCCATAATTTCCTGCCGCCCAAAGAAGTGTATCATCGTTTTTCAGGAGCGTAAAGAAATGGCGATTCGATAAAAATCCTTTGAAATTAGCGCATTTTTTTACCACCTGAGAAAAAAAACAACCCCCGACAAAGGGGGCTGTGTATAACTCTTTCACCTTCGCCGTTCTAGACGGGCGACTCTGGGCGAGTACCACAACGGTTGCCGTGCATTTTGTGATACTGATACGCAGCTGTCGCGGCGACTGCGCCCTGTGCGGCAGCCGTAATACTCTGTTTGAATGTTCCGGAGACGATATCTCCTGCCGCAAAGACGCCGGGAACATTTGTCTCCATTGTCGTTCCTGCCAGAATATGCCCCTTCTCATCAAGGGTAACACCCAGACTCCGTGCCAGCTCACTTCGCGGCCGTGATCCTATTTCGATAAAAACGCCGTCAAGAACCAAATCCTGTGATCCGTGCAAGGGTTGTGCAAGAACAATTTTCTCGAGTTTGTTGGTACCAACAATCTCTACTACTTGATTCTCCAAAACAATCTCAACCCTTCCTTCATCAACGAGCTTTTGCATTCGTTCAAAATTGATTGGCTCTGCGCGCAGCTCTTTTGAACGGGTGATAAGATATGTTTTCTTCGCATATTCGGCAACAAGATTGACCCCTTTTACCGAGGAATCTCCCCCACCGATCATAGCAACTATTTTGCCGCTATACGCCGGACCATCACAGGTCGCGCAATAATGGACTCCCTTTGACGTAAGCTCCTTTTCATTTGGCAGGCCAAGCTGTCGCCGTTCAGTGCCGGGTGCAAAAATAATACTGCCGGCGCTGTATTCCTTCCCATCTTCGGTCGTTACAGAAAAACATCCATCGTTTTGTGTTACGCCAACCACTTTTTCATCTTTTATAATGGTGCCCAGCGCTTCTGCCTGTTCTTTCATTGTCATCATGAGGTCAAAGCCATCGACTTCGACGTATCCCGGATAGTTTCCGATCGGGCCGGCAACGGCCGTATATCCGCCAAAATGATCTCCAAAAACGACCACGCGCATACGATACCGCCCCGCATAGAGTGCAGCCGAAAGACCGCCGGCTCCCGACCCGACGATTATAAGGTCAAAAACATTTTCCATAGTCCAAATTACGCAATGCCAAGAAGTGAAGCCAATTTTCCTCTATCAAATCCAATGACCACCTGATCATTGATTAGAATAACAGGGACACCCATTTGATTGGTTTTTGCGATCATCTCATCTCGTGCTTGCTCATCTACCGCAACATCCTTTTCGATATATGCAATATTGTGCTCGTTAAAATAAGTTTTTGCCATCTTGCAGTACCCACAGGTAGGGGTGCTGTAAATCACTACGTTTGCCATACGTGTATCTGTTATCATTAAAGCACATTCAGTATAAAGGACACCCCCCGAAATTGCAAATAGAACACAGCTGTGCTATACTATAGATATTGATATGTAAGAATCACCCGCGTTGTTTACAGTTCTGATGGGTAAAAGTAGTCTAGCAGTTTCTCAAGTGGGGTCATATTATCGATTCCTTTGTGTGGTTTCACGGTGTTGTAGAAGTTAATG
>Ga0172375_10011687_pt1 | contig 11135 bp, 12 predicted proteins | sample LakKiv1m_FD_114537 | JGI IMG/M metagenome (GOLD analysis project Ga0172375, IMG submission 114537) | Freshwater microbial communities from Kabuno Bay, South-Kivu, Congo - kab_092012_11.1m | ecosystem: Environmental > Aquatic > Freshwater > Lake | place: Democratic Republic of the Congo... | reverse complement strand
TTCCCGGGGCAGATCAGCTGTCCAGGAAAGTCAGATTCTTCATTGTCTTCACTTCATCCGCATAGGTCAGGGCCGAGACTTTGGCTGTACGGTTGTAGTATTGGTTTTTGAGATCCCGCATTCCTTCTGGGATCACAAAAATGAAATACACCCGAGGACCTTCCCTCTCAGTACCAAGGAATTCCACTCCCGCGACTTTGAGATACGCCGCAAAATAGATGTCTGCCGTCCTGAATTTTCCGTCATTAGTATGTTCCATTTGTAATTCCTCCATGTGTTATCACCGTTCCGGACAAATCTCCAGAACGAAATTCTTACTCAGACACATTGAATAGGGGGAAAAACGAGAGGCTAGATGGTCACACAAACCCCGTCATCGAAATAAGCCACGACAACGGGGGCAGAACCGGTTGCAGGAACAAAGATACCATTCCATTGAATGGCCGGCAGACAAGTTTGAGTTGTCAGAGCCAAAGTATAAGCGTAATTGGGATTCTTGAAGGTCGTGCTCTGGTACAGCTTGTGAAGATGACCTTCATGAGCAGAAGCAGTCACTTCACCAGTGGCCGCGATCAGCGGGATATCAATGAATCCATGCTCGTCCCGAGCAAGGAAATGCCCGTGTTCCACGAATGTCTTTCCGGTGACGGCTGTAATCTGAGCCGCAACCAGGATAGTACGATCTGCCAACGACATGAAGGGATACGTTGGACCCCCGGCGATACCGGTAATGACCGTATAACGTGGAACCCCATAGACTTCGCCCGACAGAATGCGAAGGATATCTTCAACAGATCCGAAAGAATTAGAAAAACCATGGGTTCCATCCAAATCCGTATTGGCGGTTCCACCCACTGCGACATCCGAGAGAAGGGTTCTGATATCTGCGGCGGCAATGTTTTGGGCATTATACACCCTGTTCATAATAGCCCAAGTCAGCAACTGGGCATTCGCTGGTGCCAAGCGGCCGGCAGTGGCATCTACGATTCCGCCCGGCTGGATCCTCTCCTGGAGATATGCAGCAAGACCGAAAGTTGCAATTGCTGTTGCCCGACAGTCATTGCCCCCACCAGTCGTGTCCTGAACTGTAGCATCATTAGCTACAGTCAGAATAGTCATCCGGCTGCCTGCAACATAAGCATCTCCATTGACGGTAGTAGCCCAGGGGGAATCTGCTCCTCTTAGATAAAACGTCTGGCCCGGACCATCGTAGATACTATTCTTCTGCGACGTATTAGGAACCAGATCCAACACCTGAACACCCGCCCCGGGACAGTCACTCCGAATGGGAACCACAAAGGCGCGAGCCATGTTACTTCCTCCTCAATCTAGTGCAGTACCCGTCGCACTATACACAGTCAGAGCCTTGGCAGCCCCCGTAACCCCGATATGAACGCCACCAACAGTCTCGGCCGTTCCGGCTGCCCCATACGTGAATGTCGGATTGATCCAAAGGTATCCGGCGTCCAGGCACTTGGAAAGGGCACCACCCAGAATAGAACGAGCAAGCGAACTGCCATTGAGGAATCGTCGGACCTGCCGATGGTGGGCATCTCCCAGTGTGGTGAACGCCCCTGCCGGAACGTGAGCAGCCCCACCCGGGAACCCACCACCCGCGGCAATGACTTCGGTCCCACCAGCCACCAGGTAAGCTTCACCCGAAAGAACCCGAAGAACTGAAGTCACACTCCCGGTGGATCTGGTAGCACCGGCACCATTAAGGGTGGATCCGGCCCCGACTCCACCTTCAGCACGGATTGCGACGTTGATGTCCGCCAGAGTCAGATCAGATCCCGCAGCCACCCGAGCAAGAATACGGACTGCAATCCCATTGGTCTGGGCGGCAGTCAAAGCAACATTCGCTGGGGAACTATTGACATTGTCAATCAGATACACGGCCAGACCGAAATAGTCTGCATTTGTATCGAATGCCCCACCACCCGTGGCCGTCAGAACCACTGTGTCGTTCTGGGGACCATAGGTCAGGTAACCCGTCTGACCCGATTGGATCCCAGTCGTTGCAGTACCAGTCAAAAGAACACCTGGCTGAGACGAATTTGGCTTGAGATCGAGAACCTGAAGGAGGTGGTCCCCCAGGTCATTCCGAGCATGACAAATGTATGCAAGAGCCATCTCGTTTACCTCCCTGTTACCAGGTCCTTATCAAACCAAAACGGTTCCATCATCATCGTAAATGACAACAACCTGAGCACCGACAACCGGAGTCCAAGTCATTCCACCCCGCTGGCAAACCCAGGGATACGACGGAGTCTCACGGCTATGGGGCCACAGGGTAACGGGCGGCATCCCGGGCTTGGCCAAAAATACCGCGATTTCCCCCGAATCCAGGGACTCCAGGAATTCATCCGTGTTGTAAGTTATCCGAATTGGTTTGATTTCTTTGTACTGAAGATCCCCCCCAATAGAGTTTGGGCGCCATTCACCACCAAGCATCCGAGTATCTTGTTTCAGATAGGGGGTTCCAAAACCACCCGTCGGAGTCGTATCCCAGGTCCAGAAATTGATCAGTTTCTGAGCTCCCGCCGGAAGATAATATCCCCGGCCTGCCAGGATAGAGAGAATGTCCGCAACCGTTGTCGTAGATGCCGGACTTGAAATGGAAGTGTTCGACACACCCGGTACGGCGTTGATCAAAGCATCAATATCCGTAACCGTCAGAGCCAATCCTGCATCCATCCGAGCAATGATTGGAGTCGCCAGAGCATTCAAAAGGGCGGGAGTCCACACTTCAAATGTTCGAGTCAGGTGATCATCCGAGAGGGTAATCCGAGCCGGAGCCGACGTGGCCAAGGTCAGTGCCCCGAGTTGACCATCTTCACTCGCCGTCAAAGTAACCGTATCTACGACTGGGGCGCCGCAGGTAACCGTCACGCCATCATTGGCAGCCACAAACAAAGCCTGTGAATTGGCATGATTCACCGTTGCCTGAATAGATGCCGCCACCAATGCGTTCGTACCAGCTTCGATGAGCGTGGCAAATTCCTGGTTTGCCGGATGAGGCTCAACCGACACCATGGTTGCACCCGACAGGTGAATACGTGCGTCGGCAGTACTTTCCAGGAGGGCAAATTCACCTTGCGCCCCGGGAGCATTGGCTGTCAAAGTTGTAACAGCCAGTGCGGGCACAGCAGTACATACCACACCCGCCGGCAGGGCCGCAGCAATCAAAGCCTGTGATGCAGCATCATTGATTGTGGCGGCCAGAGACGTGGCCACTCCTGTATCCGTTCCTCCAATAGCCTGAAGAAGCCCGGCAAACTGCTGGGCGGCAGCGACCGGAATAGCAGCAACCATTGCCACTCCCGACAGTGGCAGCCGGATGGCATCACTGGAAACCAAAGTCAACTGACCTTGAAGGCCGCGCTGTCCGCAAGTGCAAGTCACTGTGTCCGTACCACCATTTGCAGCAGCAACGGTGATACCAGGATGGGCCGCTGCAATCAATGCCGCGGAAGCCCCATCATTGATAGTCAGGGCAAGCGAAGTGGCCACCGCGATATCTGTTCCACCTACCGCCTGAGCCAACGCGGCAAACTCCTGTGTTGCGGGATTGGGAACAGCAGCCACTAGATTAGCATCCGAAATAGGCAACCGAGGAACAGTTGACGTTGCCAGAGCAATTTGTCCGATAAGACCCCTTTGGTCCGCCGTCAAAGTAACGGTGTCAGTTCCCCCATTAGCGGCCGTGATCGTGACACCAGGATTTGCAGCCGTAATCAGGGCCTGAGAAGCGGCATCCATCACGGCAGTGACAATAGAAGTCGCAACAGCGACCGTGGTGCCTCCAACGGCCTGAAGTACGCCGGCAAACTCCTGAGCAGTGGGATCCGGTAGATCTGTAATCAGAGTTGGATCACTGACGGCCAAACGTCCGGGATCACTGGAAATTGTGGTGATTGTTTCGCCTTGAAGGCCACGCTGTCCACAGGTGCAAGTTACCGTAGCAGTCCCCCCGTTAGCTGCCGCAACAGTCAGCCCCGGATTTGCAGCTGTGATCAGCGCCTGAGACGCAGGATCATTGATAGCCGTCGCAAGAGATCCAGCCACTAAAATGTCCGAGCCAGCAGTTTCATTAAACTGTTGAAGGGCCGGGTCTGCACCTGCACCCGCGGCAGTAAATGCCACAGTACCGAGGGTGAATGAATCGCCCAATTGGACAGTTGCACAGGTCACTTCCGAGAAAGCAAAGTTCTCAACACAGGTAAATGGAACCGTCCCGATGGTGACAATATCACCATTCTGTGCCGCATTCACCCCAACTGTGCCCGTGGCATAATTTGCAGCAGCCGTGAAAGTAATCCCACCAAGAGTGAAAGTGTCCCCGTGAAGAATGCCTGCGGACTGAACCGTCCCGACGGCAAAATTCTCAACTGCCGTAAACACCACACCTTTGATGGTAAGAGTATCCCCATTGGCAGGTCCGTCAGATTCGACGGACCCCGTTGCGGTACTTTGAGCCGCAGTGAACACCACGCCCCCGATAGTGATTGTATCACCAGTCGTTGGACCGTTAGAAGTAATGTCTGCGGTTGGGGTCTCTGACCCCCCCGGTTCAAGACGATCCGCCAGATACGCAGACAAACCATACGTGTCTTGGCTTAGGGATAAATCGGTTCCAATGTACAAACGATCGTTCTGAACTCGATTCACGTACCGAGCCTGTCCCGGAGGATCAATCGAAGGAACTCGCAGAGACTCCGAACGCAGATCCTTGATGTACACAGATCCATCCGGAAGATCAGTCCGAACAAGACAGATGTAAGGCATCACTCACCTCACTCAGTGACGGGGACAACGCCCCTTTCATCTATGAAAACACAGATTATAGACAAACTACCCAACCCAATTAGGAGGCTATACGGCTTACCGCCGTGAAAGAAAACGAAGCTGCGGCCCCTTCTGCCGCCAGTACCAGTTCACTGAGCCCATGCAAGCTGTCATCAAACTGGAGAGGAGCATCGGGATTCACCTGGATCATCGAATCGTGCAAATTGCTGGCGAACAACAAATTATTCCCGGCCGCCAACGCCGTGAGCTTGAAACTGGATACCTTCGGAAGAAGAATGTGCATGGGAAGGGGAGTCTGAAGCGTTGCATCAATTACCGGGAATGCACCTGGAGTACAACCAGTACCCGCCGGGGCAATCCCCTGGAGTGTGATTACCGCCGTGCCCATACGTCCATAAAAGTCCACTGGGGGCACCAGAAGAATCGGACCCAAAATCGGAGTTCCAGGATTCAGGGGGGCTCCCAAAGGAACCGCTAACCATTGTCCCCCACGATATTCCTGAACCCTGACAAACATCGGATAGGCGTCCCCATTGAAAGGAGCCGTCAATGTGGGATCCAGAAAATCGTCCGGATCAAATTGGAAAGATGATTGGCCTCTTCGACTCTCCTCAACCCTCCAACCTCGTCGGATAACGGATATGGATTGGGCCATGCGGTCGCGAAAAACCGTGAGCATTTCTGACGGTCCAGCCCCACCAACTCCAGATCCGGCTAAATTCCCGTAGGCATCATCCACAGTAGGAGAACCCCAAAGACGATATTGATCCGTCCCGGGACGATTTCGAGCGATCAAATCCACGAAATTGGTGGATCGTTGGACAATCCTGGGGGCTACGTTGAAAGGACCAAACACATCGGCCATGGAACACCTCCATTGCTGCGGAGGCAATAGAACTTCTACCGGGTCAGCCGGTCATAGCTGGCAGTATCCTTACCTTTATCATGGGCGAGTTTCTTGGCCTCCGACCAGGAATCAACCCGTTCTCCGTTCACATTCGGAACCAGCTTGGCAATTGGGGCCCGATGTTCCCGTTGTTTGGCATCCAACTTGCGATTCTTGGATGCCATCTGACCCTTGACTCTGAGAGCCTTTCCGGGCCACTGATCACCCTTGAGGGCAAAGTTCACTCCGGCATCCAGAACCCGCCTGGCTGCAGACCCGCATTCAGGACAGGTCTGGGATGCAGTGGCTTCGGACATGGAAACGGTCTTGTCAAAATCTCTGCAGCAATCGGGGCATCTGTATTCATATATGGGCATATCAGTCGTTCACCCTTGAAATGAATCGTGCAGCTAATCGTTCAGCCATTGATTCAGGCTCCGTTCGGATCAGACCATACGCGAGTCTCTCAGCCAGGTAATGCAAAGATGCGGTTTTGTTTGTGGGGCGGGGAAGAATGAATGTGGACACTCGTTGGAGAACCGCCAAGACGTGTTTGCAAGCACCATGAGTCCCATCGGGATCCTTGTGTTCGGGCCGGGTCGCCAGACCTACGGGTTTGCCTAAAAGATAGTCATCTTCTTGAGCCCAATGTTCCGGTCCCTGCCAACGCCAATAGGGACACGAACAGGACACGAACACATCCGCCTTGTTGACATCTCGAACATTTCCCGCCGGGACCACTTTGACCTTGACCTTGTAAATCCCCCCCTTGGACCCCGCGACTTCAAACAACCACATCAGTTTCTTGGGGTCCACTCGACGCAAACGAATCCGAACATTCTCTGCTTTCCCCAGGAGTCCGGGGTCACACCTGTTTTGAATATCTGCAATCCGAGCGGCTTCCTTGTTCACCAGATCACTGTTGAAGGGGAAAACCTTGGATGAACCCCCACCATAATCCGGCGCTCGAATGTTATTGAATTCCTCAGCCGGAATCTTGTCCGGCCACGTGCTTTGAGGATCCGTTGCCCGGTCGAACTTCTGATCAGGAGGCGTTACATTGTCGTCAATCCGCAGCACCTCGACACCCATGTCCGCGGTGACACTCATTTCAAACACTGAATCGAGATACCTGAACAATCGATCAATGTCCTCTTCACTGCCGAAAACGGCATCATCGAAGAAAGTGTCCAAAGTGAGTTGGCGAGGCCCTTCAATGTCAACGAGGAGGACCCCTGTATCGTCATCCACACCGAGGAACCACCCACCCTGATCCGTCGGGCGATAAAGAAATGGAATGGGCGTTGGAATCATGGATGCTGTTTTCTTCTGTTCCTCTCGGTAATCCTGGGATCTGTCCTTCATGCTGTGATATCCGCCCCCGGGTTTGCGTTCAAAGAGTTTGGGTTGATCCCGGCGACGTTGCTTGTCCAGCTTCAGACGACCATCATTTCGATACCTGCGATACCATTTGTTGGCCCGCATCTTGAGCTTGACACGTTCGCGACGATATCGTTGTTGATAATACCTGCGGGCTACTCCCAATTGATTTCGTTGACGATGAGACCCCGGATATGGGGGTCCTTTCATTGCCGCTTCGATATCCGAGGCAGTGATATCTGGCCTGATCTGGTGGTATCCGGTTGAGTTGTCCACCCAAGGATGTTCATCCCCGCCGGGCACACCCAATGTCCGAGCCCGGTCCTCATGGAGATTCTTTCCCCCGGGGGCTTCGTCCGAAGACGGGGGCGTTTGGAAATGGGGCTGGAATACTGGTTTAGATCGTGTGTTTGGAGGAGACGGCAAAACCGAATCAGGCTCCCGGTCATGGCCGGGAGGTTCCACCAAAGTCTTGACCCCAGGGAGACTGTCTTCAGACCTATAGCCCGCCGTGACACACATTTGGGCGGGAACAGGTTTAGGATCAGGTTCACCTTTCCAATAGGTCGTGACCAGCTTGAAACGGTCTTCTCGATCGAGAGCAAAAATGATGGTCAATCCGGTGCGGGGATCTGTGTAATCCACCGCTTGTCCACGATCCAACAATTGTTTGATGTGGGCATAGTGCCAATCTTGCTGCGACTTCCAATCATTAGCTTGTTTCAGGAATCGCTGGACTGCTGCCCGGACAACAGGAACATTCACCCCACGAAGGTCCATGCGGTAAGCCGCATGAGGTCCGATAACAATGAATTTGACTTTCCCCACCCCTCGTTCTACATCAAGATTGTAAATCCTCGCCGCCTGGGGATTGGAAAGGTCATCGCCCTCTTCGATTTCCTTGATGAGCTGATCCCGGAGATGTTGGTCATGGACGTTTTCCAGGATCCGTTTGACTACGTAGCAAGGGCCTCCCGGATGACCAAGAGGCGGAGAGAGATCGGCCCGTTTCATCGTTCAAGCCTGATTGTAAAGGGCCGTAGACTCCAAACAATCCTTGCAGAAATACACGGCTACGGCGCAGGCATCGTGAGGCCACAGGCCATCACCATTCGGGTCGTTCGAGTACATATCCCGGACATATTCCATCTCGTCGGATCCTTCATGGGCCGTGAACGCAAACCGGGCCTCCCCACCACATTTGCAACACTCAGTGGTCTCGGGAAATGGGGTTTGCCAGGTCTTCACGAGTCCATCGGGCCCCAGAGTCACTTGCATAGCTTGCTTGACGGTTTTCAAACGAGCTATAGCTTTTTTGAGTTCCGCCAAAACAGATGTCTCAACCGGAAGTGGGGATGATCCTAAATGCCATGACCAATCTTTCACGAGTTTGGTCAGAGCAACCCTCAAAGATACCGCATCCGTTGCATGATCCTGCAATGCTTTCGCCAAATAACCAGCTAAATTCCTCAGAGTGCCTGAATCATTGTCATACAATCGTTCTCGGAGCCTGATCAGATCTACTAATACCTGACTTGGAGATTTGGGAATCATATATCGGGACGCGACACGCTCTTCAGCAGATTCTTTATGCTTGGGGCTCCCGAAAGCCGCAGAGATGGCATCATCCACCAGTTGTTTGTCCGAAATGGAAAGCCGAGCATCGAGGAATTCTTCGCCCATACGGGCCAGAGCCAAGCTGGTACGATCGAGAGCAATGTCGATCTTGTCCAAACGATCCGGGACACTTACAATCATGTCCCCGGCCATCTGGTAGATGTGATCTTTCTCCTCAGACTCTTCAACAAGTTTGATCGCCCGATTGATGAGGTGCCGCAAACGATGGGCTTCCAATCGGGCACGAGTCACGCCCTCAGTGAGGAGTGCCCAAGTTGCTTGACTTCCAGCGGATTTCCGGGACACGGCAATCCTCCCCAATGAGAGATGCTCCTACAAGGGGAAGGACATATCGGATGAATACCGGGATGGTTAGGGGGACACATTATCCTGGGTTTGATTCACCAAGCGTCAGGTTTTGGGTGTTTCTTTTTGAACGTGGCCAGTGCCTTTTTGACCGCTCCAAAGACTTGCTTCTGCACTTCATCGTAGCTGTCGAGCATCGCCTGGATTTCTTGAGGTGAATGCTCTCTGTCCATTTCCCTCTCGAACGTATCTTCGATGTCAGCCCTGTTCATCTCATTATCAAACAGATCATCCATCATCTCTGGGTCGAACTTAGGGCCACCCTTCCCCCAAGTTTTCGGGAGCGCTTGTTCGATTGCCGGGAACAGTTCAGAGTTATGCTTTTCAATGTTGTAGCTGTCAGCATAGTCGTTCAGCTCTCTTTGGAGTTGCTGCTTTGCTTTGTGTCCTCATGTTTATCCGCGAGATCCCAAGCACGTCCGATGGCTTCCTGAGGGCTGATGCCGCCACCTTTGCCACTCTCTTGATCCTTGGGGGATTGCTCTTTGTCCTTCTGGGACCATTCGTGACGGAGCTTCTTTTGTTCCTCAGCCGGAAGGGATCCGAACTGGACCTCGTTCCCTGTTTCGGGATTCCTGAACTTCTTCCCTTTCACCGCCTCTCGAAACTCTTATCTTCTGCACTCTTCCGAAGGATTGGTACGAGGTGTCTCCGAAGCTCGGGAACATCTCGGGCCAATTTGATCACGGCTTGTCGAAGACTGCCCATCTTAACCCCCTTCCCATCGTGAATCCCATCGTGAATCCCTCTCGAGATCTTATCGTCCCCGGAAACCTTGACATTCCCGTAAACCACAGTATTCCCGAAAACCTCAGCCTTCCCGGAAACCTCAGCAGATCCGGAAACCCAAGCAGATCCGAAAACCCGAGCAGATCCGGTAACCCGAGCAGATCCGGAGACCTTAGCATCTTCGGAAACCACAGCGTTCCCGAAAATCTTGGCATTCCCGAAAACCCGAGTAGATCCGGTAACCTCAGCCTTCCCGGTAACCACAGCGTTCCCGACAATCTCAGCCCTCCCGGAAACCTCAGCAGATCCGGAAACCTCAGCAGATCCGGAAACCCAAGCAGATCCGAAAACCCGAGCAGATCCGGTAACCTTGGCTTTCCCGGTAACCACAGCCCTTTCAAAAACTTGGGCGTTTTTGTCCACGAAAACGGTGGGAACCACTTTTGCGGTTTCTGCCACCCAACCTCCCCCGTTGGGATGTTGGTGAGCCGGAACCGGACCCTTATTACCAAAACTGTGCAACTCGGACATGTTAAAGCCCTCCTACAGTCCGAATTAAGGGAAGTATAGAACGATTAGTGTGGCTATTCTTCAGGAGAGAAATTGAACATGTCGAAAAGAAATTGGGGGTTCAATCATCCGGAAGGATGCCCCTAACAAACTCCCGGACTTCAATCCTGGATGCCCCCAGTTCGTTCCTGAGGAGATCAAAAGCAGCCCGCGGATCTACAGTGGTACCACAGGTGAATACATCTAATGCCACAAATCGGAACTCAGGCCAGGTGTGCGCCGCCAAATGAGATTCTGCAATAATCACAACAGCGGTGACTCCGTAAGGACTGAAATGATGACCCGACCTGTCCACAATGGTCGCCCCGGAGACTTCACAAGCCCGTTCGAGGGCAGTCATCAGAAAAACCGGATCATTGAGATTTGCTGTGCAACCGTGAAGATCAGCCACGAAATGCCGTCCGAGAGTTTTCAAAGTGAGTCTCCTTACGTCATCTGGGACCGAGGATTTCAAGCCTCAGTCCCGTTTTGGGATCATGTGACACCTCCACGGACGATGGACAATAGCCTCGCCCAGTGAACAGTGAGAGGTATAGAGTTGATCATTCAATAGATTTCCCTATCAAACTCACTTTTGCATGCTTCGGGGACTCTACACTCCCGATGGCTCGAAGGGTTCGAGCGAGAACATTGCGTGTGCCGACATGATCGGCATCCGCTGTGTAGTCGCAACGGACGCAACAAAAATCCTCTCCCCTTCGGCTTTCCTTGCTCACCGTACCACACTCGGGACATGTCCGGGAAGTGTTTCGGGGATCAATAACCTCAAGACGAACTC
>Ga0172375_10011686_pt1 | contig 11136 bp, 5 predicted proteins | sample LakKiv1m_FD_114537 | JGI IMG/M metagenome (GOLD analysis project Ga0172375, IMG submission 114537) | Freshwater microbial communities from Kabuno Bay, South-Kivu, Congo - kab_092012_11.1m | ecosystem: Environmental > Aquatic > Freshwater > Lake | place: Democratic Republic of the Congo... | reverse complement strand
TGAGCGCGTGATGACGTCAAACCGGACGGGTTCGTTGTCACACGTGATCGTCACCCATGAGGAAAGTTGTTGCGGACTGGGCGCGGCGTTAAACGTCAGGCGCACGGTCAGCTCGCGCTCGGCCGACAAATCAACTTGGTCAATGGCGGTGAGGGTCAACGGCGCCGAGGTGAAGGTGGCGGCGGTGGTCTTGAGATTGTGCGTGCGGGCAAATGTTTCGTCGAACTCGGCGCGGAATGCCGTGCAGGCCGGCCACGGCTGGTCTGGCCTGAACACCAGCACGGACGGGGATTGCCACGTGAACGTGCCGGGCACGGCGGGCGTCAAAGTGACGGGACCTGTATTGCCGGGCTTGTTCACCCGATCAAGGGCGGCCACTGGCGTGGAGAAATTCCAACACAGCGCGGCCTTGTCCTCGACATACGTGTTGGTGCCGTGCTGGAACGCGACCTGCGTCTGCGTGCCGCGCGGATGTGCCTGCAACCAGCGCGTCAGCAGCACGGCGGCATAGCCGTTGATCAGCACCAATAAGAGCAACAGCCAAAGCGTCGCGGAGCGTGTGGGCAATGTCATACAGCACCCTGTTTTCTTGGTTGTAATAAGTATAACATAACAGATGGTTTTCAGTTGCCGGTTTGTATCTTCACGAAGCTGGTGCCATGCGTGCCGGGCGCGCTTTTGCTACACTGTAGCACGAGCAGCACATGCCAGCAACCGCAACGGCCAGCTATCCGGATTTCAGTCATCTGCCGCGCCTGCAACACGGCACCGGCGAGGAACATTCCTTTGTCGCCGCGTTTCGCCGCTTGCTTCTGGCGCTGGGCCGCGTCACGCCGTATTGGTACTTGATGGCCGTCAGTGGCGCGGCGTTTCGCCTGCAAATTCACTGCAATGGCTGGCGCATGAACTCGACCGATGTCATGTGCGGCTTTGATTTGACCGGCCATTTATGTCGCGCCTTTGGCGTACAGACCGAGCGCGTCTGGGTTTGCGGCGAGGAGCAGCGCATGCGCGCAATGCGCACCCGCATCCTGGAAAATCTGCAACGCGGCTGGCCGACGATCGGCTTGGGCATGGACGGCCGCGCCTTGTATGGCCTGATTATCGGCGCCATTACCAATGAGCATCTCATCGCCCTGGATTACTCCGTGCGCGGCCATTCCCAGGAAGTGCTGCAGAAAATGGTCTGGTGCTATCACTTAGTCACCGCCGTGGATCCGCCCCGCCCGGAAACCGAGCACACTCAGCAGGCCTTTGCCCTGGCCCGCGAAGTCATGACCACGCCGCGCGCGGCCTCGTTTCATCTTGGCCTGGATGCCTATGATTACTGGCGCGCGACGCTGGTCAACCCGGAACATCACAATCCATTGGCGAATGACTGGCGCGTGCACGAGCGCAACGATGGCAATTACTGGTTGTGCTGTGCGCTGGTGGACGCGCGCCGCAGTGCCGCCACGTTTTGCCACTGGATTGCCGCGCGCCGGCCGGACGTGGCGCACCTGGCGCTGGCCTTGGCCGATCAGTACACCAACGTGGCGGACGCCCTGCAGCCCTTGCTGGATCGGCAGACGGTGCGGCCGAACGCGCAGATCAGCGCCGCCCGCCCGTGGACCATGCACGACCGCCGCAAACAAGTGCTGGCACTCGACTATGCACGCGAACGCGAAGTCCGCGCGCTGGCCCTGCTGCAGCAATTGTGTACGACCTGATCGATCAGTTTTCAGTTTTCGGTTTTCAGTTTTCAGTTTTCAGTGACTGCGGCAGGCAGAATACTGCAAACTGAAAACTGAAAACATGCTGCAACATTGACGCGCGCCGCGCAAGCTGCTATCATTGTAGCAGCGGCGCGTGGTGATGTGCGACAGTATGCGCCGCGTCACCCAAGTGAACAGGTGCAACGATGAATCGTCTTGTGAGAGTAATTTTGTTGGCTGTGCTCTTGGGCGCCTTGTGCGCTCTGTTTTTATTTGTCATTGAACAACAGCGGGTTCAGCGTGCGCGCGGCGACGCATTGCAGGCACAGGTGGCGCGGACCAGCGTTGACATGGCGCGCCTGGCCGCGCAGTGTGCCGCCTACCAAGCCGAAATTGCGACCTTGCAGACCCAGCTTGCCGCCGCACAACACCTGGCCATGGCGCTTCCGCCGATGACGAATCTGCTGATGGCGCTGCACGCGCCGGCCGTGGCGGCGCCATCGCCGGCCGCCCGGGTGTCCGACAACGCCATGAAACAATACATCGACAGTCTTGCCAAACTGATGAATTCGGATGACGCCCAGCAGCGCATGCGCAAAAACACTGAAACCGAGCGGGTGCAACCGATTTATGGCAGTTTCCTGGCCGATGCCATGCTGACCGATAAAGACGAACAACAGGTGCGCGCCTTGCTGGTCCAGCGCTTTGTGCTCGAGTACGGGCCCAATCGCGAATTCCTGCGGACCGACCTGACGCCGGCCCAGCGCAAAGAGGCGCGCGCCGGCATCGAACACGCCCGGGCTGCTTTGGACGAGAGCATCAAGAGCATTGTCGGCAACAGCGCCTATGCCACCTATCTGCTCTATCGCGATACCGAGCGCGAACGGTTGATGGTGGCCGAATTGAACAGCGAATTGGCCGTGGCCGGCATGCCGTTGCTGACCAAAGCCCAGCAAAAAGCAGTGGTCGCGGTGATGAACACGGAACGCCTTAAACTCGAACACGCCGCAGACTATATTGACATGGAATATGCCGGCCCGGAGCAGCTCACGCCGGCCAATATCGAAAAATTCATGGGCCAATTGTGTGCGTATCATGCCGCCGTGCGGCAGCGGTCTGAATCGGTGATCACGCCCGAGCAGCGCGAGGTGCTGTTAAAGCAGCAACGGCGCTATGAAGACGCGCTCAGTGCCCAAGTCAAAATGTTGACCGAAATGTACGCCGCCGAGCGCAAGCAGAAGGGCTGACGGCGGAACAGATAGGGTTCAGGGTTCGGGGTTCAGGCGGAAGGCGGAAGGCTGAACGCTGAACGGCGCTGGCGCGCGACACATCAGTGGCGTCCCGCCAGCGGCGAAATGATCAGTTATTACTTAAGCAAAGCGATTCTTGCGGTTCGCACTGAGGTGCATCTGAAACAACAAGCAATGTTATGTGAAAGTATTGCAGCCGGTTGTTGCTTCGTTGTGTCTCGGTGTCTTTGTGAGAGAATTGCAGCGTCAATCCAGTCAAAATCCCCCAACCCCCTTTTCAAAAGGGGGATGGCAGTTGCAGCATGCCGCGCGCGGCGCTCTGAGCCGGGGCATATGCAACGTCCCTGAGGGACGTTCCCACAGCCAGACACTGGCGTGCTTTCCTGTAGTCGCGGCGCTCTGAGCCGCGGCATATACTACGTCCCTGAGGGACGTTCCCACAGCCAGACACAGGCGCGTTTTCCTGTAGTCGCGGCGCTCCGAGCCGCGACTTAGTGGGGCTTTGGCTTATATCGGAATTTCAGGGCAATGCCTGTGGCGATGAGCATGTTGCGGTGTGTACGCGATTGCGCTATAATATTAAATGATTATGCTGCGCCACCTTATCTGCGTGCCGCTGTTGGCGGCACTACCACTTATAGCTGAACCGCTCGCGCTGTTGACGACAGCCGCGCCGGCGGCGCGGCTGAACGTGCCCTATACGCTGAATCTGCTGGCCGCCGGCGGCGTCACGCCCTACACATGGGAAGAATTGGCCGGATATGGCGCGCCGCTGTGGCTTGAGCTAGATCCCGATAGTGGTGTGTTATGTGGCATTCCCGACGAAACTGGTACGACGGTCTTCACCATCATTGTCAGTGACGCAGATCTGCCAGCGCAACAAGTCACTAACCAATTTACGCTGGTGATTGATGACGATGCCGGCAGTGTCTTTATCCAAACAGCCACGTTGCCACCGGCCTTTTACGGTCAGTCATATCAGCAACCGATCTTGGTGCACGGCGGGCGCGCGCCCTACACGTGGGAGCTGACCGGTGGCGCGTTGCCGGACGGCATCGCCTTGAGCAGCAACACGGGCTGGCTGGCGGGGATGCCGGTGGCCACCGGCGCGACTATTTGCACGGTGACGGTCGCGGATGCTGATGGGAATACCGCCGCCCGCGACTTTGCGCTGCATGTGTTCGCCGTGGACGCGAACGCGCCCGTCATCCTGCCGTCCGAGCTTGCGCCCGCACAGGCCGGGCAACCGGTACAGGCGGCGTTGCGCGTGATTGGTCTGCCTTCGCCGCTGACATGGGACACGCTGGATTATTTGCCGGATGACATTGCATTGGATGAAAACAGTGGTGTGCTTTACGGCACCCCCACGACCACCGAGGTGGTTACCTTTACCGTGGAAGTCAGCGATGGCGACACCAGCGTCCGGCGCATGTACCACTGGCAGATTTGCGCGGCGACCAGTGCGTTGGCGTTGATTGCGGCCGATCTGCCGGTTGGTTCACCCGGCGTGCCGTATATCTATCAAATCAACGCGCGGGGCGGCACTCCGCCATATGTTTATGCAATCGTGGAAGGCGCATTGCCAACCGGTATGGTCTTTCACGCTCAGACGGGCGGTCTGCTCGGACAAACCTTGTCGCCCGGCGTATTTCCATTCACGGCCTGCGTGCGCGACCAGGGTGGTCACGGCGCGACCGCCTATCAGCAATATTTGCTGCGCTTCGAGTATGCCGAAGGGCTCAAGATTGAGACGGCCTATTTGCCAGCCGGCCGGATCGGGCGCATCTACAATCTTGAATTGCAGCGCAGCGGGGGCGTTTCACCCTACAACTGGTTTCTGGTCGGCGGCGCAGTGCCGGCCGGCATTTTCCTGGCGCCGCAAGGCATTCTTGCCGGCATGCCGCTTGAAACCGGCACGTTCTGGTGTGCCCTTGGCCTCACCTCCGGCGATGCGCAAGTGGCGCAACAATTCTATCGCTGGTTGATTCAACCAGCACCGGCAGCGTTGGCGATTGACACGGCCATGTTGCCGGACGGCACGTATGGCAAGCACTACCAAACCCTCGTCAGCGTGCGCGGCGGCGTGCCGCCCTACACGTGGTCGGTGGTCACCGGCGTGCTGCCGGCGGGGATTGACTTGTTGCCGGAAACGGGCATGCTGGGCGGCTTTCCGGCCGCGACCGGCACGTTTCCCTTGGTCTGCCGTGTCAGTGATCAGGAGGGCAGCCGCGCTGACCGCTCGTTTGCGCTCCATATCGCGCCGCCGGACAGCGGTCTCCGTTTTGTCACGGACATTCTGCCGCCGCCGGTCCTGGACACGCCGTATAGTCAACAAATCGAAATGACCGGCGGCACCATGCCGTATCATTGGCAGATCGTCAGCGGTGCGCTGCCGCCCGGCATGTCGCTCGGCACCAATAGCGGCTCGGTGTTTGGTGCGCCTAACTCAATCGGCACCTTTCATTGCGTGGTTGCCGTGTGCGATCAGGCCAATGATAGTGTTGCGCGGCTCTTCACGCTGACGGTGGGCGCACCCGAAAAGCGGTTAAGCATTGATACGGCCGATCTCGGCGATGGCGTGCAAGGCGAGGCGTATGCGCACACCATCGCGGTCAGTGGCGGACGCCTGCCGGTGACCTGGATGGTCTCATCGGGCGCCCTACCGCCGGGCCTGGCGCTCAGCCCGACCAAGGGCGAGATCAAAGGCATCCCCACCAGCTTTGGCGCATGGGCCTTTACCGCGCGCGTGGTGGACAAGCTGGGCAGCAATGTCGTGCACAGTTATCTCCTGCGCATTCTCAATTCAAATGACTTGACGATTGTCACCGACATCCTGCCGTATGGCAAAATCAACCATGCGTATGGGTTCCAGATGGAGGTTCTGGGCGGCAATCCACCCTTCAACTGGCGCGTGGATGACGGCGCCGTGCCCGTCGGCCTGATGTTGGCCACCAACAGCGGCTTGCTCACCGGCTTTGTCACGAACCTGGCGAACATTGCGGCGACGTATTATTTTGATGTCACGGTGGAAGATGCCGCGCAGCAACAGGACACCCTCTCGCTCGAATTGAACATTGACACGTTGGACGTGCAGCTGGTGCCCGCCGCCAGTTTCAACGTCAATTGGAATTACGACAAATATGACATTGACAATGTCATGGTGCGCTTTACCACCGCCCTGCCGGCCGGATTTCAGCACTTTGACAGCAAGACCGAAATCAGCATCTGGTTTGCGGACTATGAAATTTCGCTCGATAGCACCACCGCCCTGCTGTTCAACCAGGGCCTGACGTGGAAATCAAGATACGGCGATGCCCGCATGCTGGAGGGGTCGCGCAATGATGTGCCGGTGGTCGCGGCGATCCTCAATGCCAATCCAAAGAAACGGCAGCTGACCGCCACGGCGCGCGTGCGCTTTGATGATGGCATCGGCAGCAGTTTCTATCTTGACGACACCCTGGTGACGCTGGTCACGAATTTTCCGATTGAAATCATGTTGACGATTGGCAAGCAGGATTTCGTGGGGCATGCCGCCGTGCCGATGAAATACCAGCGCAATGCCAAAGGCACGGCCGGTTTCGCCCGCAGCTACAAGCCGAAGAAAAACTAGCGCACCACGCTGCCGACCGGCAAATCGCGATCCAGCGTCACCAAGGCCAAGTTGTCGCCTTCGCTGGCAGCCAGCACCATGCCTTGCGATTGCACGCCGCGCAATGTCGCCGGCGCAAGGTTCGCCACCAGCACCACTTTCTTGCCCAGCAACTGTTCCGGCGTGTAGTGCTTTGCAATGCCGGCCACCACAGTGCGTTGCTCCGTGCCCAGGGACACGGTGAGTTTCAGCAACTTGGTCGCCTTGGGCACTGCTTCGGCCGCCACAATTTCGGCGACGCGCAACTCGACGCGACTGAAGTCGTCAATGCCAATTTGCTTGTCATCACGGGGTGTGACCGGCGCGACGGGTGCCGGCGCAGGCGCGACGGCTGCAGATGGCAGGGCTTGGGCGCACTCTTTCTGCGCGATGCGCGCGAGGGCTGCCGCCAGCGCATCAACTTCCGGCTGAATATCGGCATCCTCCAGTTTGCGGAACAGAATGGAAAGCGTGCCCAACTTGCTCCCGGCAATATTGCCCGGGCGATAGGCTTTGACCCAGCGCACGTCCGTCTCGCGGCCATCCAACCCGAGCATCTTCCACAAGGCCGTCGCGCTGAACGGCAGGAACGGATGCATGAACACCGCCAGGGAGCGCAGCACTTGGCAGCAGACATGCAGCGTGGTCTTGCAGCGCTTGCAATCGCTGGTGCGCGTGGCCCACGGCTGGCTGGCGTCAAAATAGCGGTTGGCGGCGCGCGCCAGGTCCATCATGCGCGCCGTCGCCGCGCGAATCTTGAAAGTACTGACAAGGCCGGTGATCTCCTCGCCGGAGGTTTCAATCTCGGCCAGCATCGCATTGTCGGCGGCGTTGAACGTGCCGGCCGGCGGAATGCAGCCATCGCAGTACCGTTGCACAAACGTCAGGGTGCGATTGACCAGGTTGCCGAGAATATCGGCCAATTCATCATTGTTGCAGGATTGAAATTGCTTCCATGAAAAATCGGTGTCTTTCGTTTCCGGCAGGTTGGCGGCCAGGGCGTAACGCAACAAATCCGGCGGGAAGCGTTGCAGATAGTCCGGCAACCAGACCGCGAAGTTCTGACTGGTCGACAATTTGCGGCCTTCGAGATTCAAAAACTCATTGGCCGGAATCTGGGTCGGCAAATTGTAGCCCTGCATGTCCATCAACATCGCCGGCCAGAAAATGGCGTGGAAGACGATGTTGTCCTTGCCGATGAAATGCACCAGCTCGCAGCTCGGATTGCACCAATACTCGCGCCAGCGATCGGCATCACCTTGTTGGGCGGCCCATTCCTTGGTCGCGGAGATGTAGCCGATGGGCGCCTCAAACCAGACATACAGCACTTTGCCTTTGGCTTCCGGCAAGGGCACCGGCACGCCCCAATCCAAGTCGCGCGTGATCGCCCGCTCGCGCAAGCCTTCCTTGAACCAGCCATTGCAGTAATTGCGGACATTGTCCTTCCAGTCCTTCTTCTCGGCCAGCCAGGCTTCCAGTTGCGGCTGATAATCGCCCAACGGCAAGTACCAATGCTTGGTGGGCTTGATGATCGGGGTGGTGCCGCACATGGCACAGAGGGGCTGCTTGAGCGTCAGGGGATCGAGCGACGAGCCGCATTTTTCGCACTGATCGCCCTTGGCATCCGGATTGCCGCAGACCGGACACGTGCCGCGCACATAGCGGTCCGACAGGAACATCGCGTCCTGCGGGCAGAACAACTGGGTGGTCTCGCGTACGGCCAGTTTTTTCTTTTTCTGCAACGTCAGGAAAAATTCCTGCGAGGTCTTGTGGTGGATCGGCAGCGAGGTGCGCGAATAATTGTCAAACAGGATACCCAGACCGGCAAAACTGTCGCGATTGAGCGTGTAATATTTGTCAACCACTTGCTGGGGCGTGATGCCCTGCTGCATCGCCGCGATGGTAATCGCCACGCCGTGTTCATCCGCGCCGCAGATGAAGACGACATCATGGCCGAGTTGGCGCAAGTGCCGCACATAGATGTCGGCCGGCAAGTAGGCGCCGGCCAAATGACCAATATGGATCGGTCCGTTCGAGTACGGCAGAGCCGCGGTCACTAAAAGTTTACGTGCCATAGTTGTGGGTGCTGTCCGTCATGTTACGCGCACAGTATAGCATAACGGCGGCGATTTTGCCATCGAAAAAGCCGGCCACGCCGCAGCGAAAACCAGCCGGCAAAACCCTTGCGGATGCACGGCTGGTTTACTTATTCCGGCAAATACGCTACAATAGCAGTGCTTAGCTAATTAACTCTTGGGTACCCACAATCAATGACAGATCCGATCGTAGCACCGCAACCCGCGCCCACCACTCATGCCGCACCGGCCGCGACCGAGTTCGCCGAGCTCACGCTGGCAACCGCGCCGCCGCTGTTGCGCGCCGCCGCCACCCGCGCCGGCTGGACGGAATTTATGCCGGTCCAGGCCAAAACCATTCCGTATGTGCTCGCGCGCCGGGACGCGATGGTGCAATCGCGCACGGGCAGCGGCAAGACCGGTGCCTTTGTGCTGCCGATGCTGGCGCGCATTGACAAACAGAAAAAGGCGTGTCAGGCGCTGGTGCTGGTGCCGACCCGCGAACTGGCGCTGCAGGTCTCGCAGGAAGTGGCGCTGCTGGCGGGGGACAGTGGTGTGCGTAGTGTGGCCGTCTACGGCGGCGTCGGCTATGGGCCGCAACTCGATGCGCTGCGCGAAGGCGCGCACATTGTGGTCGGCACACCCGGCCGCATTCTCGATCATTTGATGCGTCAAGTGCTGGTGCTGGACGCGCTCGACATGCTGGTCTTTGATGAATCCGACCGCATGCTCTCGATGGGCTTTTATCCCGACATGCGCCGGCTGCAGCGCTATCTGCCCAAGCGCAACTATACCGCCTACATGTTTTCTGCGACCTTCCCGCCCTTCGTCCTGAAACTGGCGCGCCAGTTCATGCAGGAGCCCGAATTCATCAGTCTCAGCCATGACCATGTCCATGTCTCGGAAACCGAGCACCTCTACTGCGTCGTGCCGGCGATGCAGCGTGACCGCGGCCTGGTCCGCATCCTGGAAATCGAGAATCCGGATTCCGCCATCATCTTCTGCAACACCAAGGCGGATGTCAACTATCTGACGATCGTGCTGCAGCGCTTTGGCTTTGATGCCGACGCGATGTCGGCCGAGCTCTCGCAAACCGCGCGCGAAAAAGTCATGGCGCGCGTGCGCGCCGGCACCCTGCGCTTTCTGGTCGCCACCGACATCGCCGCCCGCGGCATTGATATTCACGACCTGTCACATGTCTTCCAATACGCGCCGCCCGAGGATTTGGAAACCTACATTCACCGGGCCGGGCGCACCGGCCGCGCCGGCGCCAGTGGCACGGCCATCACGCTGATCGATCCCTTGGAGCGCGCGGCCCTGGATGACATTTCCAAGCGCTTCAAGATTGATTTCATCGAGCGCCCGCTGCCCAGCGATGATGATGTCCAAACCACCGTCGCACAGCGCCTGACGGCCTTGCTGGAAGCGCGCTTCCGCACCCTGGACCGGGTGCAGTCGGAGCGCATGCAGCGCTTTCTGCCGCTCTGCCGCACCCTGGCCGAAAGCGAGGATGAGCACGGCCTGATCGCGATGCTCTTCGAGGAATTTTATCATCAGTCATTGCATGCGCCCAAGCCGGTGATCGAGGATGAGCCCGCGGGCAAGTCCGCGCCGGCGGCAGCGCCCGCGGCGAGTGACGGCAGTCACCGGCGCCGGCGCCGCTAAGGCGCGCCCCACCCGCCACCAGCACCAATGCTGGAAAAATGGAATGGTGGGTGGCGGGAAGAATGCGACAGAGCACACGCAAGCAGCACCAAGTGCGGCTCAACGAGCTTGTGGCTGCATTCAAAATTATCGCGTTGCGCGAGAATTGAGCGCGTTTGACAACCATATTGCTTTTGCCTATAATGTCCCTCGACCGAGTTGGGGCGTGGTGTAATTGGTAACACACTTGACTCTGGATCAAGTTAGTCTAGGTTCGAGTCCTAGCGCCCCAGCCACCTTTCAAGCCCCCGCAACACAATTTGTTGCGGGGGTTTTTATTGTTTGGAGAAGCGGCTGACTGCGGTAAAAGTCTCAACCGGAAGCCGCACGAAATTGACCAACGGCAACAGGGCATTTCCGTTGAATAACAAGTGCAAACTTTTGACAAGGCGCCGCTGGTCGGCTCGCGGGGTCAATGCCAAACGCCTGACCCCACTCCGCCCCTGGCTTCACGCATGCGCTGCGATCGCACGCTTGAATTTCAAAATCACGTCATGCCATGACAGCGCGGACGTGCGGGCACGTGCGCGGGCGTGGGCACCCATACGGGCGCGATCTCGACAGGTGAAATAATCGATAATGGCATGGGCAAACGCCGCGGGGTCACGCCGCGGAACAACATAGCCGCCGGCCGCGTCACTGCCCAGCAGCTCGTGCGCCGTCTTGAAATCACCCAGCAGCACCGGCAGGCCATGCAGCATCGCTTCCATCACCACCATGCCATATCCCTCGGATTCTGACGCAAACGCAAAGAGCTGCGCCGCGGCAAACGCCTGACTCAGCGA
>Ga0172375_10011685_pt1 | contig 11137 bp, 8 predicted proteins | sample LakKiv1m_FD_114537 | JGI IMG/M metagenome (GOLD analysis project Ga0172375, IMG submission 114537) | Freshwater microbial communities from Kabuno Bay, South-Kivu, Congo - kab_092012_11.1m | ecosystem: Environmental > Aquatic > Freshwater > Lake | place: Democratic Republic of the Congo... | reverse complement strand
TATGAAATTAGTTATTAATATCCCAGCCTTTAACGAGGAAGAAAAAATTTCTCAAACTATTAAAAAAATCTCTCGAAGTTTTTCTGGAGTAGATGAAGTTTTTGTGCAAGTGATTGATGATGGTTCCAAAGACAAAACGGTCCAAGTGGCTCAGGAAGCCGGAGCTAATTTTGTTTTTTCCCATGATGTCAATCGTGGAATCGGTGTGACTTTCCGAACGGCGGTTGAAAAAGCTTTGGAAAATGGAGCGGATGCGATGGTGAATATCGATGCAGATGGTCAATTTGATCCAGAAGATATTGAAAAGATTGTTCGCCCAGTTCTTCAAGGTGAGGTGGATATGGTGAGTGCCGATCGCTTTTCCAAAAGTACAGCGAAAAATATTCCAATGATTAAAAATCTTTTGAATCGGGTGGCAGCGAAAATCATTGGTTGGTTTATGAATCAAAAAATTGCTGATTTGACTTGTGGTTTCCGCGCTTACAATCGCGAATTACTTTTGCGATTAAATTTGCCCGGTGATTTCACCTACACGCAAGAAGTGATTATCGACGCGTTGGGGAAAAATATGAAAATCAAATGGGTGCCAGTAGTGGTGCACTATTTTCCTGAAAGGAAATCTAGAGTGGTCAGGAGTATCTATAAATATGTAAATAATAGTTTCAAAATTATTTTGAAAGCGATTCGCGATGTCAGGCCAATGAAATTTTTTGGTATTCCGGGATTAACTTTGATTTTTCTTTCGCTCGTTGATTTGGTTGTTTTCTTGATTTTCTATTTCCAAGCTTTCCAAATTTCACCTTACAAAAATTACATTTTTTTGGGAACGATTCTATTTTTGGTTGGAATGCAGTTGGTTGTTTTTGCTTTGATTGCCGATATGATTAAATCTAATCGTAAACTGACTGAAGACCAGACCTATTTAATGAAGAAGGAAAAATATAAACGGTAATTTCTAATTTCTAATTTTTAATTTCTAATCAATTTCCAATTCTTTAATGATTAATGATAAAAAAATTAAAATTTTATTTATTTCGCGAGCTTATCCTCCGGTTATGGGAGGAATTGAGATGCAGAATTTCGGAATCGGAAAAGCACTTTCAGAAATAACCGAAACCAAGATAATTGCAAATCTAAAGGGTAAAAAAAATCTGCCCTTCTTTTTGCCCTATCTTTTAATAAAAGGCTTTTTTGCGATACCTAATTATGACGCAGTTATTTTTGGTGATGGAGTACTTTCGCCGATTGGAGCTTTTTGGAAAATATTTTTTCCGAAAAAGAAATTTGTTTCTATTATTCATGGACTGGACATTACTTTTGCTTATAAAAAATCAATTTTAGGAAAAATTTATCGAGCAATTAACATCCCCTGTCATAAAAAACTTGATAAGTTGATTATGGTCGGCAATGAAACAGTAGAGCAAGCGATTGCTATCGGTATTCCAAAAGAAAAATGTGTTTTTATTCCCAATGGAGTTGATCTGAAAGAAATTCAAGGAAATTATACAAGAGAATATTTGGAAAAAGTTCTTGGTTTTGATATTAATGGCAAAAAAATAATTTTTCGCGGAGGAAGATTCACAAAACATAAAGGCGTGGAATGGTTTATTCGTAATGTAATGACCAAGTTACCCAATAACTATTTTTTGGTGGCAGCTGGTGGAGGAATTTCCAAAAAAACTGCGGGTGATGAGAATAATTTACCTAATTGTGAAAAGGCAATCAAAGATCTTGAATTGCAAGACAGAGTTAGATTAATGGTTAATTTGGAAAGAGAAAAAATAAAGATTTTATTCAATACTGCTGATCTCTATATTTCTCCTAATATTAAAGTTTCCGGTTCAATGGAGGGCTTTGGAATCACTGCCATTGAAGCTGGGGCTTGTGGTCGCGTGGTTTTGGCTTCAGAATTGGAAGGGCTAAAAGATGCCATTAAGGACGGTGAGAATGGATTCTTGCTTCCCTCGGGTGATGCACAGGCTTGGGAGGAAAAAGTTAAAGCCGTTTTGAGCGATGATTCTTTTCGCCAAGATTTTGGCGAAAAAGCCAAAAAATTTGTGGAAGATAATTATAGTTGGGAAAAAATTTCCCAGAGGTATTTGGAAGAAATAAGTAAGATAATTACTAATTAATAATTTCTAATTTCTAATCAATTCCCAATGTTAAAATTTCTAATGACTAAAATTTGGTCATTTAATAATTGGAATTTGATTAGTAATTCTTAATTAGAAATTTTTAATTTATGATAGATTTTATTCAATCACAATTAATATTTTATGTAGCAATCGCTGGGATTTTATTTTTACCTGGTTATCTTTTGCTTTGGGCGATTTTTGGGAAAGGAAAATTGGGAAGCCTAGAAAAACTAGTCGCCTCTTTTGGTCTAAGTATCACACTTCTAAACTTTTTACTTTTTGTTTTTTCTAAAATCGGAATTCGTCTGACAGCAATGCCAATTATTTTGGGAATAGTGGGAATTTTGATTGTTTGTGGATTGATTTATTTTTATAAAAATGCGAATAAAGCGGAAAAGGCAGATGATGCGGATAAACTTTTTAATTTTAGTAAAAAACAATTTGCTTTAATTTTAATTTTTTTGTTTTTGACCTTTTTGATAAAAACGGCTTATCTTTCCAATTCAGTTATCCCCACTGCGACTGACATGGGACATCATATGTATTGGGCAAAAATGATGAGTTTGACTGGAAGTCTGTCTACCTATGATGGAATGCCAGATTTTATTATTGGTGAGCATACAATTTTTAGTGTGTTGAATATTTTGAGTGGCGTGAACTTTTTTTCGGCTTTTCCGATTGTAATTTTATATTTAGTTAATATTTTTAGTATCCTAGCCGTTTTTATTTTAACACTTCGAATATTTAATAATAAAAATGTCGCGATCCTTTCTCTGTTATTTCTGGGAATTATCTATGCTGTTTCTTCTCCACAGGCTAAATTTGTGAGTGGTGGCGTGATTGGTAATGTTTTGGGAAATTATTTCTTGCCAATTATTTTTTATTTTTACTTTCGCGCCTTCAAATTTTTGTCTAACAAAGAGATCCTTCGACAAGCTCAGGATGAGAAAAATAGCAAAGCTTTTTTAAGCTTAGCGATTTTTCTCACCTTTGGAATGTTTTATACTCATCATTTAACTTCTTTTGTTTTTCTTTTTTCTTTTCTTTTTCTAATTATCTTTTTTCTAATTGTAAATTATGCGAATTTGGAAGAAGTTTGGAAAAAAACTTGGAGAGTGGTTTTTTCTTGGGAAGTGCTGGCTACTTTGGCAATCTGTTTGCTTTTTTTCTTTTTCATTTTTACCCCGACTTATGTGAGTGGCAAAGCCGTGGATACGGCCGTTGGTTCTCCGGTGAAATCAACGCGAACAGGACTCAGTTTGGAAAATATCAATTCAACAGTTGGTGATCCGCGGATGGCTTTGGGAATTGTCGGACTTATTTTTTTAGGGATTTTTTACCAAAAAAGAAATTTTGGTTATGCGATTGTGGTCGCTTGGCCAGTAATGATTTTCAGCATGTCGGTTAAACCGGGTTGGTTGTTTGTGGATATTCCCAGTAATAGAATTGGAAATTATCTTACCTATCCAATTGCTATTCTTTGCGCCTATGGATTTTGGACCGTTTTCAAAAATTTAAAAATTAACAATTTAGTGAGAGTGGGTTATTTTCTTTTAATTATTTTTGTTTTTTCTTGGGGATTTCGTGATTCAGCTACTCTCTTTAAGCAAAGTGCCAGCTCATCGGAATTAACTCAAACTTTTGAAGCTTCTGCTTATCTGGCGCAAAGTTTGGGAGCGGAAGATAAAATTCTTAAAGATCATAATTATCTGACAGCTGATGCTTGGATTAAATTATTTTTTATGCGTGGCTATCGCTTTCCAGAATCCAGAGGTTATTTCAAGCGTTATGAAGATCCAACTAATCCGCGAGAAATGTGTACCCTCTATATGATTTCTGAGCCGGCAAGTGAAAATGGGAAAAAGTGTTTTGCGGAAAGTGGGACGAATTTCTTGATGATTAATCCGATTTACGATAGCGGACAATTTATGAAAACAAATAATTTTGATTGGGTTTATGCGGGAGAAAAAATTGGAATTTTTTACAAAAAATAATATGCAACAGAAAAAATTAATAATTTTTATCATCATTCTTTTCCTCATAAGCTCGGCTTATTTATTTTTCATCAACGAGAAACATTTGAATTCTGGAAAAGATTGGTGGGCAGTTTATTTTGTAGAGGTAAAAAATCAGAACCTGGATTTTGTCATTGAAAATAATACAGATAAGAATGAATTTAAATTTGAAGTTTTGTCGGATGAGAATGTTTTAAAAAGTGAAAATGTTTCTGTTTTCAAGGGAGAAATAAAAAATATAGGTTTGAATTTAGAAAATTTAGGTAAAAAAATCACTATTAAAGTTTATAGTGGTGAAGAAAAAAGAGAAATTTATAAAAATTTATGAAAAAAGTTTTATTAATAACCCGTCCGATTTGTCCGCCTTGGGATGAAGCTTCCAAGAATTTTGCCTATTACTTGGCTAAAAATATCAAAGATTTGAATATTGGACTTTTAACTTGCGGAACAATCCCTGATCTCTTGCCTAATATCGAACAAAAACCGATTTATACTTCTAATCATTTAAGTTTTTGGCAAAAGATAAAATTATCGAGAAGTCTTGGAAAGTTAAAAAAAGAATTTGATATTTTTCATTCTCTTTTCACGCCGACTAAACAAAATTCTTCTTGGCTTAAAAAAATTCTCAAAAAAGATGTTAAAACTATTCAAACCATTGCCACTCTTCGCGAAGATCTTTACTCGGATGAAGATTTAAAGAAAATGATTTTTGCTGATTTGGCTATCACCTATTCCGACTATGCTCTTAATAAGTTGAATACTTTGGGAATCTATAATGCTAAACGGGTTTATCCAGGAATCGATCTGGAACTTTATAGGCCAATGGAAAAAGATGCGGAGCTTATGAAAAATTTGGAAATTAATTCTGATGATTTTGTTCTCACTTATCACGGAGAATTCACGCGCTTGGGTTCCATTGATGACATGGCAGAATTGGTGGAAAAATATCAAACAGAGTTTCGCGAGAAAAAAATAAAATTAGTTTTGGCTTGTCGAATAAAAAATGATGCAGACAGAAAGAAAAAGAAAAAGATGCTTGAAAATTTCAAGGCGAAAAATCTTTTAGATATTGTGAGACTGCCGGAAACTTTCACCATGATGGAAAAAGTTTATAATCTTGGTGATATTGCGCTTTTTCCCGTTCATCATATGCAAGGTAAATTTGATATTCCCCTAGTTATTCCTGAAGCTTTTGCTTGTGGAAAACCAATGATTATTTCTGATTTGCCGATTTTGGAAGAATTGATCAGCGGCGGAGAAGCAGTGACAATTGAAAAAGGCAATGTAGAAAATATTTTTGAAGAAATTATGGCTCTCTACAATGATTCAGCTAAAAGAAAAGAAATGGGAGAAAAAGGACGAAAATATGTAGAAGCTAATTTTGATATCAAAAAAGTCGCCGAGACCTATCAAGAAATTTACGAAAATTTATAAATTTTATAAGACAAATATGACACATATGACATATAAGACAAATAATATTTCAGAGCATAAAAAAGAACTCAAAACTGACAAAATGAAAGTGCCAGCGATTTTCTTTATGAGCGAAGAGCTTCTGCCCAAAGATGATTCTTTTGCCAAATTGGAAGACGTGGCTTCTAACGATGGTTTATTTAGAAATTTAGTGGCCATGCCGGATGTTTGCTCTAAGCCAGGAAGAAAAAATGCTTCGGGAACAACAATTATCAGTGACAAATACATTCTGCCTCAAGTGAATGATTCGGATCCGAATTGCGGAATGCGTTTGGTGAAAACTAATCTTTTTGAATCAGATTTAACTCCGGAAAAAATTGATGAACTTTTCAAGGAATTGAGCAAGGTTGTTCCAACCAAGAAATTTGTGGGAACCAAAATTCCTTTTGGCGTGGTGGTAGATGTTTGTCGTCAAGGGACAAAAGCTATTATTGAACATTTGGGAATAAAAACTAAAAATGAATTGGAAAATACGCAAAATGGAGGAAACTTTTTTGGAAAAGTTATGGAGAGACAAGATATTTTTGATGTCATTCCAAAATTATTTTTATTTTTTGCTCAGTTTCGTTTGGGAATTTTGGGCGCAGCGGGAAATCATTTTTTAGATTTGATGAAAGTTAGCGACATTATGGATGAAGAATTGGCGCAAAAGCTGGGAATTAAAAAGGGTCAGTATCTTTTTCTAATTCATACCGGTTCGGGAATTTTAGGGCAATATACGATGTATCTGCATACAGCTAAAAAACGCGAGCATCTTTCGCAGGCTCTGATGGTGAATCTTGGAAAATCGACTTTTAATTCCAGAAAAAAAGATGCTTATAAAAGAATGCGGGAAAAAATTAAAAAGCATATGTCAGGCGACGATTCTCTTTTGAAATATGATGGTAACGGTGATGATGGAAAAATGTATATGGATGCGCGAGCGGCGGCTTCTAATTTCGGAACGGCTAATCGAGCAGTGATCACCCATAACATTTCCAAAGCCATTGAAAAAGTTTTGGGTCGTGAGGTGGAAATGGATTTGATTTATGATATGCCTCACATTTCTATATCTCGTGAAAATCATTTTGGGGAAGATGTTTTTGTTCATCGAAGTAATACTTCGAGAGCCTATGGTCCAGCCAAAATGCAACAGCATCCAATTTATAAAGAAACGGGAGAACCGGTATTTATCCCCTCTTCGATGGCCACAGATGCTTATCTTTGTGTCGGCACCGATGAAAATCAAGATAGTTTTTTCTCCGCTCCTCATGGCACTGGCAAGGGAATAAACGAAAAAGAAAAAAATATTTCTAGCAAAGAAGAACTTTTTGCCAAAATGGAAGAAAAAAATATCAAATTGTATAACGCCCAGTCGAAAATTGTTGTGAATCAAGATTCGGCAAAATATAAAAGCATTGAAAAAGTAATCGATGGCATTGAAGCGAATAAAATTGCCAAAGTCGTGGCGAAAATGAAACCAGTCGCAGTTATAATGTACTAAAAAAATTTCAAAGTCTAAATTTCAAATTTCAAATCAAATCCCAATGATTAAATATTCAAAAATTTATTCATTAAAAATTCATTCAAAATTTAAAATTGGAAATTAAAAATTATGAGAATAATAACTATATCGGGTTTAGATGGCTCGGGAAAATCAACGCAAATAGAAAAATTAAAATCTTATCTTGAAAATCAAGGCAAGAAGGTTTTTTATTTTCATTCAATCAAATTTAGTTTGGCAAATAAATTTTCCAGAAAAAATAGAATGGGATTTGCTTCTGGCGTGACTAAAGCTAGTCCCTTGAAAATACTTTTGCGAAAAATATTTTTACGAATCGATTTGTTGTGTTTCAAATTATTACGTAATAAATTACGTAATTCTGGGTGTGATTATCTCCTAAGTGATCGTTATTTTTATGATAATTTGATAAATATCGCTTATCTTTCCCAGAAAGATTATTTCTGTGATTGCGGAATCGTGAAACCGGACACGACAATTTATCTTTCGGCTGATCCGGAAAAAATAATGGATCGTGAAAGAAAACCCGATCAAGGTCTGGAATATCTTCAAGAAAAAGAAAGACTTTTTGAAAAAGTTTATGAAAAATTTGGGATGATGAAAATTGATGGCAATAAAGATAAAGAAGAAATTTTTGAGGAAATAAAAAACTTACTGAAATAAATATGTCAAAAAATTTAGTTAGATCGGCGGTTTGGGTAACCATCTCGGAAATTATTTTTAATTTTTCCGGCTATATCATTCATAGTGTGGTGGGAAGAATTTTAGGTCCAGCGGAATATGGTCGCTATGGGTTAATCATCACGCTGACAACTATGGTGATTATTTTGGTGGGCAATGGAGTTCCAACGGCAATGGCCAAATACCTAAGCGAGATTTTCGAAAGCAATCCTTTTATGATTAAAGCCATCAAGAAGAAGGCGTTGCTTTTGCAAGGGTTGATCATTGGTGGTTTGACGGTAATTTTTTTCTTGCTTGCTCCAGCGATTGCCTGGCTACTCAAAGATCCATCTCTCACTAATCTTTTCCGACTTTCCAGTTTGATTATCCCCGCTTTTGCGGCTTCTTCGTTTTATTTTTCTTACTACACGGGACTTCATAAATTTAATATTCAATCACTCCTTAAAACTTTGCGCTCTGTTTTTAAAGTCGTTCTCATAATCGTCCTGGCCTATTTTTATGGTGTGCCCGGAGCTATTTTGGGTTATGTCTTGTCTCCGTTTATGACATTTTTAATTGGCTGGCTGATTGATAAATTTAAAGTCAATCGGGAAATTAGATTGGCGATGAAAGAAATGGAAAAAAAAGAGGCAGTGGAATTTCCAGCGCGAAAACTTTTGAGTTATGCTTGGCAAATTATAATTTTTTTCTTAGCCTACGAACTTTTTATCAGCATTGATTTGTATTTGGTGAAGGCGCTTATGCAAAATGATTATTGGACGGGACTATATAATGGCGCCCTCACTGTTGGTCGCATCCCCTATTATATTTTCTATGCGCTGACGGTAATTTTGCTTCCGGTAATTTCCAAAAGCACGGCAGAAAATAATCATCAAAAAACCGGCGAGATTATCAGTCAATCAATGAGGCTAATGCTGATCCTTTTGGCTCCAATGATAATTCTCATGGCTTATTTTTCTGCGCCTCTTCTAAAAATATTTTATGGTGCTAAATATCTAGAAGCTTCTGGCTCAATGGCAATTTTAGTTTACGGTGTCGGATTTTTAACCATTTTCTATGTAATGAGTTTTGTGATGAATGGCGCGGGAAAAACTAAAATTCCAATGCTCATTTCCATCATTGGATTGGTTTTAAATTCTATTTTAAATTATTTTTTTATTCTCAAATATGGAATTGTTGGCAGTGCTTGGGCCACCACTCTCTCTTCCTTTTTAGCCATGCTTTTGATGGTTTATTTCCTCCATAAAGAGTTTTCTGTGGTTATTAGCATGAAGACCCTAATAAGAGTAATTTTGGCTTCTGGAGGGCTTTATTTCGCTTCTCACTGGTTTCCAGCTCAAGGCTATGGATTTATTTTTTGGTCATTAATTCTTTTTGTTCTCTATCTGATTTTCTTGTTCATTTTACGAGAAATTAAAAAAGAAGACTTGAGCCTTCTCAAAGAAATTATTTCTCGCAAAAAAGTAGCCGAAGTGGAAGAAGAATTGCCAGGCAATGAACCCAGCGCCTAAAAATTGTGATATAATAAAAATAAATAAAGTAAAATAAATCAGATGAATAATTTAGGAAGAAAAATCTTTTTTTGTTTAATGCTTGTTTTTTTTAGCTTTCCTTTTTTTGTTCGAGCTGAATCGTATGACATTTATGTAGATAAAAATTATGATGGAGATGAGGAAGGTAGTTCGGATAAACCTTTTAGCTCTATCGATGAAGCCTTGGAAAAAGTTAGTTCTCTGGGAAAAAAGATTTATGTCAAAAATGGCACCTATGAAGAAAGAATAACTTTGTCAAAAGGTGTGGAGCTTTTTGGAGAAAGTAAAAAGCAAACCATTATTTCCGGTGGAACTTCTGGCGATACGCTAACTTTAAATGATGATAACTCTCTTAAAAACTTAACAATTCAGGGCGGAAATAAGGCCGTTTACATTTTAGGTAAAGCAAAAATTTCTGATTGTATTATAAGGGATGCTAAATCAATCGGAATAAATATTTTTGAAAAGGGTGGTTTGGTAGAAATTTCTGATTCTGAAATAATTAAGAATGGGAAAGGAATTTATGCGCAAAGGGGAAGTTACTTTAAAATAACCAATAGTCAAATCGAAAACAATAATGAAGAAGGAATTGATATTCGTGATAGGACTAGCGGGGTGATCTCTAGTAATGAAATTTCTGGAAATGGTGAAGGCGGAATCGAATTGATTGTCGGTGGTTCGGAATTTTTGATAAAAAATAATTCTATTAAAAAAAACAAAGCTAGTGGAATTGCTTTGCAATTTTATTCTATGGCTGAAAAAAAGGGAAAGATTGAAATAAAAAATAATGTTATTGCTTCCAATGGAAATAATGGAGTTGTTTGCAAAGCGCCAAGCGGTGGAGATTATGGAAAAAGTTATTGGGACGAGTCCATTGATTTATTGGAAAATAGAATAGAAAGAAATAGATTGGAAGGAATTAATTCAATTTGCCGATTAACTCAAGCGATTTCTGAAGAAGAAGAGAAGAAAAATGAAAACATAGAAAATCAGCAAATAAGTGAAAATAATTCAGAAGCGGAAAAGCTTCAAGAAAAAACTACTGAGCAAATTGCCGAAGAGGAAGCGATGGCTCAACGTTTGGAGAAGGAAAAAAATATGGAAAATGTTGCCAATGAAATAACTGTGCAAAAAAATCAAGTTGCGGAAGAAATTGGAAAAAAAATCGAAGAAATTAGGAATATCAACAAGATAAAGGTTTTCTTTATTGGTCCTGATTATAGGAAAATTCAAAAAGTTAAAGATCTTTTAGAGAAATTGAGAATGGAGGAAAGTCGGCTTGTTCAAGTTATTACTGAAGTAGGCAGTTTGGTTAATGAAGAAAAGAAAAGCTTTGCCGTAAAAACACAAGAAGAGCTAAAAAATTTCATTGAATCAAATTCAAAAACTATCAATGAAATAGAAAAAAAATTCAGTCTTTTTGGTTGGGTTAGAAAATTATTTTAAAAAATGAGTCTTAAAAAAATTATTGCGCTAAGTCTATTCTTTTTAGTTTTGCTTTTTGGCATTTTTTTTGGGTTGAAAAAAAAATCTTTTTTTTCGCTTAAAATCAAAGAAGAAAAAGAAAAGCAATTAATTTCCGACTTACCATTTGAAATGCAAAAAATTCCTGAATTTCAAGCTCAAGAATTACTTTGTGACATTTCTGATTATGGGGCAATTGGAGACGGGGAAACTTTAAATACAGAAGCAATTAAAAAAGCCATCGAGGATTGCACAGATAATGGTGGAGGAAAAGTGGTTTTTCCCCAAGGGAAATGGCTAACGGGAGCAATTCATCTGGAAAGTAATATCGAACTT
>Ga0172375_10011684_pt1 | contig 11138 bp, 13 predicted proteins | sample LakKiv1m_FD_114537 | JGI IMG/M metagenome (GOLD analysis project Ga0172375, IMG submission 114537) | Freshwater microbial communities from Kabuno Bay, South-Kivu, Congo - kab_092012_11.1m | ecosystem: Environmental > Aquatic > Freshwater > Lake | place: Democratic Republic of the Congo... | reverse complement strand
TTTTGCAAAGATTCTAAGAAGACCTGATACAAAGATAATTGTTGGTTTTGTGAATAAAACATAAACAATGCCAATATTTAACCCAATAATGATTATTAAAATATATCTAAATAAAATAAAAATGGGGGTTTTATGTTTGGATAGCATAAAACTAACGTGTATAAATAATTTATATATTTAACGAGATTAGATTATCCTATGAGAGAATAAGTTACGTTAACTATTTTGTTATATATACCAAAGAGAATAGATGTCTAGAAAAAAATTAAAAATCAGAGGATTTATTTCCGCTACCTGATGCAACTCTTACAATTATAATTAATAAAACAAGTATCAATATAATTACTGCTGCGATTATAACATAAACCCATGTTGAACCTGAACTGCCAAGGAATGAACCTGTTAAAAATCCTGACTTTTCTTGTATATTTGCTTGAACTAGTTGTGTTGTTGTTTTTCCATCTGCTATTGATTTTATATTAAATGTCTGTGTTCCTGATTCTATTGGATTTAACTTAATTGTAATTATTTTTGATGTTCCTGCAGCAATTGTTACAACTTGAGGTTCTATGCTAACTAATTTAGCCCAAGAATCATAATCTGAAGCAGTTATAACAAATTCTTTTGCTGAACTACCTGTATTTGAAACAGTTGCTTCTATAATAAGATCTTCCCCAACTTTTGTAACACTGCCTGCCTTCAAACTTGCACTGATTGCTACTTGTGATTGTGATTGTCCAGCCACATTGCATTGAGATACTTTTAATCTTACATTAAAGTCTTCATCTAAATCATCAAAAGAGTTCTGGTCGTATGAATCTTCTTCATAAACATCTCCATCATCATAATCAAAAAATGTAGAGATATAAAGGTCATATTCTTTTTTTGTTAGATTTGTTGGAATATTAAAAGTAAAGGAAACTGTTTCCTTATCTCCATCTTGAAGATCGCTTATTACTTTTGATTGTTTCACTCCTAACTCTGGATTATTTATAGTAACAAGGACACTCTCTTCTTTGGAGTCCCCAACATTGTATACACTAAATGTCAACTCTGCTTGACTTCCACATAAAGATTCCAATACATCTATTGTGCTTGTATCTACAACAATACCTTCAGAATATTGACTGGAAATCTCCACTCTTTGAGAAGTAGCAGAATTAAATGTATCTGTGCAGATTGTAGCTTCACTACCTTTTTTATAAGCTTTTACATAGATTTGATAATTTCCGTCTTTTAAATTAGAGCTTACTGGAACACTTGGAATAACAAAAGTTGCAGTATCATCAGAATCATCTGAAAGCTTTCCAAGATTGATTTCATCATTTTCTAAGTCAAAATATTTAGTAACATCTTTTCCTGTTGAATCAAGAATCTTCATTTCTAAATATACGCTACTTATACTTTCAGTTCCATAATTTTCTACTTCTACCTCTATTTCTACTCTGTCAAAAAGTTCCCAATCATAATCTTCTCCATCTCCTTTGTTGTTAACTGAGATATCTGTTATTCTTAATGTCCCATTATTGCCTTTGTTACAATAAGATTCAACAAAATTAATTGTGCCTGTTGCAACTGCATTACTACTGGAAGCATTAATTGCAATGCTTTTACCAGCCATTGTGCTGTATGTTGCAGATGAAGAAACTAAAATATCTTGATATGCTCCATTTGCAATATTTGAGATTGTTGCACTCGGAGTAAAAACAATAGTGCTATCGGATGAAGATAATGTTATGATTCCTGATGGAGTATTTCCTGTATTCATAACTCTTATTGTTCCATTTTTGTTTATCTCTACTGGAGCTATTTGAGTTAGTGATAAAGATGGATTTGAGTTTACTCTAATCTGATATTCTTTTTGATTTGAGTCTGTTCCATCTGTTACATTTAACTTTGCTGTAACTATTGTTCCTACTAGCAAATATTGGGGAATATGTAATGTTGCGATTAAATTGCTTTGAGTTCCAACATTAATTGATGTAGGCAGACTTGTCAATGTCCATGTTACACCATTATCTGCGGTGCTTACACTCCAACTTATTGATGGATAAGCTATATCTGCAGTCAAATTAACATTTATTGCAACATCTGAGCTGTGGTTTGCTGTTAAAAATACGGGGGAAATTGGAGTATTTGAATCGATTGTTAATGTAGCACTTGCTAAACTTGAGAAAACTACTAATGCTAAAATACTTGATAAGACTAAAAATATTTTGTTATTCATATTTTATCTTTGTTTTTTTGTTATGACTTTACAATTACAGCGGTTTATAAACTTTTCTATTATGCAGTATATAATCATTTTTTAATTTTTAAAGCAGAGATAAAGATTTATATAATTGAGGACACTAGATTTAGCATGAAGTCACGAGAAAATTTAATTGGTGCATGGGGATTTCTGATCGGAGTCATACTGGCTATAATATCCGGGATATTCCAATCAAGCATAGGCGGAGATATAAGCACATTTATTTATTCTATCCTGGTTGTAAGCGGAATTATAGTTGGGTTTTTAAATGTTGAAAATGAAGACTGGCTGAATTTTCTTTTCGCTTCTCTTTCTTTAGTCATTGTTGGAGGTTTAGGACAGCAGACGATAAATAACATAATTAAACTAAGCCCTATTCTTGCATATCTTAACTCCATATTATCTGCATTATTATTTATGTTTATTCCAGCTACAATTATCGTTGCATTAAAATCATTATTTGCTTTGGCTAAGAGTTAACACTATATTATATAGTATAAGACAATAATATTTGAATAGTTTTATTGTCTCATCCTATCTATCAAAAGCACAAATCTGTTCAATTTTCAGTGTCCTTTGATATAGTAAAAAACCAGTTAAACCTAAAGGTTAGGTAGTTATTCTTATAATTCAAAAATTTATTAATGAAACAATGATGGGAAAAGTAAGCTAAGACAATTAAGCGGGGTGTGCAGTTTTTCATTAATTAAAATAGATGATACTAATATGACTCTCGTACAGGAGAGCACCATCTTACATGTCTATTCTAAAAATTCTAATATATCTTTTAAGTTTATAATTCTTAAATCATCCATTGCTAACCCCGGGCAAGCACTATTTATATATATAGATAGGTCAAAATTATCCAGCTCTGCTATATTAATATTATCTGATTCAAATAGATAGACTTGTTTTCTCTTATCCTTTATTTTTTTTATTAAATTTTGTATATTATTATAGTGTTGTCCTTTTTTTGTTGAAACTAATAAGCCGATTTTAGTTGCAGAAAGAAATTTAGTTTTCTTTGCTTTTATCTTTCTATTCTCTTTTTCAATATCCTCTTTTGTGATTTTCTCTATGCTCCTTGTATTAAAAATGTAAACTTCTCTATTTAATTGCACTGCATTATTTAATGCGTGAAATTTTCCATCTGCAAGTAGAAGTAACAAATCTGCATCTTTATCAAAAGCTTGGGAATTACAACCTAAGACTTGTCCTTCATAAATCTGGCCTTTTTTTATGATTATATTAATCCCCTTATTTTCAAGATAACTCTTTATTATTTTGGCTAAATTGAGATATTGTATAGTCGAAGCAAAGGAGATTGTTTTGATATTTTCTTTTTTTATAAGATTATCAAGCAGAGAGAAGTTTATCTCGCTCTCCTCAAATTTCTTTCTTAATTCTAGATAAACTATATCCGAGTTCATACACATAAAAAGAAAAATGAGATTTTAAATTATTCTATCTGATGATAATGCCCGTCTATCAAGACGCCTCTAAAATATGTAAATAGTTGCTTCGCATTATTATATAGTCATCTGGCACCCCATAATTAATAAACAATAAATGTGGATTTGTTATAAGTATTATAAAACCTATTCGCAATTGCAATTGAATACAAAGTAAGAATGAAATGCTACAGATTTTTTATAGGTCTTTAAGTTGACAATTTTCTATCTAATTAGAAACCTTCAAGCCGATCTTTTTTTGGGCTCTCTGGCTCAACTGACTCACCTTTTGTGATCTTTGCAAAAGCAGGAGCAGCTATTACTATGTTATCTCCAAAACCAGCTATATTCCCCTCTAATGCTTCAATTGTCTTTTTCACTTTTGCTATTGCTCTTTTTAATTCAACAACATCTTTAGACTTCAATATTTTTATATCGATAATTGCTATTGTAAATCCCTCTCTTAATGAATTTAAAATGGGGTTAACATCTTCATATGTTCTTAAAATAAATGTTTTAACATTAACCTTGGACTCTTCTTTTGGCTGATTTAAATCAATTTCAATATAATCTGTCTCTCCCTCTTCTTTCCTTCCACTAATTTTTTGCATTATCTTTTCGAAAACCATAATCTATTCTGATTGTGACAGTATTTAAATATTTCTATACTTCATTTATATTTAGAATTAATTTCCAGAAATCTTTTTTATCACTTCTTCTCGAAGAGCTTCTGTTTTGTTCAGAAATTCTTGCTCTTGTTTGTCCATTGTTTTTAGCCTTAAGTCAATAAGTTCTTTTTTATGATTTAATTCTTTTTCTATTTTTTCTTTTGTTGTTTTTATTATTATCTTGTTGCCAATTATTTTAAATATTTCTTCCTCTTTTCCATTTAATTCATCAAGACAAAGATTTACCTCATCTAACTCCATTGAAAACGCCTGTTTCTGCATTAAAAATTGCTGCATATTTTGTTCAAGCATTTGCAATTCCTGAATTTTCTTTTTTGTCTCCTCATCGAGATCATCAAGAGAAACTGATTTATGTTCATGATCTTCAGAATTATGATTGTGAGAATCTTTGGACATTATATTGCTTTAACTGTTTTCATTTTAGTTCTTGGCTTGTAAAAAATTCTTGAGCCACAACTAACACAAACAAACCTCTTATCCAGGGTGTTTGATGTGACTTTTTTTCCGCAATTAAAACATTTATAGGAGCTCATATTTCTAATACACTTTATTTATCTTGTATTATATTAATTAACTATGAATGTGAATTTTTAAACTTATAGGTGAAAAACATTTGAAGCAAATTTCTTTTTGCACTTTGAACATACCCAGATTCCGGATGCTATTCTTTTTGCATGTCCACGACAAAATGGGCATTTTTGTTTTATTCTTTGTAATTTTTCTACTGCTACAAGCTTTTCTTTGACCTTTCCGTAGCCTGCTCCAAATCTTCCAGCAGATCCGATTTTTTTCTTTTTTACTCCCATGTTATATACTTTTGTTGTTAAAATGGTTTTTAAATCATTCTATGGGGTTATCCGGATTTGAACCGGAATCGCAAGGTGCTCTGGAGAAGATCTCATCGAGAGTATCATTTCAGATAGCCCCGAGTTCTTTCCACCCAAACCTCGAATACTAACCAGGTTATACTATAACCCCAATAATAAAAGTAGATAATTTTATTTTATAAAGTTATGTAAAATTATTTTTTCTTAGCTTCTGGTTTTGCAGCTGTGGGTGTTGCAACGGCTGTTGCAACTGCCGGAGTTCCGGGCGTTGTAGATGTTGCAGCACCTGCACCAACTTTTGCAGTTGCTTCTGCTGCTTTTGCTGCTTCTGCTACTGCTTTTTCTTCTTCCTCTTTCTTCTTTATTGCATCTTGCTCGGATCTAACCTTAGAAAAATAATCATCCAATTGTTTTTTCTTTTCTTTTGATAGTTCAGTTTTTTGATGAACGATCTCATAATCATATTTTCCTTCATTAATTTCTTCAATAACCTGTTTTGGATCTTTGCTATCAATTAAAATACCAATTGACATGCAACTACCAATAACGGATTTTAATGCAGACAAAAACTCTTTAGCCAACATTCCAGAATGCTTAACTTTTGTTATCGCAATAATCTGTTCAAAGGAAATGTTTCCTACTAACGTTTTTTTTCTTGCTCCAGAACCTGATTCTAAGGAAAGTTCTTTCTTTATCATAGCTGAAACGGGGGGTGATAATACCTTGATTGTATATGCTTTTGTCTTTCCATTAACATCTAAATTGACTGGAACAGTCATTCCCTTAAATTCTTTTGTTGCAACATTTATATCTGAAATAACTTTGCCCATATTAATTCCCATTGGACCTAGTTGCTGAGCTACTGTTGGGCTCGGTTTCATATCCCCACCATCAACCATTAATTTTATTAATGCCATTTTATTCCTTAAAAAACTTTATTTAAAAAATTAACTATTCTCTCCATCTTTAGTTTCTTCATCGTCTTCTCTTCTTATTATCCTTAGATTGTCAATTTTAATTGTAACTGGAATTGGAACTGCTGCACCAAGTAAGGAAACAATTACTTCGCCTTTTGCTTTATCAACTCTTACAACTTTTGCTTTTTCTTTTTTGAATGGTTCTGCTATAATTTCCACGATATCGTTCTTTTCTATCTTTATGTCCGCTGTGACTGGCTCTAACATTGATTTCAATTCTTCATATTTTAGAACTTTTGGAATTATACCTTTTACATAGGGTAAATTAAAAACTGCTTCTTCTGCATGCTCTTTGTCTGGTGCTTCTAATAAAATATAACCTTTTAATCCATGTGGTCTTGCAATAGAATAAATATTAATATTTTTCTTCTTTACCTTATCTGCAATTATATCTAGTGCTTTGTCCTCTTTGTTTGTTGTAACCTTAACTACATAGATTACAGAACCTTTCTTCTCTTCTGATTTTTGTTCTTCGATCATTTTGTTCCAACTAAGACTCAATATCTTGAGAATTAGTAATATTACCTGTTTTTAGATATTTATAAACTTATCTAAAAAATGGTCTTATTGTCGTTGATACTATAAAACCAATTGCACCTATAAGCAATATTCCTAATGAAGAAACATATGACACTGTCTTAAACTCTTTCATTGTCGGCTTTTTCAGCAAGTTCCAAACTCTAACATAACGAAAAAACTCGGATTTTGTCCATTCCTTCATCTTATTATAATCAAACTTCATGTAAACCATAAGATCTTTGCATTTTTAAATTGTTGGATTTTAACTCTCTCCTTCGCCATCAATAAATTCAATTCCGAGCTCGCTTTCCATTTCGTCCTGCCTTGCTTGAGAACGAGAAATCTTTTCTCCAACCATCTGAGAGCTTTTAACACCTGTAATAATAACCATTACTTTTATTGAATTTTCCAAATCCTTTGAAATTTGAGCTCCTGCGATTATTTTCGCTTCTGGAGAGATTTTGTCCCCGATATATTCTACGACTTGCTTATACTCTTCTAATGAGAGATTATCTCCTCCCATAACATTAATTAGGGCACCTGTTGCGTTAGAGATATCCACATCTAACAGCGGATTTTTTATTGCTTTTTCAACAGCATCCATTGCTCTTTGCTTTGAATCGCTTTCTCCTAATCCAATTAATGATACTCCACCATTTGACATAACTGCTTTTACATCTGCAAAATCTAAATTTACTAAACCTGATTTTGTGACTAACTCTGTTATCCCCTTGACTGAATTTGTTAAAATTTCATCAGCTACTTTAAATGCTGTTGTCAATGGCAAATCTGGAGCAAGCTCTAGTAATTTATCATTCGGAATTACAATAAGTGTGTCAACTAAACCTTCGAGTCGCTCTAATCCATCCATTGAATTCTCTATTCTCTTCTTTCCTTCCACAGTAAATGGTAAAGTAACGACCCCAATAGTTAATGCACCTTGCTTCTTTGCTAATTCTGCCACAACAGGGGCTGCACCTGTGCCTGTTCCTCCCCCCAGTCCGCAGGTAACAAAAACCATATCAGCTTCTTCAAGTTTTTTCTTTATTTCTTGAGCTTGTTCCTTGGCTGCTTCTGCACCAATCCTTGGATTTGAACCTGCACCAAGACCTTTAGAAATTTCTTTTCCAATTAGAATCTTATAATCTGCACTTGTATAGAGCAAGTCTTGTGCGTCTGTATTAATTGCAATTAATTCACCTCCGCGAATTCCTACCTCTCTCATTCTTGAAAGAGTATTTCCTCCTGCTCCCCCTATTCCTATGACTTTAACTCTAGCAGACTGCTTTTTTAGCATTTCTTCTAGTTCTTTGTCTATATTATCTGTCTCAGAAGAGTGTTTCACCTCGTTTATTGCTGCCATCTTTCTTATAGAACTGCGTGCTTTATAAGGATTTATATAATCTGGGAGATATTTTCTTAATAAAACACATCTGTTTCTTTAATCCTTAAAAAATCCGCAAGTTTGTGATAAATTTTTCACTCATATTAATCCCTGCTTTGTTGTTATTGCTTTTTTTCTTCTGGCTTCTTCTCTTCTTTTTTCTCAACTTCTTGAACTGAAACTTTAAAACCCAAAATGTCTTCAATTGGTTTTGAAAGAGCTTCGATAAACTTTGCCATGCCCTTATCTACTTTGAACATAATATTTTTATCTTTTTCATCAATATTAAACTCAAATTTTTTTCTAAAGAAAAAATCCTGCAATGCATTGATTTTTTCCTTTGTGTCTTCTACTTTCTTTTTTATTGTGAACTCATAAATTACTTCACGACCAGCCAGAGGATTATTAAAATCAACAAGAACCCTCCCCCCAGAATTTGAAAGAACTTTTACAACCATTCCATCTAAGGAAAGTTGCATACCTCTTTCAGGATAAATCTTTTGCGTTAAAAATGTCTTCAATGGAATCATTCTTACCATTTTTGAATCTCTTTTTCCAAACGCTTCTTCTGGCTTAATATCAATCTGGTATTTTTTTCCTATTTCTTTTCCTTCTAATGCAATATCCAGACCTTTTATTGCCATGCCTCTCCCGACACATAAAACTAATGGATAAAGTTCTTTTATTTCAAGCTTTGCTTTCTCTGCCTCTTCTTTTATACTTGTATCAAAGACCTCGTTATTCTCTTTAATTCTTGCTATAAATTCTAATTCTATAAAATCATTTTTTTTAACTTGTTCCATATTTTTGATAGAGAAAGATGGTTTAAAAGACTTTTCTCATGGCTTTCTTACAAGCTCATAGCCAAAAACAGCAAGCCTTATATATTCCTCAAAACTAAATCTATTTCCGTCTTCATAAACATATTTTTGCAAACTTTCCACATAAAATCCAAATCAAAAACATTTATAAATCAATTGTTTCTTTTTCTTTTATGGTTTTAAAAATAACAGAGGCAAGCCAACTGAAAGTTGGAAATTTTATAATTATAGACGGCGAATCATATTGTGTTCGTAGTGTAGACATTTCAAAAACAGGAAAGCATGGTCATGCTAAAGTCAGAATGGAAGCTTTATCTGTTACTTCTGACAGAAAAAAATGCGTTGTTGTTCCTGGACATGAAAGATTTGAAGTTCCCTTAATAGAAAAAAGAAAGGCCCAGGTTTTATCTTTATCTGGTAATCTTGTATCTTTAATGGATCTAGAGAGCTTTGAAAATTTTGATTTGGATATTCCCGAAGAATTAAAATCTAATGTGACTGACGGAGCCACAATAGAATATTGGGTGATAGAAGGAAAGAAAGTAATTAAAAAGGCGTCTGGTGGAGAATAAAGATGGCTACAAAAATACCTGCTGCTCAAAATAGAATGTTCAAAAATGTATTTATATGCAAAGATTGCAATCATAGGGTAAGAGTTGATCCGTTAAAAATTTTGAATGGAAAAGTTAAGTGTATTAAATGCAATAGTCGAGCGTTCAGAGTTGTTAAGAAGAAATAGATACATTAAGAATATTTTTAAAGGGGATTAATTTATTATAATCATGGAGTTTTTTGTTTATGATCTCGCGTTTTTGGCGATATTTATAGTATTTGTAGTTTGGTTTTTAATAAAAAATAAAGAGAAACTAACAAGAGATGGGTGGATGTTTTTATACAGAACACGGCTAGGGATGAAAGCTATTGATTATTTTGGCGATAAATATAAAAAAATTCTTCATATAATCAAATATTTTTCTATTGTAACTGGATTTGGTCTGATGGTTATAATGATCTATTTACTCTGGAAGAATCTATACATCTATATTAGTATTCCTCAGATAACTGACATAATAAAGGCTCCCCCAATTGCTCCTCTTATTCCCTATTTTCCAAAATTATACGGAATGGAGAATCTTTTCCCTCCTTTTTATTTTGCTTATTTTTTAATTGCATTGGCTATTGTTGCTGTTAGTCATGAATTTTCTCATGGAGTATTTATGAGGTTATTCAAAATTAAAATAAAATCAACTGGTTTTGCTTTTCTCGGCCCATTTTTGGGTGCTTTTGTTGAAGAAGACAAGGATAGCTTTAATAAAAAAAGCAATTTGGCTCAGATGTCTGTGTTAAGTGCGGGGGCTTTTGCAAATATTATTACTGCAGTAATATTCTTTGTTTTGCTAATTGCATTTTTTTATGCCTCATTTCAATCTGGAGGTTATGCATTCAATACATATTCATATTCTATACTGCCTGCAAATGAAACACAGATATCAAATATGACAAAAGACAATTTTACTATTATATCTTATAATAATAAATCTTATCTCTTAGATAATTCTATGAAAAAATTAACTGAAAAAAATGCAAGCTATTTTATTGCCTATGATAATGGGCCGGCTATAAATTCTGGACTAAAGGGAGCTATTACTAAGATTAATGGAATGAAAATAAACAGCCAAAATGATCTTAAAACTTTCATGCAGAAATCAAAACCAAATCAAATAGTCAAAATAATTACGTCATATAATGGGATTGAACAGGTTTATGAATTAAAACTAGAAGAAAATCCAGATAACAAATCAATCGGGTATATTGGTATTGGGTTTTTATCAACTCAACAATCTACAGGCATAATTTCAAAATTCCTGATGTTAATTAATTTCAAAGACCCATCAACATACTATACTCCAAGATATGATGGTAATTTTGCTTATTTTATTTACTATCTTTTATGGTGGATTGCTTTAATTTCCGCTTTAGTTGGCTTATTTAATATGTTACCATTGGGAATTTTGGATGGTGGCAGATTTTTTTATCTCTCTATGTTAAGCTTGACAAAATCAGAGAAGTTTTCTGATGGAGCATTTAAAGTTGTTTCTGCATTAATACTATTTGTATTCATCTTTTTGACAATTATTTGGTTTATAAGATTAATTTAAAATGAAAAGTTTTAGAAAAGTTTTAAAAAAAAGAAAATATGGATTAGTTGGAAATCATTC
>Ga0172375_10011683_pt1 | contig 11139 bp, 9 predicted proteins | sample LakKiv1m_FD_114537 | JGI IMG/M metagenome (GOLD analysis project Ga0172375, IMG submission 114537) | Freshwater microbial communities from Kabuno Bay, South-Kivu, Congo - kab_092012_11.1m | ecosystem: Environmental > Aquatic > Freshwater > Lake | place: Democratic Republic of the Congo... | reverse complement strand
TTGTATCACATTTGACGCATAAATTCATTCGTTAATTTCGTCAACTTTCATTTGCAAGGCGATTTTTAAGTTCACAACCATCGGTTTTGTGAGACCGCATGATTTCATCTCTTCGTCGCTAGCAGATTTGATTGCTTCTATCGTCTTGAATTTTAAAAGCATCTTCTGCTTGGTGGCCCTTCCAATTCCAGGAATGGCGTCAAGGACCGAGGAGAAGGAAGCCGACGACTGGCGGCTACGATGGAAGGTGATCGCAAAGCGATGGACTTCTTCTTGTATTTTCGACAGGAAAAAGAATAAGGGGGAGTGGGTATCAAGTTCAATCTCTTGTTCATCCAAACCGACGAGGGCACTCGTTTTGTGAAACTCGTTCTTCTTAAGTCCGACAACAGGGATGTCAAGGTAAAGGGATGACAATATTTCTTTTGCGGCGTGAACCTGTTGGATTCCACCGTCCATGACGATTAAATCGGGGCGTATGCTATTATCCATGAGCATTCTTTGATAGCGACGATACATGACTTCTTGCATCGTATGGTAGTCATCTGCGCCAACTACACTCTTGACGATGTATTTTCGGTACTGTTTGCGGTCGGGAAGCCCGTCCGTAAACACGACCATTGCGGACACCGGATGGGATCCGTAGGTATTGGAGTTATCAAAGGCTTCAATGCGATGAATTCCCTGTAGTGAGATGGCCTCTTCCAAAGCACGGACAGATTGAATCGTTTTTGCGTTTTTCTTGAGGTACGAATCAAGATTGTTTTGAAGATGAATATGCGCGTTCTCGTGAGCGATGTCGAGTAAATTCTTCTTCGCGCCGCGTTTGGGAACGATGATTCGGTTCAGTAACATCTCTTCCAAAACGGAAGTGTCAAATCCGTCCGGAAGGACGACTTCGTTTGGAATTGGATTCTTCTGATAAAACATGGCGACATAGGACAAGAAGTTCTCATAGACATCATCGGTAATGGTAAAGATTTTATTTTCGCTGAACGTGATCTTACCATTTCTCATGAACAAAATGGTAATCACCATGTATTGATCATACGTGTCGAAGGAGAAGACATCGCGGTCCAGCATGTCTTTGAAAATGATTTGCTGCTTTTTGGCGGTTTTGTCAATCGAATCGAGTATCTGTTTCATTTCCAAAGCTTTTTCAAATTCTAGATTCGTGGAAAACTGTTCCATCTTGGCAAGAACTTCAGAGCGTACCTCGGAGTTGTTTCCGCTCAAGAAAGAGCGAATCTTTCGGATGATTTCGGCGTATTCCGTTTGACTGACGGGAAATTCACAAGGGCCAAGACATTGGCCGATGTGATAATATAGGCATACTTTTTTTGGCATTTGCTGGCATTTTCGAAGCGGGAAAATTCGGTTGAGAAGTTCCATCGTTTCTCTTGCGGAGGAGGCATCTGGATATGGTCCGAACAAGTTCTTCATATTTTTTCTCGGACGTCTTGTGATTTGAAGTTTCGGATGAGTCTCGTTCGTAATTTCAATATAGGGATAACTCTTGTCATCCATCAGCATGATGTTGTATCTTGGCGAATGCTCTTTGATGAGCGAGAGTTCGAGTAAAAAGGCTTCGGTTTCGGTTTTTGTGACGATATATGTGAAGTCGACGACATTTGAGACAAGTGCCTGGGTTTTTTGATCATGACTGCCAACAAAATAAGAGCGAACCCTGTTTTTCAGGTTTTTCGCTTTTCCAACATAGATGATGTTTCCAAACGCATCGAGCATTTGGTAGCTTCCCGGCATTTCGGGAAGACTTTGAAGTTTCTGTTTGAGATTGTCGTTCATGATTTCACCGCTTCTATTATACCAAAAATGACCATGAATCTTCAAGAAAGGAGAAAAAAAGAAACTTTAGGGTCTCTAAAGTTTCTTCATTAAGTCGTCTATTTTTCGCCCTTTTTGAATCGACTCGTCCATCTTGAAGACTAGTTCTGGAACTTTGCGCATTTTGACCTTAAGCGCGATTTGATTCTTGATGAATCCTTTTGCTCGCTCCAAGGCTTCTTGGGTTTTGTGAACCTCAGCTTCATTTCCGAAGACGGAATAGTAGACATACATGTAGGAAAGTTCGTTGGTAATCTTCACACCGGTAATGGTGATGAATCCCATTTTGTCTTTAACTTCGTTTTGAATCAAATCCGCAACGGTTCGTTGAACGAGGGTTTCCAGTCGATCGACCTTAGCCATTTTGCTCGACTTCCTTCATTTGCGACGCTTCGATGACGTCATCGACTTTGATGTCGTTGAAGTTTTCAATCATGATACCGCAATCGTAGCCTTGTTTGACTTCCTTGGCATCATCTTTGAAACGTTTCAAACTCGAGATTTTGCCTTCGAGAATCATCTTTCCATCGCGGAATAATTTGATCAGAGAGTCACGTTTGATCACACCACTAGTGACCATGCATCCGGCAATCGTCCCGATTTTGGAGATGGAGAAAGTCTCTCGAACAACGGCTTCACCAATGACTTGTTTCTCGTATACTGGTTCGAGCATGCCTTTCATGGCGGCTTCGATGTCGTTCAGAGCTTCATAGATGATGCGATAATCACGGATTTCGACGCCTTTTTGGTTGGCGGTGTCACGAACGTTGGCTGGCGTCAACACGTCGAATCCGACGATGATGGCGTTGGTTGCCTCCGCTAGGGACACATCGGTGTCCGTAATCGCACCGACTCCGGTACGAATGATATCGATTCGTGTTCCTTCGACGTTGATTTTCTCGATTGATCCTTTAAAAGCTTCGATGGATCCTTGTACGTCGGCTTTTATAATTAAGCGCAATTCTTTGACCGTGCCTTCCGCTTTTTCGAAGAATTCTTCGAGGGAAATCATCTTCTTGGAAGCGTGTTGTTCCTGACGGAGTCTTTCGCTACGTTTTGAGGCGATTTCTCTCGCTTGCTTTTCATCGTCAAAGACCATGAAGGAGTCTCCTGCGAGCGGAACATCGTCAAGTCCGCTGACTTCGACGGCGGCACCGGGGGAAGCTTTGTGTACGGCATTCGCAAGGTCGTCGTTCATTGCACGAACTTTACCATAAGTGTTTCCGACGACAAAAGCGTCTCCAATTTTCAAGGTTCCATTGGAAATGAGGATGGTGGCGACAGGACCGCGACCTTTGTCCAGTTTGGCCTCGATGACGGTTCCGATGGCATTACGGGTGGGGTTGGCTTTGAGTTCCAATAATTCGGCGACGAGTTGAATCGTGTCGAGAAGATTGTCCACTCCGGTTCCCTTGAGTGCCGAGATATTGCAAAACGGAGTTTCACCGCCCCAATCGTCCGGTAGCAAATCGAGATCGGCGAGTTCTTGTTTGACGCGATCTGGATTGGCGCCGACTTTGTCCATTTTGTTCACGGCGACGATAATAGCAGTCTTCGATGCCTTGGCATGGTCGAGAGCTTCTTTCGTCTGTGGCATGACACCGTCGTCGGCAGCGACGACCAAGACCACGATATCCGTGATTTTGGCTCCGCGGGCGCGCATTTCGGTGAATGCCGCATGTCCAGGGGTATCGATGAAAGTAATGGGTTTGCCATGACGTTTCACTTGGTATGCACCAATGTGTTGAGTGATTCCGCCGGCTTCGCTTTGAACGACGCGGGAATGGCGAATGGTGTCAAGCAATGTCGTTTTGCCGTGGTCGACGTGACCCATAATGGTCACGACGGCGGGACGTTCTACCAAATTCTTTGGATCATCCACGATTTCAATGTCTTCGAATTTTGTCAAGTCGCTTGCGACTTCATCTTTGAGTTCGAATCCGTAATCGAGCGCAACGAGTTCTGCGATGTCACGTTCGACTGCCTGTGTTTGGGTTGCCATGATGCGCATGAACATCATCTTTTTGATGACTTCCGCGATGCTTTTGTGCAAGGCTTCCGCAAGTTCCAAGACGGTCATTCCGTTCTTGAAATAGACTGTCTTGTCGATAATCGTCTCTTCTTTTTGCCGTGGCGTCGGTTTGTTTCGATTATCGAAAGTTTTTTTGTTTCCCGAATGAACGGGTTTCTTTTTGGGTATGGGTTTGTTGTTCGCCATAAAACCACCTCTTTCTATGCGATTTCTTGGAGCGCTTCCTGAATCAACTTTGCGAAATCTCTGGAATTGATACTGACAACCATGCGATTTTCTTTTCCGAGAGCGTGAGATAACTCAGCGGAGGAAAAAGCACGGCTGATGGAAACGCCATATGTTTTGGATTTATCCGAGATTCGTTTGGACGTGTTCAATCCGGCATCGCTGGCTAGTAATACCAGACTGGATTTTCTACTTTGAACGGATAGTAGCGCTTGTTCTTCGCCGACGGCACACTTGCGAATCGAATACGCAAGTCCGAGCGTCTTGAGCGCTTTTTCCTTATTCATGGTCGACCAAATTCAAAAGTTGCGCGTAGATTTCTTCGGGAATCGCACATTCGAGATGGCGTTCGAGAATTTTCGTCTTTTGTGCCTTTTGAATCACTGTCTTATTCTTTGTCACATAGGCGCCTCTTCCGTTGGCTTTCCCCGTCAAATCGACGACGACGTCACCTTCCGGTGTGCGGACGACCCGTAACAATTGCTTCTTTTCCATGCGCTCGCCTGTGACGACGCATTTGCGCATGGGAATTTTTCGTACTTTTTGCATGGGAGTATCCTCCGTATTAGTACTCGATACCTTGAATCGCAGCGTCAGTTTCGGATTTGATGTCAATCTTCCAGCCGCTAGATTGAACAGCCAAACGAGCATTTTGACCTTTTTTACCAATCGCTAGGGACAATTGATCGTCCGGAACAATGGCGATGGCGCTCTTCTCCTTGACGTTGATGATGACGGTTGTCGATTTTGCAGGTTGAATTGCGTTCATCACCAATTCCTTTGGTTCGTTGCTATACTTGTAGATGTCGATTTTTTCGCCATTGAGTTGATCGATCACGTCTTTGATGCGGTTGCCGTTCTTTCCGAGGCATGCGCCAACGGGATCTACTTTGGGATTGTTTGACATCACACAAACTTTGCAGCGGTCACCGGGGTCTCTTGCGAGGCCTACGATTTCGATAACGCCTTCTTGCAGTTCCGGAATCGCAAGTTCCATCAAACGTTTGACAAGGTTTCTGTCAGTACGGGAAACGAATACTTTCGGACCTTTGGTGGTTTGTTCGACTTTGGTGATATAAACACGTACTTGGCTTCCCATAAACAAATCGGACTCCAATAAGTCTTTGACGGGAATCGATGTTTCAGTGTCATATCCGAGGTCAAGTGTCACAAAATCGTCGTTAAGTTGAACGACTTCCGCAATAATCATTTCACCGATTTTGTTGGTAAAGATTTCGAAATTGCGTTCTCTTTCGAGTTGTTTGAGCCCTTGAGTCAAAATCTGTTTTGCGCTGGAAGCAGCGATTCTTCCGAAATCCTTCGGTGTAATCTTTTGTTCGATGAAATCTCCGACTTTTGCGGTTTTTTTGATTTCAAGTGCTTCTTCCAAAGTGATTTGGGTTCCCTTTTCGGCTTCGGGGTCGATTTCATCGACGACGAGATAGGTCGCCACAATCAAGATTTCGGCTTTTTCTTCATTGAAAAGGACTTTGGCATTTTGTTGGCCATTGAAATCCTTTTTGTAGGCATTGAGAAGTCCTTTGCCGAAAATGTCGAGGATTTTTTCTTTGTCGATGCCGCGTTCGTCCGCGACTTGATCCAATGCTCTGAAAAATTCTTTGCTAATCATTGTTCTCTCCTAAAATTTGATTGCCAATCGTATTTTTTGAATATCCATTTTGTTGATGACGGTATTTTTGCCTTTCACTTGCAAGGTGACAGTGCTTGGAGAAGTTTCGAAAAGTTTTCCTTCTAGGATTTGTTCAAACGTTTCCACATGCACGAATTTTCCGACGGCGTGGTCAATTTGATTGTCTCCACGAAGTTCTTTCTCCGCACCCGGTGAGGACACTTCAAAATAATACTCAAAGTTGAAGGGATCCAGTTCATCGAGAAGCGGTGAAATCACATCGTTCACGGCTTCGCAATCGTCGATGGTAATTCCATCCAGATTGTCAATTGACAATCGCAAGATTTTTTGCGTCCCTTCTTGAACCCATGCAAGATCGTAGAGTTCATACCCCAACGCTTGGATTTTCGGTAGGAATTTTGTGCGTAATGATGATAAATCCATAGCTGCCTCCTTTTTTCGTGAAAAAGAGAGGGTCCGACCCTCTCTAAAATACCTTATGCTACAAATATTATATCATGAAACTAGGGATAGTTCAAGAAAAACTATTCTTCCGATTCAGGTTTTGATTTTACGTTGATGACGATGTCTTGATAGGCGACATTCTTTTTAAACCAAGCGATGGCATAGGGGCATTTTGCGACAATGAGTTTTCCTCTTTGTTTGATTTCCGCATACGCGAGTTCCATCATATGAGAAGCGATTCCTCCTCCACGTAACGATGGATCGACATAGACATGATTGATGTCCATGCGTTTTTCGTCGCGTGTCGGGAATGTGATTTCGCATAGTAAGTTATGGTTTTCATCTTCCGCGAAAATGCGGTTTTCTTCCGTGATAAAGTTCATCTTGAAATCTCCTTTTTCAATTTATGGTGAATATCATGCATGAGAATACTGCCGGCGACACCGGCGTTCAAGGATTCGGTATGTTCCATCGAAATATGAAGTTTTACATGGGCGATTGATTGGAGTTCGGATGATACTCCCGACGATTCACTTCCGATGAGAAGTGCGAGAGGTGGAGTATAATTTGAGTTATCATCCATATCGACACCAGACTCGACATCTGTTGAGTATATCGTCAATTCGGGATGGTTTCGAATGAAATCAACGAGATTCATTGTCACCAAGCTGACTTTGAACCAAGCGCCTTGCGTTGCTCGTATGACTTTCGGATTGGTGAAATCGACGCTATCTCGAGCGACAATCGCATCAAATCCGAATGCGACGGCACTGCGAATCAGGGTGCCCATGTTTCCGGGGTCTTGGATGCCATCGAGCAATAATACTCTTGAGTAGGAAGTAATTTGTTTCGGGAATTGACAAACGGCCATGATTCCAGGCGGAGTGGACACATCGGACAAAGACTTCATGACGTTATCACTCACATGAATGGTTTCCACAGGATAGTTGACCAATTCGTCTGTAGAAATGATTGTGTTAACCAATCCAAGTGCCATGGCTTCTTCAATAAGATGAACGCCTTCAATCAAAAAGGCGTTTTGTTCGTCACGATGTTTCTTTTGTTTGAGTTTTGCCAACTCTTTGACAGATTCGTTTTGAATGGACCTAATCATGAAATCACCCGATATCATTATAACATAAAAGAAAAGGAAGCGAAACGCTGTGCTTCGCTTCCTTCAAGAATTTAACTCTTTTTACAGTTGAGGATTCATTTGACTATCAATGAAGGTAATCATACTTTCGATGTAGATACGGAATTGATTAATGTCCATAATTTGAAGCGGAGAACCCGTATATGGATCATACTGGTCAATGACATCCGCTTGCGTCATGATGTTCGCAACGATTCCCTGTATCTCGGCCACTTTCGTAGCAGTATCGGAAGAATCGCTGAAACCAAGTGCATACTGCATATCGAAGACTGCGCCGAAGACGTTCGCGATGAGGTCTGTTTCATTCAGCGTTGGATCCTCGGTAACTGCCATGACGATGTTCGCAATCGCAACGGCGCGGATGAAGTTCGACAAATTGTCTTCTGCATCACCGACTGCTTCGAGATCTGCAACAGCGTCCACGATTGCTTGGAGACGGTCTTCCGTCATGTTAAGCAACATGCTGGAAGCAAGATCGATCATCGAAAAAGCGCCGTCGAAATAGGTATCTACAACGCCAATGATTTGAAGAGCAGTTGTTTCGTTATCGCCAAAGGCGTTGATGTAATTGTAAATCAAACTGTCAATCAACCAATTCAGGTTGTCAAGTTCAGTTGGATCCATGGTGTCATCAATGAGTCCGACTAAAGCGCCAACACCCTGCAATTGAATCAAGAAGTCCGGAATCGAAATGGATACCCCTGGTTGAACATTACCTTGTACCAAATCCATTAGGAAGTATATTGTGTTCGGATTGGCTTCGTTCACCAAGTAATCCGCTTCTTGAAGAAGTGTTACGATGGCCGCATGCATCGAGTTCAGGTTTGCAGCGTCGCCGATAAACAAGTTTAAGAATGTCTCTGTGTGATATTGTTCATAGAGCCAGTCGACATCTTTTTCAGCATACATCAATTCTTCTTGCAACATGACCAATTCGTCATTGATGTCGATGTATTGTTCGACCAACATTCCAACGACATCACTGACTGGAAGCCCGTTGTAATACAAGCCGTAGGAATCGATGTTGGTAAGTAAAGCTTCAAAGTTTGTAGTTTGATTCAAGTATTCTTGGTATGCGCCGAGGATTGGGGAGTAGAGTTGATGTTGTTCCTCGGAAAGCATGCTCCACATGTTGTTGAAAGCGTCCATGTCTGGCAATGTATATCCATCGCCAAAATAGTAGAAGGACAATGTTTGATAGGTATAATTATCGAACATGTAATTCCATGTCGATTCCCCATATACCTGTTGATAATAATTCCAACTGTAATTCACATTGAGTCCGGCATTCCATGCATTGTCAATCAATGCAGGGAATGATGGATCGATAGAGAATGTCTTCAGGAGTTCCAAAGTACTGCTGTTGTTCGCCAACACTTGAATGTCTTCTTCGATGAAAGTTTCTAAGTCTTCCACGTTCGCAAGAGCAGCCATGTAGTCGGCATATACGGTGGAACTATTGAGTTTGTTCACAACAGTGTAGATAAAGAAGTTGACAATGTAGAACGCCATGTCTTCCTTCGTCACGCCCAAATTGAATACCATCTGCAGGAATGCTTGTGCGTCTTCGACAGAGGAAATTCCTCTTGCATTCATCAAAACGCTACCATAAGCGAGAACCATGTAGAAGGCTTCTTCTTCGGTGTCTGTGTCAAACACGACGGTAAACATCTCTATGGCTTGATTGACTTCTTCTTCGCTCACACATCCCATGAAGCTGTATAGCAAGGAAACGAAATCTTCATGATTGTATCCGAACACCATGTCAGGATCGATGCCAAACGGATCTTGTAAACTATAGAACAGATACATCAGTTTCTGTTGAGCAAGATAGATGACTTCGACTTGTTCCGGAGTAAGCATCATTGGATCGTAAGTAGCGATGGTTGCCGCGTCAGCCAAGAGTTGATCATAATATCCTTGGAAGATTGCTTGTGTCGCTGCCAAATCTGCCGGGAGATAATCGAACATCGTATTGACATCATAATATACTTCAATGTACATGGCAATGAGATCGTCCAAAGCAAAAGTTCCATCGGCCAATAACGTATTGACTAACGTAGCAATTAAGACAACCATTTCTGTTTGCGAAGGCATTGTTTCCATGTTTTGGAAGAGTGCTACAGCGTCAAGAACGGTTTGAATCTTTTGTTCGTTCAGTCCGTCAAGGGCATTGGTGATGATAAGAATCAAGTCTTGAAGTTGCGGGTAGTATTTGTCGAAAGCCATACTAAGGAGCGCCAAATTCTGGATAATTTCTGATTCGCTCATGCCTTCGTTCCACCACTGAATTTCTGCGATGTCAAGAAGCAATAACTTAATATTAGCAACATCTTCGCTCGACAGTGTCGCAAACATTGCCTTAAGTACCGTCGAAACGTCTTCGGTGTAGCCAAGGATGGCCAATGCAGAAAGGTCAATAGTCTCGAACGGATCTTCTTCGACGACCATCATGGTCTTCGGTAAAAATCTTCCTTGCGTCAAAAGCATAAACACAATGTCGAAGGTCGCTGGGTCAGCGACTGAAATGATGTTTTGGACTTCATCAATCAAAATGGTGACGACATCAACGACCAATTGCTCATTGACTTCATCGGACAAATAATTGTAGTAATCGGTCAACTGTTCTTTTTCAGCCATTAAACGGTCAAGTTGATCGTTACAATAACTAATGTTCTGGTATAAGTTTGGAATGTAATATGTCATGTTATTGTAATATAGTTGGAAATTGTCCATGACATAATACTTGTAAGTATCATATTCCAAATGGGTATCCATTACAAATTGAATGGTCAAAAGTTCGTTCTGCCAATAAGAAAGATAGGCATCACGAGTACTCATCATTTGATCCACGTAATATTGCTGCGTGAAATCCAAAGAATTGTACAAATCATTGAAATTTTGAAGCATAATATTTGCATTGAAAGTATCTTCCATATCTAAGAAGTACTGGTAATTGTCCCAAGAGTCTATCAACCCTTGAACAGTCCACCAATCAACATAGGAATACACTTCATTTTGAGCGTAATTCGCCGCGTCCATAAGGGAAAGCGAAGTCAGTTTCACATTCCAATACGTCCATGCGTCTGCTTGTAATTCAGCTGGAAGCGCATTAATAAGATCAGTAATTGTATTGAATATGGTTTCGTTTTCCAGTGTCACGCGCTCGATTTCAGCGTAAGCATCCGCGATTTGTTCTGTATAATAATCAATGTCTTGTTGATAGTATGGGTCGTTATTGATGTCTTGATCCAACTTCAAAATCATGAAATTGACAATGTATTGTGCAATTGCGGAGTTGCTGAATCCAAGGTCTGTTACTCTAGCAAACCAGTTTTGGAATTCACCAAAGGACTCTATCGATCGAATCGCGAAGGCATAGTTCAACACCAATTTGGTCATGTAGTACGCTTGTTCTTCATCGGTTAATTCAAACATGCTCATGAACATGACAATCTTGGCTTCCGCATCTTCGAGCGGTACGGGACCGTCCAGTTGGTAAATCAAATTAAGGAAGTCTTGATGATCATATCCGAAGGTAATCGGCTCTAGAATCGTTTCAAAACCGACTTTGAACATCATCACAAATGCTTGTCCTCTGGATACGAGTTCGTCAATGTTTTGCAACTCCGTAAGTCCGAGGGCGGATGAGTCATAATCCTTTACAAGAGCGATGAGTTCGAGCATTCTCGACAGATTCGCTTGAGCCGCGGCTTTCACGGCAATGATGGTAGCTTCGTCCGGCATAAACATGTAGTTCACGTCGAAATAGATTTCAACCAAATTGTT
>Ga0172375_10011680_pt1 | contig 11143 bp, 10 predicted proteins | sample LakKiv1m_FD_114537 | JGI IMG/M metagenome (GOLD analysis project Ga0172375, IMG submission 114537) | Freshwater microbial communities from Kabuno Bay, South-Kivu, Congo - kab_092012_11.1m | ecosystem: Environmental > Aquatic > Freshwater > Lake | place: Democratic Republic of the Congo... | reverse complement strand
CGTGTTGCGGCGCAACCAGCCGCGGCGCGTCGCTTCGCGCACCGCCTCGGCCGCGGCCGCTTCGAGCGCGTCCGGCCGCGCGGCGCCGCCGGCGGGCAACCTGAAGAAGAACGTCAGCGTGCCGGTGTCCTGACAGATTGGCGTGCCTTGCGCCCGCGCCAGACCGGCGTTTTCGAGGATCGAGCCGGTGATGTCGGTCGCGCGGCTGCCGGGTGGCTCGATGGCGGCGCCGGCGCGGAGGCGGCTTTCCACGTCTTCGGGGAGGTCGCACGACGCGCGGCGAATGAGGTCGGCCAGAATTTCCGGCCAGCGCGTCATGGCGTACCCGAGGAGACCGCATAGGCGCCGCGGATCGCGGCGTCGTCGGTGGCGGCGAAGAAGGCGGCGATCGCGGCGTCGTAGTCGGCGGTGTGGCGGAACGCCTTCCGCATCAGGCGCGCGCGCGTGGCGAGCCCGAGCGTCCCGGCGTTGGCCGCCAGCTCGGCGGCCAGGGCGGGATAGTCGGCCGGATCGGTCACCGAGGCGACGCGCAGGTAGTTCTTGGCCGAAGCCCGCACCATGCACGGGCCGCCGATGTCAATGTTCGTGCGCGCGGACTCGGGCGTGGCGTCCGGCCTGGCGACGGCCTGCCGGAAGGGGTAGAGGTTGACCACAACCAGATCGAAGGCCACCGCTCCCGTGCGTTTGAGGTCGGCCTGATGGGCGGCGTTGTAGGTCTCGCCCAGCAACCCCAGGTAGATCTTGAAGTCGAGCGTCTTGACCAGGCCGCCCTGCATCTCGGGTTGCCCGGTGTAGTCCGAAACCTGCGTCAGCGTCCCTTCGGCGCGCGCGCCCAGCAGGTCGCGCAGCGCCGTGTAGGTGCCGCCGGTGGAGTAGAGCCGGAGACCGGGCGCCGCCCGGAGCAGGGCCGGAACGAACGCATCCAGCCCCGTCTTGTCGGAGACGCTCACCAGCGCATGGCGAACCGCCACCCGGTCGTCAATCCGCCCCACGATGTTCAGGCTCATGGATCACTCCTCGACCGGAAGCGTGACGGGGATCTCGGCCGGAAGCGGAGGGGCGGGCTCTTCGGCGGCCGGAGCCGATTCCGGGGCGGCCGGCGCGGCGACCGGCATGGTCTCCGGCATGCCGCCGAAATCGGCGGGCAGGGCAGTCGGCGCGGGAGCCGCACGCGGCGCGCTGTCCATCAGCGAACGGCCCTCCTTGCGGGCGGAGAGGATCGCGAGCGCCAGCGTGTTGGTCAGGAAGATGAAGCCCAGAATCACTGTGGCGCGGGTGAGCACGTTGCCCATCTGCGCGCCGAAGAGCGCTTCGCCCATGCCGCCGCCGATGCCCAGACCCGCCGCGCCGCCCTCCTTGCTGCGCTGCAGCAGGATGACCCCGATCAGCAACAGGCAGACCACAACCTCAACCACGCACAACAGGTAATAGAGAATGTTCATCGCGTACCCCCTTTCCTTGAAGATCAGCGCCCCGCCCGGACGATCGCCGCAAACGAACCGGCCTGGAGCGCGGCGCCGCCGATCAGCCCGCCGTCAATGTCGGGCATGGCCAGCAGCTCCGCCGCGTTCTCCGGTTTCATGCTGCCGCCGTACTGGATGCGCACGGCCTCGGCGGCCTTGCCGCAGGTCAGCTTGGCCAGCACCCGCCGGATCAGCGCGTGCGCCTCCTGCGCCTGCTCCTTGCTTGCGGTGCGGCCGGTGCCGATGGCCCAGACCGGCTCATAGGCGATCACCAGCCTGCCGGCGGCCAGTTCGTCGGCCGTGACGCCCGCGAGGCTGCCCGCGACCTGCCCCGACACCACCTCGACCATCCGGCCGGACTCGCGCTCGGCCAAGGTCTCGCCCACGCAGACGATCGGGATCAGGCCCGCGCCGATGGCGGCCCGGACCTTCCGGTTCACGATCGCGTCGGTTTCGCCAAAGAGCGTGCGGCGCTCGCTGTGGCCGAGAATCACGTACGTCACGCCGAGCGCGGCGAGCATCGCGGCCGACACCTCGCCGGTGAAGGCGCCCGACGCCTCGGCGTGCATGTTCTGCGCGCCCAGGGCGATCCGCGAGCCGGCCAGCGCGGCGGCGGCCGATTCCAGGGCGGTGAACGGCGGACACACCACCACCTCGACCGCGCCCGCGCCGTCGTCCGTCTCCCCGCGGATGCCGGCGACCAGCGCCCGGGCCTCGGCCGCGCTCTTGTTCATCTTCCAATTTCCCGCCACAATCTTCCTGCGCGCCATAGACGTCTCCTTCGGGTCTTTCAAAAAGGGCGTGTAGTATCGCCCATCCCGCCGCTCCGTGCAAGCGCGGGTTTTTTCATGTCGAGGCCATGGCCCGCGCGGCGGCGACGTGCCGCTCACATGCCGAAAACCGGCCGGGTGCTCGCCTTGCGGATCTCCTTCTCGTCGGCCCAGACGATCTCGCCCGTCTTGAGATCCTTCAGGATCATCGAGAACTTGTAGTATTGGTCAACCGAGCGGCCCGCCACATTCTTGATCTCCGAGAGGGTGCCGGTGAGGTACATGTCGAGCGCGGTCTGCTGGCCGGCCTTCACGGCTTTGGAGGCGTCCACCAGCCCGAGCTGGTTCTCCTGGTCAATGCGGGCGATGTCGGTGCCGACGGTCCCCGCCGCCGAGCGGTCGACAAAGCGGAACAGCCCCGAGCGCAGGAGCTGCATGCGCACCGAGTCGGTGATGCTCAACATGTCGATGTGCTGCGTCGAGCGGTTTTTCATCGGCTCGATGTCCAGCACCGGGCGGCGGTCGCTGACGAACTCCCGCACCCCCGGCGCGACCAGGAGCGACTCGACCATCTTCTCGACGGTGCGGCGCACATCCTGCGGTTCCAGTTTGGTGGTCGCGGCCGCGCGGTCGAGCGGAACTTCCTGGACGGTCGTGGCGCATCCGGCGAGCAGGAGCGCGAAGGTCAGGGCGGAGAGAGCGGTCAGGGTGGATTTCATGGCGGTTTTTCCTTTCGTGTTTGATGCGGTGCGTTGTTATTCCGACTGGCTGGTTTCACGGACGCGCAGCTTGGCGGTGACACCCGCCGGCGAATTGGCGACCCCGGTGACGGTCACGGTGTCGCGCCCTTCGATGATCAGCGCGCGGTACGTCTTGGTGTCGCCGTCAATCTCCATGCCGTTGGCGTCGAACCAGCAGATGCGGTAGTCCACGCGCACGCGGCCGTGCCGGGTCGAGCCCAGCGTGATGTGGGCGCGCTGCAGCCCGTTGACCGTGTCGTAGTTGATCCCGCGGACCTGGACGCGGCGCGAGAGGCGGGTGTTGTCTTCGTGGATGAGCGTCGAGCCCGTCAGGGGATCGATCGTGACCACCGTGCCCGCGGTGTCCGCGCATCCGCTCAGGCCGATCAGTCCGGCGGCAAGGGCCGCCGCGATCGCGAGGCGTTCGAGGGTTTGCATGACAAGCATCCTTTCGTGTTGTGTGTTACGGTTGGGAGAGAAGCCGCTGGTAGGCCGGCGGCTCGCCGGCGCCGCCCAGCGGCGCGTTCGCCGCGCAGCGGAACCCGCCCGTGTCGGTCAGCCAGATCAGGCGGGTCTCGCCCTGGGCGACCGTCACGGGAACCTCCAGGAGGGCGCCGGTGGCGGTGTTGCGGAAACGGAGCGTGTGCCGGCCCGGCTCGATGCCTCCCCGGTAGAGGTGGGTCGCCATCGGGATCAGGTACCACGCGCGCGTGTCGGAGGTGGAGGCGATGGACGAGGCGGCGCTGGCGAGCATCACGCCCAGCTTGACCGCGTTGTTCCCGGAGTGGTTGGCGATCTGCTGCGCGGCGACGCGGGTCGCGGCGCGGGTGACGTTGCGGACGACGACCCCGGGGATCTTGTCGCGCAGGTCGCGGTAGGCGAGGGACTGCAGGTACACGGCGGGCGCGGTGGCGCCGAGCGGCGCGTCCTCGCAGGTGATCTCGAGCGGCACGGGCATGTGAACCGGGTCGGAATAGTACGGAAAATCCACCGCCACGAGCGTCAGACCGATGGGGATGGGGATCTTCACGGTCTGCCGGCGCGAGATCAGCCCCTCCTCATAGAGAACGACGACTTCCGTGGGGGCGCGCTTCAGCTCCTGCCGGTTCACGCCGTGTTGCGCGGTCAGCGTCTCGAACAGCGGCGCGTCCTGCGTTTGCAGCAACCGGAAGAAGTCCCGCTTCACCGTCGGATTCTGCGGGGCCAGCTCCCACGCCTTGCGGTAGGCGAGCGAGGCGTTGGCCGCGTCGCCCTGCGCCTCGAACATCAGCCCGCAGAAGTACCAGGCGAGCCCGTTCTCGTACGAACTGCGCGTCCGTTCGAGCACGGCGTCCATGGACGCCAGCCGGTTGGTGACCGCGCCCATGGCCTTGGTCTGGGCGGTCTCGGCCTCCTCCTGGGCCTTCTGAACCTCGCGGGCGTAGCGCTCGGCGATCTGATCCTGCGCGAAGACCGTGCGGCGCGCCTCGACGCCGGCCCCCTCGCGGTCGCCCGCGAAGAGGTAGTTCAGCGTCTGGTAGTGGAGCGCCTGGATCAGCTCGTAGGGAGCGGGCTCGTAGGGCCGCACCGTGTCGTCGGCGATGGTGGCGGCCACGGCGGTCGCGGCGACCGAGCCGAACTTGACCACCGGGCCGTTTTCCGTCTGCTCGATCATGTGGTCAATCGCCGCGGCGAACGCCTCGCGGCTCCCGGCGAAATCGCCGGCGAGCATTTTGACCCGCCCGCACTCGATGTGGCCGAGCTGCTGGTCGCACCGCGACTGCTTGAGCGTGTCCGTCCACGCCAGCGCCGTGACGGTGTCGCCCGCGCGCAGCGCGTTGATCGCCTTGCAGGCCTTGGCGCTGTGGGTGGCGCAGCCGGCCGCGCCCAGCAGCGCGGCCGCCAGCGGGGCGAGCCCCGCGAGACGCAGGAATCTGCGTTGATCCGTCGGTTTGCGCATGTCTTCCTTTCGCGTGCGGGCCCCTGGAGGGGCGGGGCGTCCCGGGCGCCGGAGACGATCAGGGCTTCTCCGTCACGATGGTGGTGACCGTCTTCTCGACCGGCTTTCCGATGGTCACATCCCGCCAGGCGGCTGTGTCGAAGTTGATCTTCACCCCTTTCCTGGCCATGGCCTCGGCATAGGCCACGGCGGTCAGCGCGCGGAACCCCTCGAGCGACTGGAACCGCTGCAGGCCGGCGTCCGAAAGTTCCAGGGCGACGCGGAAGTTCGCGCCGTCACGGATGTTGACGGTCTGCTGCCAGTCCTTCATCCACGCGCGGGAGATGCGGAGCTGGTGGAGCCCCGGCGCGCAGGTGAATGTTCCGGGCGAGGAGCCGATCGCGGCGCCGTCCAATTCAACCGTCACGCCGCCGACGAGCCGCCGCATCTCGTCCAGCAGCTCGTTCGACGCGCGCACGCCGGTCTCCAGCCCCTGGATCAGCTCGTCCACGGTGGTGCTCACGGTGAAGGTCGCCTGTTCCGCCGGGGCCTCGGCGCGCTTCCAGGTCGGCGCCTTGGCGGCAAGCGCGGCGCCGGTCTCCTGCACCCAGGCGTCCAGGAGGTCGCTGAAATAGGCGTTGCCGTCCGAGCCTTCGGCGCTCTCCGCGGGGGCCGGCAGCCGCCGCGTCCAGTTCTCGCCGTAGACCGAGGCGCCGGTCGCGGCGGCGGTCACCTTCACGGTCATCCGCAGGGTGAAGGTCACCACGCGCTGGTCGCCCGCGGTGCGCACCGAGCGGTCGGCGCCGATGATCGAGGCGACCATCACGAAGTCCACGCCGAGCATCTGCGCCACGCGCACGGTGGAGCCGCCGGTGAAGACGCCGTTGATCAGCCCGGCGCGCTCCTCCTCGGTGGTGATCTTGAAGCGGTTGAAGCCGTCGGCGATCTCGGCCTTGTCGAGCACGGTCAGCCCGGCGCCGGCCAGCTCGGCCGCCAGACGGTCGCGCACGCCGTCCACAAGGTCATCGAACCCGGCGGTCTTGGTCTGGTTCTTGACGAAGATGGCGACCTGGGGGTCTTTGGCGATCTTGGGCTTGGGCGTCAGCGTCGCGCTCTGCCGGGCGTCCACCGAAACGATCTCCATGTCGGGATTGGCGGCCTGCACCCGCTCCTTGAAAGCCCGCAATTCGGCCGACTCCTCCAGTTTGACGGTCTCGTTGACCGTTGTCGCGCCCTGCGCCAGCGCGCGCGCGGCGCACGTTCCCGCCAGACAGGCGGTCAGCAGAAACCGGATGATGCGTGTTGGACGGTTCATGGTTGGCCTCAGAAGTAGAAGTTGAAGACGGGAATGAAGGGGATGTCGTTATCCTGGATCACGTTGACCAGGCCGAGCTGGACGCCGATCATCGTGTAGGTCACGTTGATCAGGCCGAGCTGGAGGCCGTCCACATGCTCGGCGCTGTTGAAGACGCCGAGCTGGGCGATGCTGGCCCGTTTGGTGTCATTCACGACGCCGATCTGCAGGCCGTTGATCGAGGTTCGGGAGCAGTTGACCAGCCCGAGCTGGAGGCCCATGGCGACGCCCTCGACATGGTTGGCGATGCCCCCGATTTGCAGCGCCTTCATCCTGCCCTCGACCTGGTTCACGAGGCCCACGTCCAGGCCGTAGATGGACTGGCAGCTTCCGTAGATCAGGTTGATCCGCAACCCGTGGACATCCCAATCGGCGGAGGGCTCCTGCATCGGCGAGATCACGCCCAACATGAACGGCGTGACCGCCGTCGGTTCCGCCTGCTCGGCCGCCGAGACCCGCGCGCCGGCCAGCGCCAGCGCCGCCACACCCACAACCATCGTCCGACTGACTCTCATGACTGCCTCCTTGTTTATAGGACGGCACCATCATGAATGAGCGCGAGCGAAAAGTCAATCACGGGATGGCCCGTAATCGAATAGCGCCTGTCCGAAAAGGCTGCGAGGCGCCGGGAGGCGGACCACGGCGCAGCATGAGCCGCTTGCAAAACGGCGTTTTGCAAGCGGCTCATGCGAAGAAAGCTCGGGGTCCCGTTATTTCAGTCTATAGCTACGATTATGTATGCGTAAGCAATGAAAATACATTTGCGTTGTGGATCATGCAAGCCCCGACCGTGCGGTCGAGGCAAGGTCGTTGCGCGGCCACGCCGCGAATGATCGAGGGGGTAGCTTCTTGAGGCTAGTGCAAAACCCTTGTGGTGCAGGCGTCTCGCCTGCCGTAATCCCGGAATACACTTGGGATTGCAGGCGGGACGCCCGCACCACTGTCAGCCTGTCCAAGGTTTTGCAAGAGCCTCGTTCTTCTAAGCGAGGCCCTTGGCCACGGCTGCAAGGAGTCCGCCGTTGAGCAGCAGCGTCTTCTGCCGGTCGCTGAGGGCGGTGGCCACGGTGAAGCTCGTCCCCCGGGTTGTGTTGCGCACCGTGGCGCGGCCGTCGCCGGCAATCGCCTTGCGGAGATCTTCGATCACCAGCGTGTCGCCCTGGGCGACGCCGTCATAGGCGGCCGGGTCGGCGAAGGTGAAGGGCACGATGCCGAAGTTGATGAGGTTGGCGAGGTGGATCCGCTCGACGCTCTTGGCGATCAGCGCCTGGACGCCGAGGTACATCGGGCACATCGCGGCGTGTTCGCGGCTCGACCCCTGGCCGTAGCTCTCGCCCGCCACGATCACGTTGTGTTTTCCGGCATCGTGGGCGGCCGCGGCGCGGGCATGGAAATCCCGGTCCACATGCTCGAAGACGTAGCGGGCGTACTGCGGGATGTTGGAGCGGTACTTCAGCCGCGCACCTGCGGGCATGATGTGGTCGGTGGTGACCTTGTCGCCGACCTTGATCGCCGCCACGCCGTCGAGGCGCTCCGGCAGCGGCCGGCCGGCCGGGACGCTGCCGATGTTCGGGCCGCGGACGATCGGCGTGCCGGGCACGCCCCTGCCCGCGGTCTCGCGGAACAGGAAGAGGCTGTCGTCCACCGGGAACCGCTCCGGCGCGGCGATCGGCGGCAGCGCGGGCAGCGCGCGCGGGTCGGTGAAGACGCCGCTGAGCGCCGCCGCCGCCGCGGTTTCTGGGCTCACCAGATAGACCTGCGCCGACTGCGTGCCGCTGCGCCCCTCGAAGTTGCGGTTGCTGGTGCGCAGGCTCACGGCGTCGGTTCCCGGCGACAGGTGGTTGCCGATGCAGAAGCCGCAGGCGTTCTCGAGGATGCGCACGCCCGCTGCGACCAGGTCGCCCAGCAAACCCTCCCGCGCCAGCATCAGCACCACCTGGCGCGAACCCGGCGCCACGCCGACCTCGACATCGGGGTGCACCGTGCGCCCCCGCAACCGCAGCGCCACGGTCTTGAGGTCGCGGTACGACGAGTTCGTGCAGGAGCCGATCAACACCTGGTTGACCTTCTTTCCCTGCAGCGAGGCGACCGTGGCGATGTTCCCCGGCGAGTGGGGGCAGGCGGCCATCGGCTCGACGGAGGCTAGATCCACCTCCACCGTCCGGGCATAGCGGGCGTCCGGATCGGCCGCGAGCTCGGACCAGTCGTCCGGACGTCCCTGTGCGGCGAGGAAGGCGCGTGTGACGGCATCGCTCGGGAAGACCGAGGTGGTGACGCCCAGCTCGGCGCCCATGTTGGCGATCGTCGCGCGCGAGGGCACATCGAGCGTCGCCACGCCCGGCCCGCCGTATTCGATCATCGTGCCGACGTTCCCCCGGGTGCCGAAGATCGCCAGCACCTTCAGCGCCACGTCCTTGGCCGAGACCCCCGGCCCGAGCGCGCCGACGAGCCGGACGAGCGTCACGGCGGGGCAGGTGAGATGGAACGGCCCGCCGCCCATGGCCACGGCCACGTCAATGCCGCCCGCGCCGATCGCGACCATGCCGAGGCCGCCGCCGGTGGGTGTGTGCGAGTCGCTCCCCAGCAGCGTCTTGCCCGGCTTGCCGAAACGCTCGATGTGCAACTGGTGGCAGATGCCGTTGCCCGGCCGCGAATAGATCACGCCGTACCGTTGCGCCACGCTCCGCAGGTAGGCATGGTCGTCGGCGTTCTCGAAGCCGACCTGGATCGTGTTGTGGTCCACATAGCTCACGGCAAGCTCGGCCTTCGCCCGTTCGAGGCCCATGCTCTCGAACTGCAGGTAGGCCATCGTGCCGGTCGCGTCCTGCGTCAGCGTCTGATCCACCCGGATCGCGATCTCCGTCCCCGCCTTCAGCTCGCCCGAAACCCGATGCGCCTCCAGAATCTTCTCGACGATGTTCCTGCCCATATGCCCGCGCTCCCCCGTTTTTCCCTCTTGCATGAGGTTGAAACAATACCCGCAGACCCGCCCCCGCGTCAAGAAACGGTGTCTGACGTCTGACTTGACATCACCAGCCCGATTCGGCTACGTTTCCACCACGAAAGCGCCCGTTCAGGCCGGCCCCTGCGGGCGGGTTCCCGTGCCGCCTGAAAAGCGGTTTCTTATCACTCACCGCCCGAGTCCGGTTGACGGACCGCCGCCTGCGGCGGGCATATCGCCGGTGGATGGCGCCTGTTATACTGGAACGCTGGAGGAGGATGCCATGGCCGAAGAGCCCGTCCAACCGCAAGCGCCTGCCGCCGCCGTGACCGCGGACATGCTCCGTGCCGCCGTCGACCTCGTGCGCGGCATCGGGTTCATCCTCACGAACACGACATTCTACGGGCCCCGCCACAACGTGACGGTGCAGTCGGTCTGCGCGGCTGCCGCCCTCGCCGAGAGCTTCCACAAGCGTTTCGGCCCGTTGCACCTCGACCTCAGCGGTGGCCAATTCCTCATTGCGGCGACGCCGCTCGGGGACCGGGCCACCAATACCGAGGCGCTGCGGACGCGCATGCTGGCACTGGACGCGCGCGAGCTGGTTCTCCAACCGGGCGTGACCGCCGATGAACTGGCCCGCTTCGCCACGCTGCTCTTCACGCCCGAGGCCGCGGCGACCGTCGCCGGCGGTTTCACCGGCCTGATGCGCCAGGCGGCGTTCGAGCACATCCGCTCCGCCGCCTACGTCTACCAGCGCGTGGCCGGCGACGAGGAGGTCGTCAAGAAGGGCGAGGCTGCGGGCGGCCTCGCCCGCCAGATGGCCGGGCGCATCGGGAAGTTCCTCGCCGGCGAGGCCGGCGAAGCGGGCGCCGACAACCCGCTGGGCGAGTTGAGCGCCGACGAGGAGGAGTTAAACGGGGTCCTGCGCGAGGCCTTCGTGGCGCAGGAGGGCGCGGGCGCCACGCCGGAGTCCCGCGCCGAGCACGCGGCCACGTGGATCCGTAAGGTCAGCGATGGGTTGCTCGCGAACCGAGCCAACCGCACCCAGAAGGGGCGCCGCGCCGTGAAGCGGTTGCTCGGCACGCTCGGCGAAGCCGTGCAGGAACACCTGCGCGAACAGGGCGACGACGGCCAGGTCACGGCGGCCGTCGCAGCGGCCGTTCAGGAGGTGGCCGAGGATCTGGAGATCGACGGGCTGGCCACCAAGTACGCCCGTCAGCTCGCGGGGTCGGACGCCAGCGAAAAGCGCCTGCAGCGGCAAATCCGGCGCATGTCGGGCGACGCCGTCGAACTCGGGGCGCTGCACGACAAGCTGACCGAGAGCGGGTTGCCGGAGGACGTCTGGCAGTCGCTGCTGGCGCGCTGCGGCATGGACGGCGCCGGCCAGGCGGTGACGCCCGAGGCACTCGGCGAATTGCTCCGGCGACTGGACCGTCTGCTGCCGCCCGCTGGCGCGGCTCCCGCCGCGGCCCCGGACGCCGTCCCGGCCGAGGCCGGGCGCGTTCTGCGCGAGGTCAGCCGCCACGTCGCCGCGGCCTCCGTGCGGGCCGAGACGCGCATCCGCGACGCCTTCCGCGAGGGACCCGCGCTTTCGCGTCAGCGCTTGGTCGAGATCTTCGCCGAACTGGGACAGGAGTTGTGTCAGCCCCTGACCGTGCTCAACGCCTCGATCGAGATGGTCCAGCAGCAGCGCGTTGGGCCGTTGAACGAGTGCCAGGCCGAGATGCTCGGCGCGGTGCTGGGCGACCTGGCGCGCATGGAAGGGCTGATCAAGCGGCTGGTGGCACTGGTCGGTATGCCCAAGACGACACAACCTGACCGCGGGATACTCGACACGCCCTAGCCCAAGTTTCGCAGGGCTAGCCCAAGTTTCGGTAAAATTGTGGCGTTTTGCGTTGTAAGTGGTTGAGAATCGGGATGGGTGCCACCTTGTAGTGCCCATAAATGCCGGCGGCTCTTG
>Ga0172375_10011679_pt1 | contig 11144 bp, 11 predicted proteins | sample LakKiv1m_FD_114537 | JGI IMG/M metagenome (GOLD analysis project Ga0172375, IMG submission 114537) | Freshwater microbial communities from Kabuno Bay, South-Kivu, Congo - kab_092012_11.1m | ecosystem: Environmental > Aquatic > Freshwater > Lake | place: Democratic Republic of the Congo... | reverse complement strand
TAGCAGGCATAGTGATATTGTTAAATTATAAAAATTAAGATATGGTTAGATTAATATAAGATAAATTAGCTAATCATATTATAACTTAAATATATGCGCCAAGCAATAAAAGAATTGCTGGAAAATTACGCCAGAAAAATCAAGAGCCGCGATGGCCTAGAGGCGGCTAAACGGGCCTTATGCAAAAAGCATCAGCTATCTACTATATTAAACTCGGATATTTTGCAGGAATATCGCCGCCTATTGCTTCGCCGAGAGATTAAACCTCAACTGCCCCTGGAAAAGCTTTTAAGGAAGCGGTCAGTCCGCACCTTATCCGGGATTGCGCCGGTCGCCGTGCTGACCAAGCCCTATCCCTGTCCTGGAAATTGCGCCTATTGCCCCCATGAATCTGATGTACCAACCAGCTATCTGTCAAACGAACCCGCGGTGATGCGGGCTATCCGTTGCGGCTATGATCCCTATAAGCAAGTCGTCTGGCGCCTGCGCGCTTTAGAAAACAACGGCCATGAACCGACTAAGATTGAGATAATCGTCATCGGCGGCACTTGGAGCTATTTGCCGGAGAAATATAAATATTGGTATATCTTGAATTGTTTCCGAGCGGCTAATGATTATGCTAAGTTGCGGCGTCTGGATTTAGAGAGAGAGACAAGAAAGAGCCAGAAATTTGTCTCCCCCTACCCGCTAAGGCTCAGCCTAGCAAGATTAAAAGAGCTTCTAGCTAGAGAGCAGAAAAAAAATGAGACGGCTGGCTATCAGATTATCGGCCTGACCTTAGAAACTCGGCCAGACTATATTAATGAAGCGGAACTTTTGGAAATGAGAGTTTTGGGAGCGACCCGCGTGGAAATCGGCGTTCAGGCAGTTGATGATAGGATATTGAAGCTGAATAAGCGCGGCCATGGGGTCAAGGAAATCGCGGCGGCCACCAAGCTGCTTAAAAAATTTGGATTCAAAGTAACCTATCATCTCATGCCTGCCTTGCCCGGTGCCACGCCCAAAAAAGATTTAGCTATGTTCAGGCAGATCTTCAGCGACGAGCGCTTCCAGCCGGATCAGATTAAATTTTATCCAACCGTAGTTACCAAAGGCAGTTTGTTGTATAGTTGGTACAAGCAGGGGAAGTATCGCCCCTATCCAGACAAAGTTTTACAGAAGCTAATCAGCGAATGCAAAGCGAGCGTCCCGAGTTATGTCCGGATTATTCGCCTAATCCGCGATATCCCTGAGGAATCAATCGTCGCTGGTAATAAGATTACTAATCTGCGCCAAATTATGCAGGCGCGGGGGGTAAAATGTCACTGTATCCGCTGCCGCGAGGTTAAGGACGGCCGGATCAAGTCTTCCGGCCGCTTGAATATTTTAAAATACCCCGCTTCAGGAGGCCAGGAATATTTTATTAGTGCTGACAGTTCTGATAAGAAAACTTTATACGGCTTCTGCCGTTTGCGCCTGGATCCGTTTAGTCCGATTTCTCCAGCACTTATCCGCGAACTGCATGTCTATGGCGAGTTAGTGCCAGTTGGGAGAGCCAAGAAGGTCCAGCATAGCGGTTTAGGCAAGAGACTGCTTGCCGAAGCTGAGAGGATTGCTAAGGCAAATAAGTTAGCTAATATTTCAGTAATTTCCGGAGTAGGTGTCAGGGGATACTATAAGAAGCTGGGGTATAAACTGGCAGGCAATTATTTAATGAAAAAACTCAGTTGACCCGACTTTAATGAAGTGCTAAGATATCAATAATCACGATGAGAGGACACACCTAAGGTTTTGTCCGAAGGTTAATGCCTTTTATTAAAAAATCCCGTAATCACTGAGATTAGTGGGATTTTTTGTAGCCCAATTTAACTTTTAACATGTTCATAAAGACTATTTGTGGCATGAATCTCTTTAACTAAGAAATATATAAAGTTTTTATCTATTAGAGCTTGCTTTTTATCGCTGATTTTACTATAATATAACCATGTTAATCACTAAAACTATTACAACCTGGTCAGGCTTTAATTCAGAAGTTTCCTCGGGGTTTTAACCAAGGGGCTTGGTTTTAGTGTCGGAAGCGCCCTTGGGGGCGTTTTTTATTAACTAATTTCAAAACTATGTTGTCCGAAAAGATAAATTTTAGAATGATCATCGCTTTAGTTCTTTATTTAGTCTCTCTACTAGCCGCCAATACCTTAGGCTTAAAATTGATGCCCTTTGTCTGGGGGACGCATTTGTCAGTGGCTGTATTTTTCTTCCCCTTCGTGTTTTTAACTACTGATGTGATCGGCCAAGTTTATGGCAAGAAACTGGCTAAGAATTTTGTCTGGGCCGGGCTGATAAGCGTGGCTCTCTTCATGCTCTATTCCTTAATATCCCTGGGCTTGCCCTGGTCGCCGGACGGTTTAGCCTTTAAGGACGGCTATAATCTAATCTTTGGCATCTCTTTAAGAATGTCTTTAGCTTCGCTCTTAGCTTTCTTTATCGCCGAGTATCAAGACGTCCTCGCCTTTTTCTTCTTTAAGAAAAAGCTGGCGGGCAAGGGGTTCTGGCTGCAATCAAACCTATCTAACGCCTGGTCGCAGCTATTAGACACGCTGATTTTCATGTTCGTGGCTTTCTTGGGGATATATTCCCTAAAGACGATTATTCTCATCAGCTTGCCCTGGTGGTTATATAAGGTGCTGATGGGCTTGCTCTATACCCCCTTATCTTATTTAGGAATTTATTTATTAAAATATGAAAATAAACGCCATCAAGACGCGCGTCTTTAGACCGCGACAGGATTTACTCGCTTTCATTGACAAATATATCTCAAGTTTCTCTGAGAAGGATATTCTCGTTGTTACTTCCAAAATAGTCGCTTTAGCCGAAGGGCGGCTGGTTAAAAAGACTGATAAACGGGCTAAGCTAAGGATTATTCGGCAGGAAAGCGAGGCGGTCCTGCGCACTAAGCACGTTTGTCTAACCATCAAGGACGGCATGGCCCTAGCTAACGCCGGCGTCGATGAAAGCAACGCTGACGGCCAGATTATTCTTCTGCCGCAGGACAGCTTCCAGGCAGCCACGGAAATCCGGCAATATTTTAAGAACAAATATCGTCTTAAGAAATTCGGCGTGATTATTACTGACAGCCGCTGTTTGCCTTTGCGGGCCGGAATCACCGGCATTGCTCTTGGCTACGCCGGCTTTAAAGGCTTAAAGGACTACCGCCGGAAAAAAGATATCTTCGGCCGGCCTTTCAAATTTTCGCGCGTTGATGTCGCCGACAGCCTAGCGACCGCCGCCGTCCTGATTATGGGAGAAGGCCGGGAACAGCAGCCGCTCGCCGTCATCAAAGACGCCCCCGCACACTATATTAGCCGAGTAGACAGAGGAGAACTAAAAATCAGCATCCAAGACGATATTTACGGCCCATTGTTTAGGAAATTTTTTTAAAATACTCTTTTGACAAAAGCCCCTGGCTGGACTAAGATAAAATTATAAAATAAGGAAAAAAATATGAAATATGATCATCTAATGAGCCAGGATCCAGCGGTCTGGGAAATCGTTAAGAAGGAAGAAAACCGGCAGAATGATGAATTAGAGTTGATTGCTTCAGAAAACTATGTCTCCCCGGCCGTCTTAGAAGCCATGGCGACGGTGCTGACGAATAAATATAGCGAAGGTTATGCCGGCAAGCGCTATTATGGCGGGAATTATATAATTGATGAAATGGAAACACTAGCGGTTGAGAGAGCCAAGCAATTGTTTGACGCGCCCCATGTCAACGTCCAGCCGCTTTCCGGTTCGCCGGCCAACGCCGCTGTTTATATGGCTTTTCTGAATCCAGGTGACAAAGTTTTAGGTCTGAAGTTAGATCATGGCGGCCATTTATCGCACGGCCACAGCGTTAATTTTTCCGGCCGCTTATATAATTTTGTGCAATATGGTGTTAAGCTCGAAACAGGTATTATTGATATGGCGGAAGTTCGCGAGATTGCTTTGAAGGAAAAGCCGAAGATGATCGTCGCCGGCTTCTCTGCCTATTCCCGGGAAATTGACTGGCAGAAATTCAAGGATATTGCTGATGAAATCGGTGCCTATACTTTCGCCGATATCGCCCATATTGCCGGGCTGATTGCCGCTAAGCAACTAAAAAATCCCGTGCCGATCTTTGATGTAGTATCTACGACTACGCACAAGACTCTGCGCGGACCGCGCGGGGCGATTGTCATGTGCCAGGAGAAATTTGCCAAGCAGGTGAATAGCGCCGTCTTTCCCGGCATGCAAGGCGGGCCGCATGACCATATTACCGCCGCGAAAGCGGTCGCTTTCGGTGAAGCGCTCAAACCGGAATTCACGGCATATGCCAAGCAGATAATCAGGAATGCCCAGGCGATGGCGGGAGAGTTTCAGAAGCGCGGCTACCAGATAGTTTCCGGCGGGACAGACAACCACCTTATGGTTATTGATCTCCAGCCGCAGGGTTTAGTCGGCAAGGAAGCGGAGAAGATCTTAGAGAAGATTGGTATTTCCGTGTCTCGCTCCACTATCCCTAACGACCCTAATCCGCCGATGAATCCTTCCGGCATCAGAGTGGGCACGCCGGCTATTACGACGCGCGGCCTGAAAGAAGCAGAGATAGGCTTAGTGGTAGAGCAGATAGATTTAGCTTTTAAGAATAAGGACAATGATGCTTTATTGAGTAAATCGCGCGCCGTGATTCAAGAGTTATGCGAGCGCTTCCCGATTCCCACTAAATAGAACTAAATAACCGATAAACTATGGTGCAGCTGATTGATGGCAAAAAAATTGCCGAGCGGATTAAGATGGATATTGCTCAAGCAATTTTTAAATTTAACGGGCCAAGGCCAAACTTGGCCATTATTTTAGTCGGTGAGCGGGAAGATTCCCAGCTCTACGTTTCTTTAAAAGAACGGGAAGGAAAGCGAGTAGGAGTAGATACGCATTTATATAAATTAGACAAGGACGTCGCTGAGGAAGAGCTTTTACAGACAATTAATTTCTTAAACAGCGATCCGCTGATTGATGGAATCTTAGTCCAGCTGCCTTTGCCGGAAAAATTCAATACTGATGAGATTATTGCCGCCCTTAATCCTCAGAAAGATGTTGACGGTTTCCATCCCGCTCATCCCCCCTACGTCCTGTCGCCAGTCCTAGCTTCTATCCAAGCCTGTTTGGAAGATATTGGGTTTGAGCCAACCGGGAAGACGGCCTGCGTCTTGAATAATTCAGAGATTTTTGGAGACAATGTTAAGCAGTTATTAGAGAATTTAGGTTTGACTGTTACTCTTAAAGAGAATCCGGAGAGAGCCGACCTGTTAATTAGCGCCCTAGGTCAGGCACAGACTATAAAAAAAGAAAATATCAAAGCCGGCGCCGTGATTGTTGATATCGGCATCACCAAAGTCAACGGCCAAGTCTATGGCGATGTCGATTTTGCGGACGTTAAAGACAAAGCCTCATATATTACCCCGGTACCGGGCGGCATCGGACCGCTGACCATTGCTTTTCTGTTTAAGAATGTCCTAGAAATCTTTAAACGGAAAGCTTCTTAACCTCAATTACACGAATGTTCCAAAAGAAGAAGCAACAACTCCAGGAATTGTTAAAGATTCATTTTGGTTACGACTCTTTCCGCCCCGGGCAAGAGCCGGCTTTAGACAACATCCTCCGCGGCCGGGATACGGTCGTCGTCTTGCCAACTGGCGGCGGCAAATCCCCGATCTTCCAATTGCCCGCCCTGATCTTAGAAGGGGCGACGATTGTTATTTCTCCGCTTATCGCCTTAATGAAAGACCAGGTTGATTCTTTGGAGAAGATTGGTATCCCCGCGACCTTCATCAATTCTTCTATCACGCCGGCGGAAGCCGCCCGGCGCCTCGCCCAAGTAAAGCAGGGCGCCTATAAGCTGGTCTACATCGCTCCGGAGCGTTTTTATAATCAAGTCTTTTTAACTGAATTAAAAAATATTAAGATCAGCCTCTTCGCGATAGATGAGGCGCACTGTATCAGCCAATGGGGGCATGATTTCCGGCCCAGCTATCTGCGCCTTAAAGAAGCAATTAAGTTAGTTGGTTCGCCGCCCGTTGTCGCTCTGACGGCGACGGCCACTCCGGAAGTGCGGGAAGACATTATTAAGCAGCTGGGCCTTAAAGACGCGGACATAGTCATTACCGGCTTCGCCCGGCCGAATTTGCAGTTTGCGGTCGTGCCTAGCGCCAATGGCCAGAAGATTGAAAATATTACTAACCTATTTATCACTAATCCGGAAATTGGTTCAGGAATAATCTATGTTGGTACCCGCGCTAAAGCTGATGAGCTGGTTGAAGTCTTGATGGATCAGGATATCAAGGCCGTAGTCTATCATGCCGGCATGGATGCTGACAGCCGCACTTGGGTCCAGGAGCAATTTATGAAAGGCGAGGCTCAAGTCGTCGTAGCGACTAACGCTTTTGGCTTGGGGATTAACAAAAAAGATATCCGCTTTGTCATCCATCATGATTTGCCGGGAACAATTGAAGCCTATTATCAAGAAGCCGGCCGCGCCGGCCGCGATGGCCAGCCCAGCTTTTGTCTTTTGTTCTATCACCAGCAGGACCGTTACCTGCGAGAGTTTTTTATCAAAGGCGACAACCCCGATCCCCGGATGATCATTGAAATCTATGATTTTTTAGTCCGCCGAGCCGGTTTAGAAATTGATTCAGACGCCTCCATCCTGATTACCTACTCCGAGATTGCTCAGAGCCTTTCTGATCAAGTGCCGGAGATGGCTATCGGCACAGCCTTAAAGATTTTAGAAAAAGAAGGCTATATTGCCCGGCCGAATGAGAAGACCGCTAATTCCTATTTGAAAATAAAGAAGACTTGGCCGGATATAAGAGCGGCTGTCGGGACGCGAGCCAAGAGCCAGATTGATATTGTTAATAGGTTGGAAGAAAAATATCATCGTGATTTGAGCACGGGCTGGGAATTTAATCCGGAGGAAGTGGCCATTGTCCTGAAGGTCAAGAAAGAGTCTCTATTGCGAGCCGTTAAGAAATTAGCCGAGAAAGAACTGGTAGAATATCGGCCGCCTTTCCGGGGGACGGAAATAAAGATACTCAAGATTGTCGAGCCGGAAGATTTGAACCTGGACTTTAAGGCCCTGAAGGAAAAAGCCGCCCGCGCCTATGAAAAGTTGGACGAGATGGAAAACTATGTCTACCATGCCGGCTGTCGCCAGGAGTATATCCTTAACTATTTTGGCGACCGCCAGGCGGCACCTTGCGGCCAGTGCGACGGCTGTTTGCGCCAGATGAAACAAGCCGGGAGTAAGCGTTCTGCGCCCCGAGAATATTTAAGCGCTTTTTAGAGGATTAGTATGACTGAACAGCGCGCCCAGGAAATATTGGAACTAGTGAGGCGGAATTATCAAGAAATCGCCGCTGATTTTGCTGCGACTAGGCAAAAGGCTTTATGGCCGGAAATTAAGAGACGGGCGGACCAAGTGCCGGCTGGCGCCCGGGTTTTGGATGCAGGTTGTGGCAGTGGCCGTCTGGCCGCTGCTTTTGCGGGGCGGAACATAGAGTATGTCGGCGTGGATAATAGCCCTGCTCTCCTTAATTTTGCTAAAAAAAATTATCCTGAAGCTAAATTCACCTTCGGCGATGTCCTTAATTTAGAGACTTTGTCTGAAAGTGGTTTCAATTATATTTTTTGCTTAGCCGTCCTCCAGCATATTCCCGGCCAGGCTTTGCGCTCAGCGGCCCTGCGGCAGTTAGCCGCTAAGTTAGCCCCGGAAGGGCAATTAATAATCAGCGTCTGGAATATCCGGTCGCAGCCGCGTTTCCGGCGCTTGCTTTTTAAGGCCGGCTGGTCTAAACTTTGGGGAAGCAATGACCTGGACTACGGGGATTTGATTTTCCCTTGGAAGAATACCGCTGGTCAGGCTTTAAGCCAGCGCTACTATCATGCCTTTAAATTCTCGGAACTCCGCCGCCTGGCACAAGGTAGTGGCCTAAGAACCCTGGAGCTTTTCCGGGATAGGTATAACTATTGGTTAATCTTAGAAAATAATAAACAAACATAATTTCTTTAACAATTTAAATTCAGATACGTCATGGAAAAAACAGATGATTCATTTATTGATTTGTGGAAACGCTTAGAAGCAATGATTCAAGCTGGGAAGATTGCCCCGGAACAGCTGGAAGGTTTCTTAAACGGCATGGAACGGAAATTTTCACGGCGCCACAAGAAGCTAGCCAAGCAAAATCTTGTTGTAGAAAACGGCCGGAAGGTGGATTTTACAGAACTGCTCGGCTATCAGGCTAGCCGTTTAATCTGGCAGAAAGACATGGTTCCAGAACTTCAGCCGCCGGCCGGCTATCTCTTGGTTAATGACCCCATCTTTTTTAATGAGAGATTTTCTTGGCAGACGGTCTGGCTCAATGGATTTTCTATCGAGCAGATTGCCCGCCGTTTTCCCGACGATGTGGAGATCAGCCGATTATTCAGACATCCTTGGGTCAAGGAGAGGGCGCTACCCGGCTATTATTTGGTAAGCTTGCAAAATCCGCTGATTAATCTGTCTCCGGAAACAGAAAGGGCACAGACGCCAGCGGACTGCCAGCCTCTGCCCGGCAACCTATTGCTGGAGCTGTTAGTTTCCCTGCGGCATATTAAGAAGCCGGTTAATTTAGAAATCCATTCCAACGGCTATCCGATCTATTATCGAACTAACCATGATAATGGGCGGCACGTTAGATTCTGCCTAGGGCAAAAAGGCTGGCGGCCATCCATAGGACATAAGCCGCTGATCTTTACTCGCGCCACGGGGAGCGGCTATAAGCCCCTGATTGCAGTATGCTTGATGAAGTACCGAGAATTCGAGATTGAAGAATAGCTGCTGCAAGACGACTGGTGCTAATCTGCGAGAGAGGATAAACATTTATTGATTTAAGGCTAATTTTAGAGATTAATTTCTCTGCTATTAGCCTTTTTATTTACAATCACTATTTTCCTTGACACCCTCTCAGGGTGTATGCTAAACTGGCAGAGCGATGACTAATAATTTTTAATGATAATATGAAAACTACGGAGCAGAGGATCAACAATATTGTTGGTCAATTAAATGGTATAAAGAAGATGTTGGCGGTGAAAAATCCGGATTGCTTTTCAATTATCATCCAGTTAAAAGCGATTAAGTCGGCCATGGGTTCTTTAATGGAAAAGATCATCAGCGAGGAGTTTGATTCTTGCCTGTTAGATAAGCGGATAGCCAGTCGGGAAAAAATCAGCCAGATTTTTAAAGAGGTTATCAGTAAATAATTTGCAAATAATTTTAATAATTTAATTACATCCCCGTTGATAGGCCCAGGCTTATCTTAAAATGGGCGATATAAAAAACTATGAGTAGTGTCTTAGAACTAAAGAAAGATAACTTTGCGGCTGAGGTTTTGCAAAGTGAATTACCCGTCTTAGTCGACTTTTGGGCGCCGTGGTGTGGCCCTTGTCGGCTGATGGCGCCGATTTTAGAAGAAGTCTCGGCTGCTTTAGATGGCCGGGTGAAGATTGCTAAATTAAATACGGAAGATGGCGCAAATCAGGATTTAGCCATGGAATATCAAATCCAAAGCATCCCGAATATGAAGTTATTCAAGGGCGGGAAAGTAATTAATGAGTTTATCGGTTTGAGAGACAAGGATAGTCTAATTAGTGAAATTGAAAACTCCTTGAAATAAAAGAGTCGGCCGTTATTAATTTACACTAAAGATAATTATATGAGTATCTTTGCTGATAATCTGGCTCGTTTGCGGGAAGTCCAGCAGTTGGAGAATATTAGCGAATCGGCGATGCAGGTTCTTTTAGAGCCCGCTCTGGTTAACTATCAGGAACTAGAGATTAAAGGTGCTAAATATCCGGCTTGGCGCATTATCTATAACCGCGCCCTGGGTCCGGGTAAAGGCGGCATCCGCTTTCATCCGGATGTTAGTGAAGATGAAGTTAAATCTCTAGCTTTCTGGATGGCCTTGAAGAATTCTTTAGCCGGCATCCCCTATGGCGGTGCCAAAGGCGGAGTGAAGTTTAATCCCAAGGCGGCCGATCAGGCGGAGCTGGAAGAAGTGAGCCGGAAATTCATCCAGGCCTTTGGAGATTACTTAGGACAAGACAAAGACGTGCCGGCACCAGACGTCTATACTAACGGTCAGATCATGTCTTGGATGCTGGACGAATTTGAAAAGAAGACCGGCCGGCATGAGCCGGGGATGATTACCGGCAAGCCCCTGGAACTGGGCGGGATCGCTTTGCGAGGCGATGCTACTGCTCAAGGTGGCTATCTTGTTCTAAAGGAAATGATTGCTGAATTTTTAAATGGCCGATCAGACATCAGCATCGCTATCCAAGGCTTTGGCAACGCCGGCCTGTTCATGGCTCAAAAACTATTCCAGGATGGCTATAAGATTGTGGCCGTTTCCGACAGCCAGGGTAGCGTCTACGACCCCCAAGGTCTGGATATCGCTGGCTTAGCCGCTTTCAAGAGCTCCGGCCAGCCAGTCGGTCAATGGTCAGCCGGCCAGAAAATTAGCAATGCTGAATTATTAGAGTTGCCGGTAGACATTCTAGTGCTTGCCGCTTTAGAAAATCAGATCACCGAAGCTAATGCGGCACAGATTAAAGCCCCCTACTTAGTCGAATTAGCAAATGGTCCGATCACTTTCGCGGCTGATAAGATTTTAGCCGCCAACAAAAAAATTGTCGTGCCTGATATCTTAGCCAACTCTGGCGGCGTCATCGTTAGCTACTTTGAATGGGCACAGAACCGCACCGGCCAGATCCTTGATGAAGAATACCTCCGCGACCTATTAGACAAGAAGATGAAGACTAATTGGCAGAGGGTCTATGATAAATATCAGGAAAAACAGCCGGCCATCACTTTACGCCAAGCCGCCTATATCCTGGCTGTCCAGAGAATCCTGGCCGCTGAGAAGTGGCGGGGCAATGTGAAGGGCTAGTGTGCTTATTAAAAATAACTCCCGAGGGGGTTATTTTTTATAGGCGGTAAAAGCGAAATTATAAAATGTGGTATAATCTTTGGATAGATATTAAATATTTAATATATTATGCATGACTTGAGCGTTAAATTAGAAAATATCAGGCGCATTAAGGATTTTCGATATCTA
>Ga0172375_10011678_pt1 | contig 11144 bp, 11 predicted proteins | sample LakKiv1m_FD_114537 | JGI IMG/M metagenome (GOLD analysis project Ga0172375, IMG submission 114537) | Freshwater microbial communities from Kabuno Bay, South-Kivu, Congo - kab_092012_11.1m | ecosystem: Environmental > Aquatic > Freshwater > Lake | place: Democratic Republic of the Congo... | reverse complement strand
TTATTAAGAATATTAGCATAAAATTCTATATTCTTTGGTGTATACATTTGTACTACAGACTGTTGCTGGGGTTGAATGAATCTAGCCATTATTATTTCCTCCTTTTAGGTGTAAGAGTTTTAGATTTTAACCATTTCATACGTCCTGTAGGAGTATTAACATCATATGTATAATCACGATTACTACCCATCAATACATTCATCATAGCATCACTCTCTTGCATAGCCATATAATCTTTACCTGCTCCAGCAGCTATACTTCCAATATTCTGTAAAGCATTCATTCTTAATGCCCTTGCAGCATCTCTCTCCTGTGCATTAATTTGCTCATCATACCTTTCAATCTCACTATTAGCAAGCTGTTCCCTCATATTAGTTTCAATATTAGCCTGTTGTTCAGCGAGTAATGACTGGTTAAACCGGTTACTGTAAGCACTATTTAATCCTGCTGTTGTACCAGATAAATAATTCATCATCTGTCCAGCATCTGTAGCACCTACACCTCTTGCAGTAGCTAACCCTAAATTTCTGGAACGTCTTGCTTCATTACGCTGCTCGGCTAAATTAATTCTATCAAACTTAACTCTTGAAGAATTAATAGTTTCAGGTTTAGTAAATAAAGCTGGTATATTGGTAAGTGCTTGTGCAGCATACCCCAATGCCGGTAATGTGAAATTTGATTGGTATGATGAATCTACTTGTGGAGCAATAGATTTATGGTCATTAGTAAGTAAAGCATCTTGAATATTATTTAAGGTCTTAACTTCTGGTAAACCTTTTGGTGTCATTTTGGTAATCGGCATTGCTGAATTACCTTGTCTATATCCAGTACTTAAAATAGATTCTGGCTTATCAAATTCTGTAGAAGTATTAGCTCCTAAATTAATTAAATAATCTTCATAAGTTGGTACATCCCATTCACCACCTCCTCCATACATAATTCCACCATTACTATGCCATTTAGAAGCATTTCGTGCAAAATTGGCTCTTTTAACTTGTGTACTTGAATAATCTTCTTTATTAGCTAATATATGTCTTGCAAATTCCTGTATTTTCATACCAGCTCTACTTGCAGACTCAGTAAACTTACCTCTATTAGCCTTTTTAATATGAATACCTCCATCAGCCATATGATTAGCTTCTGATACTATTACAGAATCATGTAACTTAACTGCTTCTTGTACCTCAGCTAATTTCTTTAACTCCATTTCTTCTACCTTTTTATCATAAGGGTCATTAGGTCTAAGACTATACTTCTTAGAAATTCTCTTGGATTTTGTAGCAAAGGTTTGATTAGTTCCAGGATATTTTATTCTATCCGAAAATATAAAATCTGATTGAGTATCCAAGTTAAACATTGTTTCACCACCTTCTACTTCATCTTGACCAAGTTGTATTCCACCCTGTTCATGTGTGTTACCCTTAAAAGTTCTTAAACCACCTTGAGCATAATTCTTATATTTATAAAGACTATCTGCTTCATTTGTAGCTTGTTGTATTAAATTTTCTTGCATTTCTCCTGAATAATGAGTTAATGCATTTATTATATTGCTCGGAATTTTATTTAATCTATCTTTCCTAATTTCTTTTGGCATATCTGAGTATTTATATGCTTTTGGATTAATCTTTTTAATCCTTTTATAATCTAACAGATTAACATCCCAAGGAACTACCCCCATATCTGCATATTCAACTACCTTTTTATTTGATAATTTCATTCTATCTCCTCCACCTCCAAACTTCTTTGGGCCAACTAATCTACCAGTTAATGCTGATAACCCAATTCCACCAGCAGCTTGTGCTAATGGAGATAATACTTCCGAAGCACCTCTACCTAAATCTGTTTTATACATATCATCTGATATTACATCAGATGCACCAATTGTTGACAGTAGGGTATCCCCCATTAATCTTCCGTAGTCTCCTAAATATTGACCTAAACCTATCTTTTTCTTTGGTTTACTTATGGAGCTATATAATTCTCTTGAAGCCATAGTTGTAATAATTAAAAGGTGTTGTACATTTACACAACACCTTGAGGTTACAAAATTAAACTTTTATTAAAATAAATGCAAATTATTCATAATGAAATTTATATCATTAAAGCATAGGAATTAAAAAATACATCGTTATATCATCTAATCTTAGATTGGCATTATTGGTAGGAGTATTTGCTAACCTAACCTTAATATGGTTATCTAAGTATCTAATACCTTCAATATATCTGGGAAGTTGTATTCTCCACGTTCTAAATCTCCTTCTAAGATTAGTAGGTTGTACAAGTGATACAACTCCTGAAGCATATGAATTTGATAATTCCATATAATTAAATGTGTCTAATGGATATTCTGTTGTAGAGTTACTACTTGAACTTGTAAATTCTATATTAGTAAACACCTTATTCTCAACTCCTCCAGAAATGAATTCTATATATCCTTCAACAGGAAGTGCTCCAAAAAATTCATTTGGTACAGATTCTACGCCAAATTGATATACCAGACTATTTCCATTTATACCAAATAACTTACCATTATTAAAAATATATATTGTAGGAGTATAACTATATAGGCTTTCAAACGCCTGTAGTCTCTCATTAAATGAAATGGTATATACTGATGGAAATGTTAATAATACTCTTCTAGTAGATTTATCAAATACTCCTATAGCATTAGTTACTGTATCTAATTCTTGACGTTTAAATAATGGTGCTACATCGGCTACATCAGATATTGATTCTTCCTTACCTTCCTGAAACATCATAAATTTTCTATTTATATCATCATACCAGTATAGAGCTGCTCCAGAATCTATGATAGATTTTGTAAATGATGCCCCAGACATTTCTGATATATATTGAAAATATTCTAATACTGAACCTACACCTAATATTAACTGGGTACCATTGGGGTCAGTAATTACTTTTCTATCATTAAAACTAAATAATCCAAATGCTTTTGGTTGCCAAAACATAACTTGGTTACGAAATACATGTAACTTAGTTAAAGCTCCGTTAGATGTATTAATAGTAATTTTATTATTAAATTTAAACGAAGTCCAACTATCTATATATTCTGCTGATATATGCCTATCACTTGAAGTAACATCACAATCATTATTTTGTATTGTTCTAAAATTAAGTGGTTTAGCTAAATAAACCTTACCAGTTGCTTGTCTTGAATATACAGTATTATATAAATAGTAATCTGTAAAATTAGATGGATATGCCCCAGATGGATTACCATCAGGCCACTCCTGAAACCCTTTTTGTACAGTCTCTTGAATCTTACCATTAGTAGCAACTTCATAGCTTTTACTTTGACATAAATCCTGTCTCATATCAAGATTTATAATACTTTCTACTGGAATAAATGCGCTTGATGGTACAGATGATCGTAATACCCAAGGGTCTAATGAACTCATATATACAGGGCTTAAACCTTCTCTAACAATCATTGACATTAACGAATCAAATATTGTTATAAAAGTATCTCCTCCATATATACTACTATTAATCAATCCTCCAGTACAGGATTTTATTTTACCTGCAAGAATATAAGAATTATTTTGTTTAGTATTATAATCAAATCCTCCATATTGAGATACCAAATCTCTTTCATAATTTACTATTAGGTTATTAGTATAACCTAGAACATCCTTATCTTCTAAAGCTAATGCCAAGTTACTTCCACAATAGGAGTATGGAAAATCATAATTTCCTCCCCAACCATCATCAGGTAAAAACATAAAATTATTAAGTCTTATAGTTCCCACACCAGTATCTAAGGTATAGTTAGTACTATCAGACACTTCTGTTTGAATAATATCTGTTACTAATTTACTTCCAGATAATCTTGTCGCTGTATTAATAAATTTATAAACTCTGTTTACAGGAAAATTTTTAACTTCTTCAGCATCAGTTTCATACAAAAAACTTACCTTGTCAGTATTGGTTCTGTTAAAATCTTTTTTAAACTTAGTTTCTGGTGCATGAAAATATAGTAATCCTCGTATATTACTATCAGCATCATAAGATGCCATATTAAACTCATTTAGATTATTACTACCCTGAATAAGGCTTTTAAAATTATTCCATATTCCTACAGTTGTTAATCCTTGAGCACGTACAGTTCTATCAGAATCTTCTCTACGTGTCCTTACAATAGCAAATTTCCAATCGGTAGGTAATCCTGTAGTATCTACGGAAAACTTAATTCCTAAAGCATTGGCATATATTCCTGTACCACCAGTGCAATTAAAATAAGTATCAAAATAGTAAGATGCTCCAGATTGTGTAGATTGATTTGTATAATATACAAGATTACCATCCATTTCATTAACTGCTGGCATTTTAATATCACCTATCCATTTAACAAATGATTGCCTACCTTTACCATCAAAAAATACTATACCAAATCTATATACTTCATTTCTTTGATAACCAACTAATTCTGCTTGGTTTATTGGAGAAGCATAATTGGAATAGCTAGTATTATCTGAATAGTCATCTTCTATGTAATCTATATTAGTAGAGTCTCCCCACTTTTGTCTATTACCTGCTACAGGAGGAATTATTACATGTGCAGGATTGGATAGGTTGTCTATTAACATAGGCCTGACAAAGAAACTGTATTTTATCTTTGGCCCTTGTCCACCTAATACAGTACCACCAACCTGATATCTATAAGTACTTATTTGTAAATCCTTCTCTAAATGACAATCGTGTGTTTCTGGTATAGATTCACCACCTATTAAATAGGTACTAGTAAATTGTGTATAAGAAGATTCTCCTACATTCTTAATGGCAGACAGCCCAACTTCAGGTGTAGTCACCATTCCAAATCTGTAAGCCCTTGCATCCCAATAACTTCCATATACATCCTCTATATCAAAATATTTATCTGTAATATTACCAGCTATTAAAAAATTATCCTTGGTAGTAAGAGTTTTAGGACTAAATATCTTTGTACCTATACTATTTAGCTGCGCAGGAGTATATACAGATAATACTGAGTCCCCTGAATCAACTATTTTAATACTACCACTCATAGGAATACTTCCCTCATAAACTACGTTTACTTCAGGGTCTCCCTCTTCAGTTGTATAAAATATAGCAATTAGTTTAATATAATCAAACTTGGTATCAATATTCTCAATAGATATCTTAACTGCTTTACCGGCTTGAACCCCATTATCTATACCTTTATAAGTCATAGATAGTGGAGAAGATTCATTAGATTCTGTTAAATGAATAAGCCCTGATAATGGGGATATTACTGTTTCTGCACCATATAAATTATATAACTGATATCCATACTGTACCATCCCAGAATAATACATACCTCCAGAAACAACTTCCAAAACTTTAGGTTGTGTTAGATTAACATCTGGAGTAATACTTAGAAGCTCAATAGGGTATATTAAAGTTTCTTTAGACCCTATATTCATATGGTATAACTCATCTAATGAATTAGACCAGTATATTTTAACAAAATCTTCATCATCATATCTTCCTACAATCTCAGATATTATGTAATCAGCTAATGCATCATACATTACTCCATTATACACCATGTGCACACTTGGTACTAAATATCCATTTATTACATTCTCAACAGCTCCTGATGAATCAAGTCTATACTTCCATACTTGCCCATATTGTTCATATTTGGTAAATAATACAACCCAATCTCTAATAACTCCACTAGCTATTATTTCTGTAGAATTTATTGTAGGTACAGTATTAATTAGAGTTAACCCATTACCAACATAAGTTAATCCACCAGATGTATCATCTAAATATACAATAGTTATAGTATTTCCTTTGATTCCTATATATAATTTACCATTTAATATAGAATTTTCTAAAGAAGTATCTGCCATAATCTCACTATACACCAGATTAATACCTCTATCACATACTATAGCTATAGGAATATTACCAGTATCTGTATAAAAAGTTAATGTACCATTTGGGGTATTCGTAGTATCATCTAAAGCAAGTGTGTATACAGGTCTTGTTATAGGTATTGATACTAATAAAGAAGTTCCAGGCTCATCTGTCATTGAACCTGTAGCAGATTTAGAATCTACTATAACTCTCTTATTCATAGCCTCATAATAACTCTGTGGGTCAGCTTTATTAGGACTACTACTTTGCCTCATTCCTTTAAAAAATCCAAATCTTTGCTGCATTATATGTATATATTAGGTCTTCTTATATGACTATATCTGCTTGTATATGCTTGTTCCTGATTACTAAGTGTTTCATAATTCCATGTATTTTGGGAAGGTCTTGTAACCAATCTAAGTATTTGATTCTTTAATGCCTCAGCTTGCTCATACGAAGGAAGTGAAGATTTTGTTCTGGCAGAATTAACATAGAATAACCAATCTTGTTCCAATGCTCTGTATTTATCTGTAGATAATTTATCCTGTAACCACATACGTCTTGCTATACGTTCTGTTAAAAAAGCTTCTACAGCCTTTAGATACATTACATCATCTGGTATCATCGGAATGCCATTTTCATCTGTAGGAAATGCCCAATAAGCAACCTCTAAATAACCCTCTTCTATATTGGTAAATACATAACCATTATTTATAGTATAAGTTATATTTGAATAATGATTTATATTTGGATCGTTTTTACTCTGTAAAAAGTTTCCAGTATCTCCTACAGTAGGTAATTTATTGCAATACTCTCTTATACTAATTAATTTATGAAAGTCACAAGGTAACTCCCCTCTACCATTAACTATTTGTACAGGAGGATAATTACCCCAATCTTTATTATCATCAGTAACTTTTTTAATATAAGAATTTGGAACATTAATTAATTCCTGAGCTATAAAAACCCATTCAACAATATCAGACCAACTGATTTCATCAGTAAATCCTGTATCTCTAATAACATTCTCAACGATTCTTTCTATACTAGTGTATCCTGGGTTTAACATATTGTGAATATTTAAATGCTGTAATTTATTTAGGTTCTATATATATATTATCTACATGTTTCAAAGGTGAACTAAATTGATTTAATTTTCTGAACAGCCGCAGCCGCAGCACCTATTTTATCTAATTTTTCCATATTATATAAAAGAATTTAAAGAGTTTGTTGCACTTGACATTAATCCATCAAAGGAGTTTTTGGAATCATCAGAATCATTATCATCTGACTCTTCCTTTTCAAAAGGATTTACTTTTGAAATTTTTTTAATTTCTTCATTAATATATCCTGCTTCTGGATTAGATTCATCTGTACCATATTTACAGTAAGTAATAATATATCCATTAGAGACCTCTTCAATCCTTACAGATTTTGTAATACCATTAGAAGTTTCTTCTTTTGACCACCTCTTATATTTTTTATTATTAGATGATGGTTCTGCCTTTTTTTCTGTTAAGTAACTCATAGTGTTTTAAGCTTATAATTAATAAATAGAATAGTCTAGTGTTATATCTTCATCCTTTAACGCCTTAGCTAATTTTCTGTCAGCACTTCTGACCATTTCTAGAGAATATCCACTACTATTTCTTACAATACAGGTTGTTTTATCCCAATGCCATTTATGTACATAACCATCTGTATGTCTATTAAGATGATATACCATTTTTTTATTAGGCACAGATTTCAATTCTTTCAAAGTTTTCCCTGGATAAATATTTTTCCATAACTCTTTAGTAGCTTTCCAATCAGGAGCCATCCTCCTTTTATCTACATTACCACTCTTATCCAATTTTATATTAATCTTAGACTTTCTAATTCTAATATTACCTAATTTATATGGTAGATTAAACTCTATTCCTTTAAATATTAAACAATCTATTATCTTACTAAAAAATTGTTTTGTTATATTGGAAAATTGAGTTTGAGTTAGTTTCTTAGGATTACCGGTTTTTTTACAATAAAACTTAAATATATCCTCTGCTCCATAATCAGTTACTAGCTTTCTCATCTGCTCTTGTTATATCATTATTAGAATTGTTTCTTACATCTTCTAATGGAACATAGAATTGTCTTAAATCAGATTGTAAGACCTCCTTTTTTATATAATTCCACATATAAGCTGGAAGTGGATAACTTTCTGAATCAGAATAACATGGAGTACCATCTGGTCTATTAAACTTAGCAGCTTCTTCTGGATTTTCAAATACTCCTTTAATATTTATATACTTTAATCCTTTAAATGCAGTATTGTGACAATCACCTATAATATACATCTTATCATTCATTAAAAATGCAAACATGAAAGTTCTATTAAATTTTCCTTTACCTACAAACGGTACTGAAGAAATATCTACAAATTTAAATGGTTTATCTATTTGGTCTAATGAACCTATATAAACAAAAGATGGTTTATTATAAAGTTCTATTGCTCTTGGTATAGTTAATTTACTAGCAAGTATAGTGTGATTAATATTACCTAAATCAATTCCTGTTATTGAAGAAACTGGCTCTACTTCAACTAATCCTAAATCTTGTATAAGAGCAGCATCAACAGTTCTATGAGATTTATTCATCTCATTTCTTGCAAATAAGGCTCTTACTTTATGAATAAAATGTTTTAATAACCTCTCATCCAAAACAGTATCATCTGATATTGAAGGAGATATATCTAACCATAATTCATAATAAAGTTCATCTAAAGTCATAATATTTTAAATTTGTCAATAATCCATAAAATAACAGACACTATGCTTATAATTGCTATTACCATAAATATTTTATATACTCTTGGTACATACTTCTCAACTTTAACTTCTGTTTTGGATAAAGAGTTATATTTTTCTCTCCAATAGTATGCTTCTTTGGCTTTAGCTTCTAAACTAAATAAAGTATCTTTTTGAATAAGTTTTAAATTAAGTTTACTATTACTTACCCAAGCAGAAGCTATAGAAAAATCTGTAGATGTAGTTATTACATTTGAATTTACAAGTCCTGTAAGCTTATCTATATAAATGGTTGTATCTTTATAAACAGTATCTCCTTTAATTATTACAGGTACTTTTATAATCTTTTCAACAATAGAATCTCTGTATACAATACTATCTTTAGTTATAATAGAAGGAGTTGTAGGAAATTTCCTGTCACAAGCCTTCTGTGTTACACAAGAAGATAATAAAATAACTGTAAATATTAATAATAATAGTTTTTTCATATAAATTTTGTTGTATTAACTCTTCTAAACCATCCCTTTCTAAATACAGAAAGTTTTGGATTTTTAGATATGATGTAAGAATAATAATCTTTTCTTGCTGTAGAATAATCTTCTACTATATCTCTAATATAAGAGGTTACTTTAGATGCAGTCATATTACCTAAAACACCATCCTGTGATGCTCCTACAATACGTTGTAATAATTTAATTGCAGTTTTTGTTCCAGCATTTACCCCCATATCAAATAAATGAAGTTTTAATAGTTCATTATCTATATAATCAAGCTTCATTTTATTCCAGAAATATTCTTTATAAATAATTGAAGCTTCATCAATAGTAAGATTAATAATATCATTAGCATCTATCTTACCATCTTTATTTATATCAATCTTATTGCTTTTTAAAAACCTAAGACTTATACCATATTTGGTAATACCTCCGGGGTCAGAACTATGATTAGATAATCCTCCTTCATGTTGTAATATAACTTCTAAATAATCTTCAAATGTTTTCATCGTCTACTTCTTCACCAGTTATTTCAGAATTAATACTTGTGTTTTGATAACCATAATTGCTATTATAAGACTGCTCTCCTCTAACCTTGCCCCAAGCTGAGGCTAGTATAAATGTTGATAAAGCTCCTATAACAGCTACAAATTGAATCCAATCACTTCTAAGTACATAATTTGTAAACATCTCAACAGTTAAGACACCTAAGTACCAATAGACAATAACTTTAGCAAGTCTTACACCCTGTATCATTACATAGGATTTTGAGGATAATCCAGAATTACTTTTCAATAATTCCATATTATATTTGCTATATTGTCTATAAATACCATTAAGATTCATATCATTCTATCCATTCAAAGATTAAACTAAGTTGTTCTACTGTAATATTTTCAGGAATATCAGATTCCTTAATCTTGATAAAATTACAAGCACATTCTTCTTCCAAAGCTTCTTTGATAATCTCTTCAGAATTATCCTGATTTTTAGTCCTTTCCCTAATTACAGAGATTACCTCTTCTTCAATCTTTTTAATATTCAATATCACTGCCTTTGAAAATTTAAACCCCCCAAGAGTTTTTAATGATGTTGAATTTTCATAAATAAAAATAACTTCCTTGTTTTTCATAATAGCTCCTCTTCTTTTTTAAATTAATCTTCTTCTTCGTAATAATCATAAATATCTTTAGCCTTCTTACTCTTCTTTAATAACTTCTCTTTTTTATGCTCATCATAAAACCTCCTCAATGGAAAGAACAAATTGATCATGGTCATTAAACCAGCCAGTATTGCTACACTCCAAGCTGCATGTTGAAATGCAGTATTAACAGCAGATAACTGAGAATCTTCAATAATTACGTAACCAGTACCTACTGCTGCACTAGTAAGTGAAGTTATAGAAAGTTTTATGGTATTAGTTATATAGTTTAGAATTGTTGTCATCATAAGGCATAAGTAATTAAAATTTAGTTAGTGCTTGTTTTATATTATGGCATTTTGTAAATAAGGTTATACATCACGTTAAACCCTAATGTATAACTAAAATAATAAGCTGCTGCTTCAATTAAATAATTCTTCCAATTCTTGTTATCTCCTATAGGTATACATATTGCAGTAATCATTATAACATCTCTATTCATTCGCAACTCGTGATAGCCATCAGTAGTCCAAACCAGTGCTGTAGAACTTAAAAAGAACTTTTCACCTTGTTTATAATCACCATTCTTCCACTTATTAGTATAAGAAATATTTGGATTCCAAAATTGGTCATTAGCTTTAGTATGTACTTTTTTAAATTGATTATAATTTATCCTCAACACTTCTGATGTACCGTCACATGCTCCTGACACAAATAGTAAGGTTGATTTTATTATAAGTGGTTTTACATTACTTTTAGGCAATAATTGTGAATAAGAGGTAGAACTAACCAGAATTAATATTAACAGTATTAGTCTTCTCATCTTTACATGTTTCA
>Ga0172375_10011677_pt1 | contig 11145 bp, 2 predicted proteins | sample LakKiv1m_FD_114537 | JGI IMG/M metagenome (GOLD analysis project Ga0172375, IMG submission 114537) | Freshwater microbial communities from Kabuno Bay, South-Kivu, Congo - kab_092012_11.1m | ecosystem: Environmental > Aquatic > Freshwater > Lake | place: Democratic Republic of the Congo... | reverse complement strand
CTCGAATCGATGGCAGCTTTCGAGAGCCAGAAATACCCTTGGCTGAAGAATAAAAAAGTTATTTTTGAAGGAGCATCTTATATGTAATTATACGGGGGATTGTTTACCGTGATAATCTATGTTCAACGAAATTTTCTGAAATACCTCCTCCGGATATCCATTCTGCCTCCGGATATGTCCAGAGATAGGCCTGCATTCCGGGTTGGGTAGTAAAGATCGTGGTCTCGTCCCGACAAATTTCCTCTACGCCTTCAATCGAAGGAATGTCGAAAGCATTAACCGTAATAGGGAAATTTCCGGGATTTAGGGCAGGACACCCTTCTGCCGAAGAATAGGTTACCTGAACCTGGACTGATCCCGGAGTATTCCAGATCACCTCTATATAATCATAGGAATCTCCTCCCCCTGTAATTTGTCCATTAGGAACGGTCCAATCATAGGCCGTCATTCCTGTTTGAGTAGTGTAAGTATATGCAACACCCTGGCAAACTTCTGACTGACCTGTGATCACAGGATCAGGGGGTGTTGGATTGACTGTCACGATCCAATTATCTGTAACAACATTTCCATTGCAAGTCCCTAATACCGCAAAATATGGTGTTGTAATAATGGGATTGACCACAATATCAGGGCCATAGCCTAAAAGAAGACCTCCCGGATAGGCATCCTGATACCAGATTATCCCACTGGGTTCAAAAAGGGTTCCTTCATTAATTGCTTGCCAAACTTCATAATTTCTACCAGGGACAGTAAAAGCAATTGTTCCATCTGTATTGTGAACACCCTGAGTTGCCCCCTCGGGGTTTACAGGACAATTGGTTTTTTTTTGCAGATAATTCTCAATAATATTGGTTCCTTCATTTAAAACGATCATAAACGTGCCACGGGCATGTTCATTATCTTGGCAATTGTATAAAGGACAATCAAGCCAATAGACCACAAGTTTCCGGGAAGGAGCTGACCCTGTGGTATAATAAAACACATGAGGGCCTGTCCCGTTTACTCCCGGGTACCAATCCTGCCAGGGAGCGAAGATGCAGTTCTTGGGAACTGACGAATTTGTGTTTGGTATCGGGGTAGCCGTAAATGTTGTCCACCATTGGTTGGTAGGATCGCTAAATCCAATCCATCCATTCGATCCAACATAAAAGTTTGAATATTCCTCATTAAAAAAGCAAAAGGAGAAACCAATATCATATCCTGCACTGGGTGGATTTCCCCCCGCCCAGCAATCATCATAGTTCCAATTACAGTCAATAAAGTCAGGATCAATGGCAATACCTCCCGAAAAGGGGGGATGATTGTTAAAATCAGTATAAGAGAAAGAGTAACTGGATGAACCTATGGAATTAACTCCTGTTGCTTCAGCATGAAGAGCAGCTTGTTCCCCTGTACAAATAGATTCGTCACCTGAAATAACAATAACCTGTGATTCAACCATAGGGATGAAGGCAAGGAAAAAGACAAAAAGCAGGAATGGATTAACCGTTGATCGCAGATATTCCGAATTTCTCTTTCGTTTCACTAATGACTTCTTTTTTTTTTCGATAATTTCATTCGATAACTCAATCTTTCACACACCTGACAGGGAAGGCATTGGCTTTTGAGGAACGATAAAAGGAAACGCTGTAGTTGTAGTTGTTCATCCCCCGTGCAATGGCCTTATCAGGGCCATCGGGTGTCGCGGTCCAGAACATGGTTGCGTTAAGCAGGGGGTTGTCTGAGGTAAACGCCCAGGTATCATTGAGGTAGTACAACCCGTTGAGCTCTGCATGAAATCCATTGGCCTGATAGGGGTCTTTCAGAAACCCGCCGGCAATTCCGTCTCCTTGACCACTCATGCCGGCAACTCCGTCAATCAGCGATTGCCATTCCTGCTGGGTGGGGATATGCCATCCCGGCGGACAAACTCCCTGGTAATCGGGCCCTTCGGTATTCTGATACTGAATGAGTTCGTTCCATTGATAGAATCCTCCATAGATACAGGTTGGATCAGAAGAGGGACAATATTTTTCTGCAACACAGTCATCTGTCTGGGATAACGTTGAAGGGGTAACAGGGCTCCCATAACGCAGGTTTTCGGTCATCCAGCACTTTCCGTCAAACAGGGCGGTGGAATATTCATTTCCGTCGCGGATATCCGTCATGGAAGAGCTGCAGCCGGCAGGGTTGGCCGGATCAACTGTAAGGGGGATTGAGGCAGAAGTGGCGATACACCCATACAGAGTGGAGGTATATTTATAGGAAATGTTGAAACCGGTTGTCGTGTTTCCGGGAACAAGCGCCGGAGCAAAAAAGTAGTTTCCGGCCCCGTCGGGGTATAAAGCACTGGTTGGAGGATCGCACAGGTATTCTCCCAGCAGCGGGGTTCCTCCCTTGAGCAGGAAGGGTACGGCGCTTCGGTTTGTTACCATGTCAAAACAGGAAGTCAGCTGCATTTGGGGTTTGGGGTTGATGGTGATGGGTTGATCAGTAACGGTGATGCATCCATCAAAAGAGGTTGCTGTAAGCGAAAGCGTTGCAGTTTGTGGTGCATTGCCGGGAAGGTGCCAGGCAATATCCGTTTGTGGAGAAGTTGGGTCTGTGATGGTCGCATTTGAAGGAGGAACAACCTGCCATTGATAGGTGGCTGAAGGACCACCGGCTTCCACCGTATACGTGGACGGGGTGGGAAAATCCTGGCAAACCGGGGATGGTGTTGTTGAGGTAAACGTTGAAACAGGAAGAGGATTTACGGTAACGTCATGCATGGTGGGATTAAGAGCAGAACAACCATCAGAATTTTGATAATTAACAGAAACAGATTGATTTCCTGCAATGTCCCAGGTTATCGTAACAGTATGGTCATTCGAACCTCCTCCTGAGGTAATGGTACCACCAGTTACGACCCAGAAATAATTCGACATCGCTTGTTCGGTAGAATAAGTTGCACTCACCCCCTGACAAAGTTCAGAAATTCCTGTTATTGTTGGATCAGGCGAATCTTGCACCGTAACCTCAAAAATGAATGGTGTTGCAGCAGTACAACCCGTAAGGTTGTCCTCATAGTTAACTTTGATTTCATAGGGAGTAACAGAGGCAACATCCCATTGGATTTGTACAAAATCATCATCGGTTGTGCCACCTGAGATTACTGTAATTCCTGAAGAGGGTAACTCCCAGGTATAATTCTGAGCGTTAGATGATTCCGTAGTATATTTTTCGATAACTCTTTCACAAACTTCATTTGCTCCGGTGATGGTAGGCGTGGGAAGAGCATCAACATAGATAGTAGAATAAGAGACGCCACCCGGACAAGTAAAGGTTCCACTTCCCTGGTAAATGGGAGTGACTTCGTATTTAACATGGCCTTGTGTTGTACCAGTAGTTGTCAGATTCATAGCTGGGATATTGCCCGAAGTCCCATTAAGCGGTATTTCCCCATCGACACCATCAATATCTATTGCGCTCCATGTGTAACTAATTGGAGTAACATTTGGCGTAAAGGTGATCGGTTGACTGTATTCCCCTGAACAGATCGTTTGACCGGCAGGATCAGGAGGGTTTAGGGCTACGGTGGGACTTGGATTTACAATCGTTGTGTATTCAACCTCTTCACCCTCACATGTGGTTCCATCATAAGTAAAAGCAGCTGTCACGTAATATTTTATTACTCCTGGGTTTAGCAAGGTACTGGTGATGTTTTCTCCTGGAATAACATTGCCACCATTGGGTGTGGTGAACCCCGTGATCTCGTTTGTTGGACTTGTTGGATTGGTCGGATCATCAAATGCGACAGCATACCAGGCAAAAGCCACTCCGGAACCTGTCACATTGGATGAAAGAGGGACTGGTGTGGAAACGGATCCTGAACAAATTTCCTGGGGATTGGATGGAGTGGAAGGGAAAATCACATCTGGTAGCGGAATGATAGTTACTGTAAAAGTGGTAACAGGTCCATCACACCCATTGGCGTGAGGGGTAATTTCATACGTTACGCTAGCGGGATCATCCGTAGTGTTTGTCAACATTTCGTTTATAACGGTTACTGGTGTATTTTGATTTACTGTAAACCCAGTAACAGCTCCGGCGGGATTGCAAGAGGCGGTCCACGTAAAATCACCTCCCGAAACATCAGATAGCAATGAAACATCAAACAATGTACCGGAACATATAGGTGAAGGAGCTTCATTCTCCAGGTGGGGAGTGGGGTTGACCGTTACAGAGAAGGAGGTAACAGGCCCATCACACCCATTGGCGTGAGGGGTAATTTGATAAGTTACGCTAGCGGGATCATCCGTAGTGTTTGTCAATATCTCGTTTATCCCGGTTACTGGTGTATTTTGATTTTCTGTAAACCCAGTAACAACTCCGGCGGGATTGCAAGAAGCGGTCCACGTAAAATCACCTCCCGAAACATCTGATAGCAATGTAACATCAAACAATGAACCGGAACATATAGGTGAAGGAGCTTCATTCGTCAGGTGGGGGGTGGGATGTATTATTAGGGAATAAACAGCGGGAGTACCCGGGCAACTATTTGCTTCGGGAATGATCTGATAAATTACGCTGGCATCGGATGTGGTTTGATTTGTAAGTGAACTTTCGTCTATTCCTCCAACTGGTGTCGATTGATTTGCAGTATAACCGTTGATCGACAGAGGAGGATCATCGGTTGCTGTCCAGGTAAAAAGTGAACCCTCCACCGTACTATTAAGTTCAACCTCAAACGGTTCCCCTGAACAAATGGGTTGAGGCGGGGTCATATCCAATTCGGGTATTTCCCGAATTTCTGCAATAAATTCAGTGCGGGTCAGGCTGATGCAGCCAGCAGGATTTGAATAGTCAACCGTCTCGGCATAATAACTGGTTGTGGTAGTAATAGCTGGAGTTGTATAGGTCAACCCTCTTCCAAGATAATTTCCCCCCGATAAAGCGTCATACCAATCTACAACTTTATTTGGCCCTGCAACGCTGGCCGTGAAAGTAACAGTTCCCGGGCCGCAATGATAATATGTGACGATTGGATCTGTTGGTGGATTCGGAAAAGGAACCATATTTGCCGTTATAAACTTCCGCGTTGTGCTGATACACCCTGACTCAGTACTCCTGGCCTCAGCATAAAACGGGGTCGTTGTCAATAAAGAAGTAGTAAATTCGGTACTGCCTTCCAGTAACAGGGTCCCCCCCACTGGAAGGTCATACCAGTCGGCAGTTTCGTTTGGTAAAACAGCAACTGTTAACGTAATCTCTCCTGCTCCACAACGGTAAACATTATTGCCCGTTGGAACAGGAGGGATAGATGTATAAACTACTTCTGCAGTTGCTTGACCGCCACTAGAGGCATACCACCAGGTATTGATCATTTTTACATCACAATTGGGGCCACTCCATTGATGGCAAGCTCCCGCTGTTAGAGGATCACATCCGGTTAGATTTATTTCCCAAGGACACTGACAATTAGGAGGATTCGCACAGGCTATCTCGGAATCATCCCAATAAACTTTTGGGGTTTGGAGACCTGGGCCAGTAGGCCTGACAAGTGACACATAATAACCAATTGTGTTTGCTTCAATATCATAGAGTGGCAAATTGGTTAAACCATTAAGATATTCAACTTTGATTGTAATTAAGGTACCATCAGGAACGAGATTACCTGAACCATCTTTGCCATCCCATGGAATTTCATTTAAACCTTGTTCTACATTAATATTCTCAAAAATTCTATCATTAAAGCCAGGGATTTGAATTGTGATTGTCACTAATCCATCCTGATTAACTTGAATGATTATCAATTTATTATTATTACAAGGCCCATAATTGGGATCATCCTCTATTTGAGGATCAGCTACCAATTGACCATAAGTCCCACTTAAATAAACATTCTCATCAGGATCATTGAGAAAAATTTTATATTGGGCTATATTTAAAGGAATAATATAAGGTGGAGGATATGGTGGACCAGTGGTAGATTTTGATCTTCTATCAGCCTCGGGATCTCCAGTATCTTCGCAACCAAATGCATTGCAGTACATAGTAAATCTGCCAATTTTCATTTGATTAAATGTACATTTAGTTACAATTCCATCATCTGCGTATATATACATATTCGCTGAAAAATTCTGTGCAGGTGTTACATTAAAGTTGCTATAAAACTGCCATGCTTGTGACCAGACTCTGCCAGGAATGGCATCCGTTGGAAGAGCAGGATTATGTTCACCTGTAACTACTGTAAAATCAAAAAGCTCAAATTCAAAGTCATTATCGAATTCTATGAAATAGTCTCCTGTTTTTGTAAGCGCCGGAGAAACAAGTGGTTCATATCCATTGTCGTCAGGAAAAGGTCCGTAATAAGCCTCATCCCAAGTATCAATAAACCCATCATCACCACTTGAAGGAGTATTTCCACTCATGACCAGCTCTTCATCAGGATCCCTCAGGGTGTATCCAACAAAACCAGATCCACCATCAGGACGAAATCCAAAAAGAATTTTTTCATTAGTATTTGAAATGTGGATATATAAACGGTAGTTAGGTTCACAATCCACTGTTGCAAAATCAGACCAGACATCGTTTATGGATAATCTTGTTTTATCTTGTGAAGCGCCACTTGCCCATACCTCCTTTGTCCCCTCTGCTTTCACCTGGGTGATCAACATCCAGGGAAAAGTTAGGATTATAAACCAGTAGAATGCTTTTTTCATCTCACTTGTGGATATAAAAAAGAGTGTTTTCATGGCTAAAGTACAATTTTTTCAATTTGTTTTTACTCCCTGAAGGTTATAACAACAGTTTATACAGGATAGACAACTCCAACATCCAATAGTTGCTTCTCGGTACCTCCCGGCAGAAGATCAATCCATGGGGGAGTGCTTTGATCAGGCTTTACGATATTTTTTCCGAAGGTAGATATTTTTTTCATAAGGAGGTCGGAACACAACTGAACGCTCAAGTCGGGTTAAGGAAAATTGGAAAGTCTCTCAAATTATTTTACTTTTGTAGCATCTGGCTGTTCTGAGATTCTGTTTTTTGTCTTTCTCTGTGCAACCATCATTTGAAAGTTTTGTCTAATACTCAAATATATTATAAAATAGGATCATTGCATCAATAAACCTGATTCTCATGAATTGTCGTATTACGCGTTGCCTGTTTCTGTCTGCATGGCTATTGGCGGCCTTACCCCTTTGCCATGCACAAAACGCTCCTTTGGCAGAATGTAAGGATACCAAACCGGAAATTAAGGGGCCTGATGTCGTAAGAACCGGCCAGAGTGTTACTTATTGGACAAACAATATCTCCGGGCACTCTTTTTCCTGGCAATTGCCAGCAGGGGGAACGATTTTAGGTTCGACGGCAGGGGCTTCCATTACTGTGTTATGGGGAAGTCTTCCAACTACGGCAACGTTGACTGTAACGGAAACAAACAATTCCGATGCAGGGTGTACCGGGGTGACTGTCTCAAAGCCAATTACCATTCAGCCTTTGTTAGAGGCCTTTTATTATTACGAATTCGACCCCTCCGGTGGTTGTTATTTCAATGTCGTAAACTTTGATGCCAGTGATTTAATCTCATCTTCACCAGTTACCAGCTACACGTGGGATTTTGGTGACGGAACAGGCCCCCAGCCGGGTACTGCAATCCAGCAGCATAATTTTCCGATAACGGGGGCCTATACTCCTCCACATACTTTTCCGGTGACTCTTACCATTCAGAATTCCTCGGGGTCGGATGAAATTACCGACTTTGTTTATGTTGATCCCGACAAATTTAAACCTCAGGCCGAAATAACACAAATTGCAGAGCCTTCACCAAACTGTTTATACAATGCCTATACTTTTGATGCGTCAACCAGTTTGCCAAAACCGTCAAGTACATTTGATCCAATTGATTTTAAATATTGCGAATGGTATATTTACAACAGCGGCAATGTTCTCATTGATCATCTTGTTTTGGGCAACGGGATAACATTTCCCTGCCCATTGATAACAACATACGAATTTCCTTTTCCGGGCACCTATACCATTGATCTGGTCATCACAAATACCATCAATTGTCAGAATGCTGCCACACAAACCGTCGTGGTCCCCCATACAATCCCTGCAGCGGCATTTTCTTCAGATCCTGCCTGTATGCTCTCTCCAACGATTTTTCATGACATGTCTGACCCTGTGGTTTTGGGAGGCCGCATTACGAAATGGGAATGGAACTGGGGCGATGGGAACACAGATGTCTATGACCTGAATGCCAATCCGCCAACACCACCCCCTGCTATATTGGAGCATACCTATGCTGCAGCCGGAACCAAAACCGTTACGCTGCAGGTGACCAATTCCAACGGATGTGTTTCTGATATTACTGCTGAAATGGTGGTTGTCGTGCAATCTCCCCTTGCTGATTTTACCTATGATAAGACGTGTGTCAATACGGCAATAGCGTTTTTGGACAAAAGCACAGAAAACGGTGGAGGAACCATTGTGACCAGGGAGTGGGATTTTGGCGATGGAGGAACAGGTTCAGGATCAAACCCCTTTCACACATACATATCCACCGGTACGTATACGGTCACCCTCATGGTTACCAATGAAATGGGATGCGCCAATATCAAACAGATGGATATTGTAGTGCATCCTCTCCCTGCATTTATCCCCGATCCGTTAGTGGGTTTTTCCTGGGCCAATACCGGAACTCCTTTGGAGATTCTCTTTACTGATAATACGGATCCGGCAGTGGTTGGAAATAACCTTCAGTGGGATTTTGGAGACGGACAACAGGGATTTGGGAAGAACCCGGTGCACAATTACACCAGCCCGGGATCTTACAATGTTGAGATGTTCTGTACAAGTGCAGAAGGGTGCAATAACTATTATGATGAAATGATAACCCTGGATGCCCTGCCACCAACGTTTACCATCTCTCCTTCAAATGCTTGTATGGGTGAACTGGTGACCGTTACCCCGAATCCTGTGCTGGGAACGATTTTATCCCAGGAGTGGTGGTATCAGGATGAAGGGGCTCTTAATCCGGACCCTACACTCCCACCCCCATATACGGTCAGACACGTTTTTACTAATCCTCCGACTCCACTCCCTGCGGTAGATCAATATGCTTTCCTGAGTTATGGAACCAAGGCGATTCGTCATAGGATCGAACTTGACGGAACACCCGCGCCAACCATCTTCGATTATACTGATTATGTGATCGTTCATGATGTCCCAACAGCCGAATTTACCTGGAACAATATCAACCAACCCCCGGTGGGAGGCCCCCCCTTACCCGGATGCCACCTGCAAGAGGTCTTTTTCTTTGATATGAGTACACCACCGCTTGGATCTCCCTCCGGTACCGTTATCTGGCAATGGGAATGGAATTTTGATGATCCGGCATCGGGACTGAGTAACACATCATCTGAACAGAATCCCAGTCACATTTTTAAAGATCCCATCAAGACTACATTTAATGTTACGCTGACCGTGACGAGTAGTGATAATAACTGCCAGGCCTCTATCATGAAGCAGATTACCATAAAAGCATTGCCCGGGGTCAATTTTATTGTCAATGGGGATCCAAATGCAAATGTTGGATGTTTGAGTACTCCAGAGCTACCTGTTCTGGTAGATTTTGCATATGACCCGTTGATCATCCCTGATCCAACAGAAGTTGCGGATTGGTTGTGGGAATTTGGGGACGGTAATTCTCAAAACGGTCCCTATTTATCGACAATTTCACATGCCTACACTACACCGGGCTGGAAAACAGTTAATTTAACCATCACTGATTTTGACGGGTGCATGAACACTTCGTCAAAGCAGGTGTATATCAATCCATTACCCACGCCGTACTTTACCACTACTCCCAATGTGTGTGAAGGAGAGGCAATCCTTTTTACGGATCAGTCAAGTCCGGGCGGAGGAACGTTAAACGATTACATTGTGCTATGGGAATGGTTCTGGAATGATGGCTCAACGCCAAACCCTCAGATAGAAACAACTAACGCTCCTGTTTTACATACGTTCCCTGTTCTCCCGGGGCAATATACCTGGCCTGTTACATTAAGGGTAACCACCAATTATGGTTGTGTGAATGAGGTGACAATCCCTGTAACCTTACAGGCATCTCCGGATGCGTTTTTTATTGTGGAACCCCTGTCGCCGCAATGTGTATCCCCGCAATCAGTACAGTTTCAGGATTTGACAGTTCCCACAACGGCAACAGGACCAATTATCGAAAGGGTCTGGAATTTTGATGATGGAACGGCTCTGGTGTATGGTATTGCCAATCCAACGCACATTTTTCAAACTGTTGGGACCTATTATGTTACACTTACTGTTACTACGGCTAATGGCTGTTCCAATACGTATGAAGCAGATCCTCCTATTACAATCAATCCGTTGCCCACGGCGCTGTTCACGGCAATCCCTTCTTGTCAGGGAGACCCGGTGATGTTCGATGGAAGTGCTTCCAATACCGGAGGTGTTTTCGATATTGTAACCTATGACTGGGATTTTGGAGATGGTCAGACAACGACCGGGCCTTCATCAACTTTATCGCATACGTATGATAATTACGGGATTTACACGGTTACCCTGGTAACAACCAACGTAAATGGATGCATCAGCTCGGTCTCCCATAATGTAACGGTTTATCCGCCTCCCTTAGCGGAATATAGTTACAGTACGCCAAACTGCTTCGGAGCGCCGGTTTCCTTTTTTAACCAATCGACGACAATCCCCGGATTCCTCGACAATATTGTGACATGGGTCTGGGATTTTGGAGATGGGACTTCGGAAACCATTAACTATCCGAACGATCCGAATGTCATCCACACCTTCGTCGGCACGGCCCTCGCTCATACAGTCCGGCTGACCGTTACCACCGGCAATGGTTGTACCGACTTTATCGAACATGTGGTGAACAGCATCCCGGCACCTTTGGCTAACTTTACCTTCCCTGGCTCTCCCTGTGAAGGAAATCTGGTGCCCTTCACTGATCAGTCGCAACCATACGGCGGGGGTACGATCGTGCAGTGGGCATGGAACTTCGATGATCAGGCTTCCGGAACGAACAATACCTCCAATGCCCAGAACCCGTCACACAGTTTTACCACCAATGGGATCTATGATGTTCAATTGATCGTGACCAACACAAACGGGTGTATGGATACGGTG
>Ga0172375_10011672_pt1 | contig 11146 bp, 7 predicted proteins | sample LakKiv1m_FD_114537 | JGI IMG/M metagenome (GOLD analysis project Ga0172375, IMG submission 114537) | Freshwater microbial communities from Kabuno Bay, South-Kivu, Congo - kab_092012_11.1m | ecosystem: Environmental > Aquatic > Freshwater > Lake | place: Democratic Republic of the Congo... | reverse complement strand
TAAAGGATGTACCCACAATTCTGGCGCCTCTTTGCGTCAGCTGTGGTTGATTTTTTTAAGAACTATCTTCACCAGGAAGACTTAATAGCGTAGCAGCTTTTTATTATCCTGTCAATAGGTCTGAGTTGTTTTTGTAATTAAAGTCAAATCTCAATTTTTGCGCTTCTTTGAAGTATTTTTTTGCTGATTTTTCTTGGCCTAATTTTTTATCAATAAGGCCCAAAAGTTCCTTTGTTATAATAAGTAGATTGGGATAAGCAAATTCTCTCGCTTGTTGTTGAATTTTTTTAGCCGATTCCTTTATGAGGAATAATTTTTCTTTGTCTTTGGCGACGGTTGCTAATAAAAATTTTGTTAAATTTATTTCAAAATCAGCTCGTAATTCATCCGCAAAGTCATTATAGTTGTGGAATTTTTGACGATATTGAGTCAGATCAGTAATCATTTTTTTTGATGATAATTTTTTGTTATCAATTTTTCCTTTGTGGATGGAAAGCCCGAATTTTATACGAATTAGTACCAATTTATCTTCCCCTTTTTTTGCGTAGGAAAGTGCTTGTTTGTTAAAATCTATAGCTGATGAGTATTTTTTTTCCTGTTCGGCCATCCATGTTCCGATTTCGTGAATTAATAATGCGGCAACTGAGTTATTCTTAATTAGGTTGATCGAAATTTTTAATGAATTTATTAGTTGATTTTTGACAGTTTCATTTTTTAAGCGAAAGGATGAAGACAGCCATTCCCAGATAAGGTATTCTGGTAATTCATTTTTTTGTAATAATAAAATAATATTTTTTACAGAACCGCAATTTTGAAAAAAATATTGGTAAAGATCTATTAAAGCAGTTAGGTATTTGTTATTGCTACCTCGGCGAACAACAAAACTGCGAACAAGGCCAGGTTTTTTTATTACAGAAAATAAGGTTTTGTTGTCCTTATTTTTTTGCGCGGTAATAAGTTCGTTATAAGCTTGTTCTGTTTCTTCGGGATTTTGTTGTATTTGCCACCAGCAGTGAGTTTTCATAGTTGAGAGATGTTATGTCGTTGTTTTTTTATTTTTACCGCCAGAATAAATGAGATTAAAAACATAACCGCGCCATAAAAGCAAGGTGTGAGAAATGGGTTGGTCATTGGCGTCAGGGCGCAACTCTGGCAAGATTCATTATTTAACCATAAATAGAGTTCTCTGCCAAAGTTTGACCATGCAAAAATTGTCCCGGCAAGTAAAAGATAAAATTGAGTTAAAATAAGTTTTTTCATATATTTTATTATAGCAGGTGTTTTTTTGTTTAACAAAAAAACACCAAGTTGATATTGGTATTTTTTGGAGCGGGTAAGGGGAGTCGAACCCCTTTCACGAGTTTGGAAAACTCGGATAATAACCGTTATATGATACCCGCAAAGGTTAGTTTGCAGTTATTAGTTTTTAGTGAATAGTGAGCGAAAAAAATTAAAACCCCAAAGATAAAAATTTTTAGGGTTGAATTTTTGGTGCCGAGGGTGAGAATCGTCACAAGGTGATCCCCTTGGGAGACTCACGACGCAAGGATTTTCTCACTGGGAAATTTTGATCGCAATAATTTTCAATTATTTTTTTCTTTTCCAAATAACCGTTTGGTTATTTTAGAAAAAGTTCTCTTTTTCTGGCTTCGGTAGCAGTTTCAAATTCTTCAAAATATATCAGTTCAAGCGGACGCTTGCTTTTGGTGCTTTTAACACTACCTTTTTGATGTTGCTTGAAACGATTTTCAATAATTCTGCAGCTATCGACGTAGTGCCAATTATTTGTGTTTAAACTTTTTAAAATGTAAGTAAAAGGCACAATGTTTTTGCTGGTGCCGAGGGTGAGAATCGGACTCACGACGCAAGGATTTTCAGTCCTTCGCTCTACCACTGAGCTACCTCGGCATAACTGGTCGGGGAGGTGGGACTTGAACCCACGACCTCCTGCTCCCAAAGCAGGCGCGCTAGCCAACTACGCTACACCCCGGGGAATTAATTTGTAGAAGATCAGGAGTTCAGAGAATTATACCAAAAACTCTAAATTACTAACTACAAACTGTTTTAAAATGGTGGGACCGCTGGGATTCGGACCCAGGACGCCCAGCTTAAAAGGCTGGCGCTCTAACCAACTGAGCTACGGTCCCCTGAAAATGAGTTTATAGTTAGTAATTTGTAGTTTTTAGTTTGAACTCTCAAGGCTCAAGACTATACGCTATAAATTAATTTTATGGTGGGCGCGACAGGAATCGAACCTGTGACCTCAGCATTATCAGTGCTGCGCTCTAACCATCTGAGCTACGCGCCCCCGGAAATGGTGGGTGGCAAAGGGATCGAACCCTTGACCTCTTCGGTGTAAACGAAGCGCTCTAACCAGCTGAGCTAGCCACCCTTGATACTGATCCCATATTCAAGGCAAAAATATAATAACAAGTTATTTTTATTAAATCAAGTCATTGTTAACAAAATTGGGAGCAAGAATGAATTCTTGACATTTTTTATGAAATAGGATAATCTTTTATGTCTGCGGTTCTTTGATATTTGACAACAAACGGGAGGATTTTTGATGAAAAAATTCATTGTTTATTTCACTACGGCGGAAGCCGTGATTCTGGAAGACATCTACAAGAGTTTGCAACCATGCAACGAGGACGTGGACTGTTTTCGTGTTTCATGTGTTAATGAAAACAGAGCTCGGTGGGAAAGTGTTCTTGACGACTATACTCCTAGTGAAAGAGAGCGCTTTATTGAAGAGTTGTTTGAACGATTGATTGCCTCCGGAATTTTTTCGCCGGTTCATCAAGGGAAAGCGGAAAAGAAATTAACTGCGTTGCAAATGGTTGTGCATTTATCGGATTTGGAAATCAAACAAATTCATACGCGAGGAATTTTTCGCGTTTCTCAGTCTTTTTTAAAAATGATGGAAAATTGCTTTGCCAAATATTTTCAAGAAGAATTTCCATGCGATAATGTGTCATTATTTTTAAGAAATCATGGCGTCTCTGAAAATTTGATAAAAACTTGGCGAAACAGGATGGTTAGTTTAGGAATTATTCAGTCGATAATTGATTCGGAAAAGAAATTTTTTATTCCCGTTTTAAAAGACTTTATGAAATATTCCTTGCAAAACAATGGGGAATCAGAATCAGTTGATTTTTCCGTAAACTTGATTGTGAAACAACTAAAAGTATCTCTGGATGGAATAAGGGGAGAATGGCAAGCGATAGAAGGTAGAAAAGGAGAAGTCATCAACGCCTCGGAAAAATTGAATGAAGAAATACAAGAAAGTTTAAAAAAACGAACAGTTATCAAAGCGGATGTTATTGAAAAATATAACAAAGTAACCAAAGAATTGCCCGAGTTGGAAAAAAAGGCGCAACAAGTATCAAAGTTGCAAGGGGCTTTTGAAGGTGTCTTGGAGTATTATGTTTTGCAGGCTGATTTGGAAAATGAAAGCAACGAGGAGTTAACGATTCCGATTACCATGGAAGAAAAATCTTCGGACGATATTAATAATAAGGATTTTTCTTTACAAAAGTATTGCGTTTCCAATTCTTTTAAAAAGTTGAGTTGGAAAGAACGTTTGGCTGCGATCGCTTATGTTTCTTTTGGCATGAATAATTTTACCAGCAATGAATTGAAAGGAGTGGTGCGAAAAAATTTACCGGCAACGGAAAAAATACCACATGTTGTCAAAATGATTATTTCTTTTTGTTATAAACAAAAGGCAAAACCTTGGTTTATAAGAGAAATGATCCCGATTGTCAATATTGTTAAGCAACATGCAGAAAATAAAAATTGTGGCAATGTAAGGTATTATTTCAGATTGAGCGAATACGGTAAAGAACAAGTATCAAAGATACTTGGAATTGAATAAATTATAAAACGGGAATTAATTTCCGTTTTTTTTTAATAAAAAAACAGCTCTTATTGGCTGTTTCTTTATTTAACATTATCTAGGTGATAGGAAACTGTGACTTTCCGGAAAACCGGAAAGAACGACCGGATGTTTGAGTAAATAATCACGAATTATTATACTCTGTAGCTCCCTAGAAAGGAGTTGTTTCCATCCACAGCTTCCGCTACGGATGCCTTGTTACGACTTCGCCCCTATTATTGATCCCACCTTCTACCGTCCTACAACGATATTCGGGTGTTACCAACTCTCTTGACGTGACGGGCGGTGTGTACAAGACTCGAGAACGTATTCACCGTGACGTGCTGATTCACGGTTACTAGCGATTCCAACTTCATGAGGTCGAGTTGCAGACCTCAATCTGAACTGGGGCTAATTTTGATGGGATTTGCTCCGTCTTGCGACTTAGCTGCCCTTTGTATTAGCCATTGTAGCATGTGTGTGGCCCAAGACGTAAGAGCCATGCTGATTTGACGTCATCCCCACCTTCCTCCCCGTTATACGAGGCGGTTCCCAAATAAATTATAAATTTGGATGAGGGTTGCGCTCGTTACCGGACTTAACCGTACATCTCACGACACGAGCTGACGACAACCATGCAGCACCTGTTCAGCACCCTCGAAGGAGTCGATGTTTCCACCGATTTGCAGCTGAATGTCAAGCCTTGGTAAGGTTTTTCGTTTGTTGTCGAATTAAACCACATGCTCCACCGCTTGTGCGAGTCCCCGTCAATTCCTTTGAGTTTTAGTCTTGCGACCGTACTCCCCAGGCGGCGTACTTAACGGGTTACCTTTTGGCAACGACACCGAAAGGGTCGATACTTCCGATGTCTAGTACGCATAGTTTAGGGCGTGGACTACGCGGGTATCTAATCCGCTTCGCTCCCCACGCTTTCGTGTTTTAGCGTCAGTGCTGTTCTAGTAAGCTGCCTTCGCATTTGGTATTCCTGCCGATATTAACGGATTTGACCCCTACACCGGCAATTCTGCTTACCTCTCCCAGACTCAAGTTTATTAGTTTTAGCGGCAGTCTCCCAGTTGAGCCAGAAGATTTGACCGCTAACTTAATAAACAACCTGCACACGCTTTACGCCCAATAAATCCGGGTAACGCTTGGGGTACTCGTATTACCGCTGCTGCTGGCACGAGTTTAGCAACCCCTTATTCCTAAAGTACCGTCATTTGTTCGTCCTATAGAAAAGACCTTTACACCCCGAAGGGCTTCATCAGTCACGCGGCGTCGCTCCTTCACACTTTCGTGCATTGAGGAAGATTCTCGACTGCAGCCTCCCGTAGGAGTCTGGGCAGTGTCTCAGTCCCAGTGAGGCGGGTCGTGCTCTCACACCCGCTATTCGTCGTAGCCTTGGTAGGCTTTTACCCTACCAACTAGCTGATGAAGCATAGGCCCCTCTCAAAGCGTCGGAACTTTACTCTGCAAAATTAATTTGCAGAACATATCGGGTATTAGCCCGAGTTTCCCCAGGTTATTCCCGTCTTTGAGGTAGGTTACCAATGTGTTACTCACCCGTTTGCCACTCCCCGATAATCATCTTGCGAAAATTATCAGAGCGTTCGACTTGCATGCCTTAGACACGCCGCCAGCGTTCACCCTGAGCCAGGATCAAACTCTCATAAAAAACCAGTTAAATGGCCTCTGTGATAAATCAGCAGAGTCTGGTTGTGCCTAAAAAACTTTTATAGAGTTTCCTATCACTTAGCTAATGTTAAAATAATGTTAAAAAAAATGGGATATTCGCGTTTTGCGTTGTTTACATGTTATTTTCAATGTTCTCGTGATAAAAAGTATAGTGGATAAATAAAATCTTGTCAAATGTTTTGAGTGGATGATTGTTGAGAGGGTGCATAGTAGTGAATTTTGTCTAAAATTAAAAAAAATAATCCGCAAAAATTTTGTAAAAATTTTTGCGGCGATAGGAATAATACAGATTAAATTTTATTGAATTTTTGGGTTTTTGCGTTTTTTATTCGCCAGTCATTGATTTTTTGGTGATGTCCGGAAAGTAAAACTTTTGGAACGCGAAGATTTTGTTTTTTATTGTTTTTTTTATAAGAAAAGACGGCCGGTCTGGTGTAGTGTGGATATTCCAAATAACCCGGTTGGCTGTGGGATTCTTCATTTAACGATTCTTGTTTGCCAAGAACCCCCGGCAAAAGGCGAGTGATTGAGTCCATAATTGTAAGCGCGCCTAATTCGCCACCGGTCAAAATAAAGTTGCCAATGGAAATTTCTTCATCAACCAGTTTTTTGATTCTCTCATCATGACCTTCGTAGCGTGGGCAAACAAAAATGATTTCGTCCAGTTTGGCGTATTTTTGCGCCAGTTGTTGATTCCAAGTTTTGCCTTTGGCAGAAAGTAAAACGATTTTGGATTTTATTTTTTTATTTTTTTTCTTGAGTAGCTGGTCATTTGTTCGGGTGATTAATTGAAGTGATTTAAAAACCGGCTCAACCATGAGAACTTGTCCGGGTCCGCCGCCATATGGTTTTTCGTCAACTGTGCCGTGTTTATCAACGCAAAAATCGCGTAAGTTGATCGGTTTTACTTTGATTATTTTTTTTTCTTGTGCAATGCGCATCATCCCATGATTTAAGTATGAATCAAAAATTTCCGGAAAAATCGTTAAAATTTGAAATTTCATAATTTATGCAAAAATGTTTTTATAATTTGAATATTTTAATTTTATTTGTCTTTGTCATTATTATAAAGTTCAAAAATAAAAACCACAAACGATTGTGGTTTTTATTTTATAAAAATTTGAGATTAAATCTTCAAATCATCAACAACATCGGTATCAATACTTGCTTCTCTTGGTCTGCGGGTTGAGCCGGCAGGTTCGTTGATCTTCAAGTTGACACGAGCGTTGTTTTTGGCGCCGACAATCTTCAATAAAGTTCTGATTGCCTTTGCAGTTTGTCCCATTTTTCCGATGACATAACCCATATCAGCAGGGTTGATATCAAGAGTCAAAAGGACGCCTCTTTCGTCAATACCGCGAGTGACTTTTACATCATTCGGATTACCGACGATTGCCTTGATGATAAATTCAAGAAATTCCTTGTCAAATTCATTTGCCATAAGATTCTTTTCTTTTTACTAATTATTTAATAACAAACTTTTGTTGCGGATTTATCTTTGGCACAGATAAATCACTAACGAAAAGCTATATGCATTATATCAAACAATTAACGAATTGTCAATGTAAAAATATAAATTTAATTTAAATTTAAATCTATTTTTTATCTTTCGCCTTTAATTTTTCCTGGCGTTTTTTGCTGATTGTGGATATTGTTCTTTTTTTGCCTTCAATAATCTTGTTATTTACAAGAAGATTATGAATTGAATCTGAACATTGAGCGCCTTTTGACAACCAATATTTCAAGCGGTCAATGTTGATTTGCGCGTCTTTTGATCTTGGATTATAGTTGCCCAAAATTTCCAAATTTGTGCCCCATGGATCTTTTTGTTTGTCAACGACAATAAGGCGAAAAAGCGGGGAATTTTTTTTGCCGATTCTGGAGAATCTGATTGATAACATAATAAGTGTTTAAATTTAGATAATTAACCAATTTTAGGCCGAGCTAGCCAGTGATTGGTAATGTTTACATAGACGGTTGCTAATAGAATAATGGGTTTTATTGAGAAAGTCAAGATGAAATTTATGGTGAGTAGTGAGCCCGCCTGCCTGCCCGCATTGCTACGCCAGCCTGCAAAGCTTTGCGACTTAGCAATGCTGGCAGGCAAAGCGTTGCAGGCGGGCAACGCGCTTATTATTGCGGGCAGGCATTAAGGTAGTGAGTCTTAAAAATACTCACAACTCACTTCCTTACTACTTGTTTGTTGTTCAAATTTAGTTGATTTTGACAAAAATACTTGATTCGTGAGAGCCTGTGTGCTAATTTGTTTGTTGCCTGAAATAGGGCGTTTCTGGTTGACGAAAGGCAAAAAGTGTGCTATAATATAATGTCTATTAAAGATGGATTTTTGTCTTAATCAGCCAATTCGGCTGATTGGTGAATTTCCGACTTTGATAAATATTTATGAATAAATTAAATGTTTTTAAGTTTAGTCAAGAAGTCGTTTTTTCAAAGGTTTTTTTAACCGTTGTTTTGATGATTTTTTGCTTGAATATGCTTGCTCCGCAAACGGTTTTGGCCGTTGAAGAGCAAAAAGAAGTTGAACCGATTTTTGTTATTGCCGGTTATTCCGACGGCGAGATTTTAACTAATCTTTTTTCAACAGAAAAGCAAGAAAATGAAGTGGTGCAAGAAAATGAAAAAGAGTTTAAAAAATTTGAAAATAAAAGTTTGAAAGTGAAAAAAACATATAAAGTTGTGGCGACCGCATACTCTTCCAGCGTTGAGCAGACCGATGATACGCCATGTTTAACGGCTAATGGATTGGACGTTTGTGAACACAACAAAGAAGATATTATTGCGGCCAACTTTTTAAAATTCGGCACACGAGTTAAAATCCCGGAAATGTATGGCGAACAAATTTTTACCGTGGCCGATAGAATGAATCCGCGTTATGATTTTCGCATTGACCTTTGGAAAACTTCTCGTGAAAGAGCCATTCAATTTGGCATCAGAAATATAACGATTGAAGTGCTTGATTAAAGATACAAGGATCAAGGAGCAAAAACAAAAAACTCCCTTAAACGGGGAGTTTTTTGTTTCTCTTGGGAATTTTTTTTGGAGGCCTGAGCGGGATTTGAACCCACGCATAACGGTTTTGCAAACCGCTGCCTTACCACTTGGCTATCAGGCCGTTTTTGGAAAAATTACAACAATTTGATGATAGCAAAGTTTTTGCTGTTTATCAAGTTTGTTTGATTATTTTTAAAAATTTTTCAATTTGACAAAATTCTTGACAACTGCTTTTTTGAGTTGTAAAAAACAGGTAAGTTCTTTGACTTTTAAATGGAGGTTTGACATGGCTGAAAATGAAAATAAATATAAAGATGAGGAATGTGAAATCTGTAAGGGGCATTTGTATCTTTGCGATTCAATAAGAACCTTGTCGGCTTGACAAATGCTTTAAGGAATGATATGATTCTTTCCAATAAGTTTTTTGAAATTTAAAGTAAAAATGAGGCGAGCGAAGCGAATATTTTTAAAAATATTCAGTTCGTTCGTCTTATTAAAGACGGCCGTCGGCCGGAACGATTCCGGTTTCAATAATGGAGGATGACGACGTCAAAATCGATCACCGAACAAGTTACGACAGGGCAAGTAAGGCAGTTTAGAAGGTTTTGTGATGATGCAATTGAAAAATTTGTCCCGGAAGTTAAAAAAATGAGTAAACAATCTTTGCAACAACTCATTGCTAATGGAGGAGAATTTCAACGACGCGTAATTATGTTGATCCGAAAACTTTCAAAAAGAAACGTTTACGCCAATGAAGAATGTGACTCAACTGTCGGTTATTATTCTGGCTATAAGAGGCCAATTTCTATTCCTAATCAAGTAAAAATTTTGCAAGGATTGATTCCCGGACTTGGCGAAGTAAATCAGGAATATTTGGCAAAGATTAAACGCGGGGAAATTCGATTGCCAAAATTTGCCGAAGGTTGGTTTGTTATTCCGAATTGGCAGAAGCATTCTGAAATATTTGGCAAAACATATGCTTCGGCGGTGCAAAAGGTGCTGGACTTGCTCCGCAGATCTCGAAATGATCTATTTTGTAATTATCGTGATGGAATTATTGATGATAAGCATTTTCGTCAAACGGCAGAAAGCAAACAGTTTTTTGCCAAATTGATTGAAGAGCAAGAAAATCCTGATGTTTTGATTGTGCCGGCGCAGTTTGGGATTGTTCATAGAGGTAAGTCGGTGCGCCGAGTACGCGTGATTTTTGTTAATAATAAAAGTGGTGAGTTCGGTCTTGGAGCATTCCATGTTGGCATGATGTTGTTGACGCATCCGGATCGGTTGAAACATTATTATGATTTGTTTGTTGACTGTGCCGGTGATGAATTCTCGCTGAATGGTGATAAGTATTTTGTCAACGCGCCGTTCTTCATCTACGAGGATGGTGAGCTCGGCTTCGATGCCAGCGGTGTTAACAGCTACGACGACGATTACGGATCCGCCTCAGTGTTCCCTGTCATTAGACAGGGTGGTTCCCCGCAGTGAAAAAGAGCTTTGAAGTCTTGAAACTTGAATTTTTTGTTTTAAAACCCGCTCCGATGAAAATCGGAGCGGGTGGTATTAAAAGGTTTTCCACAATGTGGAAAACCTTTTTTTGTTTATGTAAAAATGCAAAATTTATTAGTTTTTGATATAATGAAAACACAAAACCTCGGATTAATGTCCAAGGAATAATTTTTGTAAATTATGGCTAAAAAAAGGAAAATATTTTTAATTTTTGACGGCAATGCGATTTTGCATCGCGCTTGGCACGCTTTGCCGCCAATGATAACCAAAGACGGAACAGTGGTTAATGCGGTTTACGGATTTTTGACGACTTTTTTTAAATCATTAAAACAGTTTCAGCCTGATTTCGTAGCTGTAACTTTTGATCGCAAAGAAAAAACTTTCCGGCATGAAATGAGTGAAACTTACAAGGCGACCAGAGTGAAACAGCCGGATGAACTTTATGCGCAAATTCCGATTATCAAAGAAGTTCTTTTGGCCATGAATATTCAACTTTTTGAAAAAGCCGGATTTGAAGCTGACGATGTTATCGGAACTTTGTGCGATTCGCGGCAAGTTGATCGCAAGGATGTTTTGTCAATTATCGTCACCGGAGATCAAGATACTTTGCAGTTGGTTGATGAAAACACGCATGTTTTTACCATGCGCAAAGGAATGAGCGATACGGTTATTTACGATATTGAAGCGGTCAAAGAAAAATTCAGTGGACTTTTGCCAAATCAAATGATTGATTACAAAGGTTTGCGCGGCGATCCGTCTGATAATATTTTGGGAATTCCCGGCGTTGGCGAAAAAACAGCCATCGGTTTGTTGCAAGAATTTGGGACGATTGAAAAAATGTATGAAAAAATAAAAGTCGGTGAATTTAAAAATATAAAAATTTCTGAAAAACTTTTTCAAAATATTTTGGATCACAAAAAAGAAGCGGTTGAAAGCAAAAAATTGGCAACGATTGTGCGTGATGTTGATCTTGATTTTGATTTGCAAAATTGTGAGTTAAAAAAATATGAAAAGGAAGAAGTGGTAAAACTTTTTCAAAAATTGGAATTTATG